>Ga0308420_1001000_pt1 | contig 14611 bp, 16 predicted proteins | sample HotsprSampleMS55_FD_203802 | JGI IMG/M metagenome (GOLD analysis project Ga0308420, IMG submission 203802) | Hot spring phototrophic mat microbial communities from Mushroom Spring, Yellowstone National Park, Wyoming, United States - 20090730_MS55 ... | reverse complement strand
TGTCGCTGCTGCCACTATCTCGCCTCCTATAATCTGAAGTATCATCATCGCCATTATCATGACAGTCGCAAGTAAGGTGGTGTTCGTACTGTTTACGGCCAACAATTACCTCCTCGTTTGGAATGCACGCTGTGACGAATAGCAATTTCCGACTGTGGCAACCAAAGATTCGCAGGTCTAGATAAATGGTTAAACCTGCAAACAATGTTTACCTTCACAAATCCCTCGATTGCCCAGGCGCTTGCCAAGGCGAACCAAGAACGGCCGTGAAGTGAATGCGGCATACGTCTCGAGTTCCCCACCTAGAAGAGCGCGTACTTAATAGGTATAAGCTTCGCGTCTATGATAGGTCCTCTCAACTCTTGCTGAGAACTTGACATACAAGCTCTTTTTAGATATAGGATTATAGTACTTTATCTTAGAGCAACCGAGAGGACTCGCCAAAAGTTACCGCCTAATATGCATCGCAATGCAAGTAGATTGATGAACACAAAGAATGCTACCCCTGTGGCTAGCGTGGGCATGTACGGAACCGCCCAGGGCTCGCGAAGCACCATGGCTTCACCAAGGAAGAAACGGACTGTTTACAAGCTGGAATGTCCAGTACCGTGTGCACCAAGACAGCAACAAAGGGCAGGATGGTGGAAAATAAGTTGTAATCGCCAGCATGCGGGGCTATATGGATACGTGGCCACGTCGAAGGTTGAACACACCTTCGCATCAACGGACAAGGCAGACCTTTGAGTCTTGTGCACTGACCTGGCCGGTTCTCTAGGCAAGTATGGCAATAGACGAAGGGAGGCTGATTGAATATGGCAGCAATTGACCCGAATTCAGTCGATGCGGCTTTCGCTATGCTGTTGGAGGAAATCGAGCGCCTGGTACGCAGCATCAACGAGACGGGCGGAGAAGCTTTCCAGCAAGGCAGGCATTGCGAAGCAAAACAGATGCTCCCACAAGCCGAGGCGGTGACGGAGTTCCAGCAGAGAATCACAGCCCTCCGCAAGGAGTGGGATGTGATGTCCTCCAAGCTGTCCGCAGCTACTAGAGAACCGCCGCCTAAAACTAAGCTGGAGCGTCTCAAAAAAGGTATGCGTGCCCCGGAAGAGGCGTACTACATCCCCATTCTGCGGTCACTCGAGGAGATGGGCGGGAGCGGAAAGACCGCCGCCGTATGCGATGCCGTCTATCGAAAGATGAAGGACGTGCTGAAACCTCTTGACTTTGAGCCACTACCGTCTTCTCCTCGCGAACTACGCTGGCGGAATGCCGCGGCGTGGGCACGCTACAGTATGGTGAAGAAAGGGCTTCTTTCAGACGATTCTCCCCGCGGCATTTGGGAGATCACCGACAAAGGACGCGAATATCTGAGGAGGAATGGTTGAAATGACTGAACTGGTCTACGTGAAGCCCGAACCTGTGTTTCTGAAGGATAACCCCGACTACAACGAGAAGTGGCTGCAGGAGAGAATATCGGAAGATCCCTCCATCCTCGGCCTGGGTGACCTCGAAGTGCGTGCTGTCGTATTCGAGCTGAGCCCTCGCGATCTGTCGGACGTGGGGGTGACCAGACTCTGTTCGGATATGTGAATAGCCGAGGCATCTGGATATCGGATTGCGCCCGTGTCCACTGCATGTACTCGACAGCGATAAGAAGAGGCGGCATGCCGCTAACTCGCGCCAATCAGCAATTCCTTAAAGATAAATGACGCGCCATACCAGACATGAATGACCGATACCATCCACACTTTTCAACCTTTTATGCCTGTCAGGGTTATGCCTTGGATGAAGTAGCGCTGGGTGAAGAAGAACACAATCAGCACGGGGAGCATGACCAGTGTTGACGCGGCCATGAGCAAGCCATATTCCGCACCATGCGCACCCTGGAACAGTTGAAGGGCATACGCGAGAGGCATCTTCTCTGGCGAATTGACGTAGATGAGTGGCCCCATGAAGTTGTTCCATGAACCCATGAATGTCATGATCGTCAGTGCGGCAAGAGCGGGCTTGATGAGCGGCAGCATGATCTTCCAGTAGATACCGAAATAACTGCAACCATCTATTTTCGCGGCGTCTTCCAGGTCGGTGGGGATGGTCATAAAGAACTGACGGAGCAAGAAGACGCCGAAAGCCCCACCAAAGAAGGCAGGTACCCACAGTGGGCGGAGGGTGTCATACCAGCCTAGACTTCGCATGATGAGGAACACGGGAATCATGGTAACCGCCCCAGGAATCATCATCGTGGACAGCAGCACCAGGAATAGCTGGTCTCTTCCCGGCCATCTCAGTCGGGCGAAAGAATATGCCACCATCGAACAAGACAGAAGCGTCCCCAAAATAGCAAGAAGGGTTATGTAGACCGTGTTCCAGAGGTACAGCAGACCCTTGTGCGTCTCCTCTGGCAGATAGTTCAAGGCATCTTTGTAGTTTTCCCACTTGAGAGCGAATCTTCGAACCGTCGCCAACTTTGCCCGGGGAACGGTAAATGTCTTGCCAGCGTCAGGCTGATTCTCTAGCACACGAACGGTTTTTAGACCTTCGCCGGATTCAGCTAACTCCATGACCTGCTGTAATTGCCCACCGATGCTGAATGAATAGATGGGGCGGGGCTTGCCCTCGTACATAATGGTCACAGGCCGCGTGGGTATCCACACTGGTGGATACTTGAAGATTTCGTCCTCTTCCTTGAGCGATGTGGTTACAAGCCACACGAAGGGCACAATGAAAATCGCAGAGCCCGTAAGCAAAACCAAATGGTAGGCAGTCTTCCGCGCATATTCCTTGCGCTGTTTCAGGCGCTTCCAGTCCTTGACTCGCTTCGGTCCAAGTGTGAATGCGATGCACACTCCGATAAGGCCGCATGCAGTCACAGAGACAAACCGAGCCGCCGAGGGTAGGTGCAGCAGCTTGTAAACCGCTATAGCTGGCAACAAAGAAACAAGTGCGCCGAGCACTATACCAACGTTGCGATACCGACAGCCCTCCAGTATCTGCACCCAGAATACCCAGACGGTAGCGTACAGCATTAGTGTGCCTAACAACCAAAATACAGGAGCAAGCGACTGCATTACTTTCCCTTCTCCGATTCATAGTACACCCAGCGTGGAGCTAGTTTCAGCTGGGCAATAGTTAGCACCAGGATTATCGCAAATAGCAGCCATGCAATGGCAGATGCATAGCCCATCTTGAAGTAATTAAATGCGTTGTTGAATAGGTAAAAGACTGGAACGGTAGTAGAATCTCCTGGGCCGCCGCCGGTCATGATGTATACGTTGTCAAAGGTCTGCAACACTCCGATTGTTCCCATGATGAGATTGAAAAACATGTAAGGTGTGAGCATCGGCAGTGTTACGTGGCGAAAGCGAGCCCACCAATTCGCACCGTCCAGATCCGCAGCCTCGTACAGATGTTGAGGTATTCCCTGCAAGCCGGCAAGCCACAGAATCATACCTCCGCCCGCGCCCCAAAGCCCCATTAGAATCAGACCCGGTTTCGCGTAAACCTCGCTCGTAAGCCAACCCGGGGCAGCAATACCGAACCACTGCGTGAGAGTAGCTCTCCAAGCCGCGTTGACCAGGCCATATGGGGGGTTTAGAATCCAAATCCACAGAATCGCATTCGCAACCACCGGAACGATCGACGGCAAATAGTAGATCGTGCGATACCAAGTCATGCCACCAACTTTCGTATTCAATAGAAGAGCTATGGAAAGACTGGTTATCAAACCCAGTGGCAGACCGAATACCGCTAGAAAAGCGGCATTGTACAGAGCCTTTGACATATCCGGCCAATCGTAAGTAAAGAGATCACGGTAGTTCGTGAGCCCAGCCCAACGCGCAGGATGGAGCACGTCATAGTCGCAAAAGCTGAATATTATGGAGGCTATGATAGGCCCCAATGTGAAAGCTAGGAAACCTAGAATCCAGGGAGCGGCGAATATATAGCCTGCTATCGCTTCCCCCTGACCAAGCTTGCCTATCCTGCCATACCGCCTGAGCTTCACAATCACAAACGCTATGAACCCAGCCACTAGCACACTGATAACCGTGAGCGGATATGCCCAATTGAGCTTTGGGAACTTCTCCCGATTGAAGGCTCGGTCGAGTTCTCGCTGAACCACGCGAGTTCCTTCATCCATCGCCGCTTTGGCAGACATCTTGTGACGAGTGGCTCTGTCGAATGCCCGAACGTGCTCGTCCCATAGGCGCTGACCAACAAAAGTTACGGGTCGGTATTTCGAGACTTTCATCAGATCTAGGAAGAGCCGCAACGGTTCACTGAACTTTTTACTGCTTGGCGCGAATTCGCGGAAGATGACTTCGTTTACTCTTGAACTTGCAGACATTATAGGCACATATGGCCGGCCCCGACTGAGATTATATTGCTGTTGGGCTTTGCATGATATACGCCAGCATTCCGTGGAAGACATCCATTTGATAAATTCCCAAGCCTCTTCCACATGTTTGGCACCAGTTGGAATAGCGAGAGAAAAACCGCCACTCCATGTGATGAACTTCGGTTGGCCTGCGAAACGACCTTCGCCAGCCAATCGAGCTCTCGGCACAGGCGCGGGAGCTACTGCGAAATCCAGGTCAGGAGCGTACCGCGCAATGCTGTCTAGACACCAGTTCCCATCAATTTTCATCGCCACAAGACCAAGCAAGAACGGATCTAGTTCCTGCGTCTTAAATCCCGCCTGGAACGAAGATATGGCTTCGATGCCTTTGAGGGCGTCATACACGGATACCATGTACTCAAGGGCTTCTATGGAATACGGATTGTTCAGAGTGCACTTGCGACCATCCGGACTCATGAATTCGCCGCCGTTTTGCCAGCTGTACAGGTAGAGCCAGCTGTTGCCGAAGTTGGGGATGAAACCAATGCGTTTGAAGTTTCCATACTTGTCGTATACGGTGAGTTTTTTAGCATAGTCCAAGAGCTCATCCCACGTCTGCGGTGGCTTATTCGGGTCTAGGCCTGCCTCACGGAACAGTGCTCGGTTGTAATACAGCGCACGGTCGTCAGTGTTGTACGGGATCGCATAGACTCTTCCTTTGTAGGTTGCTTCTGCCCAGCACGCTCTGTAGAATTCCTCCTGCCTAATGCCATCAGGTTTTTCGCGATCTCGCGCTATGAGTTCATCCAAGGGCATGAAAGCGTCTCGTGAGGCCCAATCGCCAATGGTGAACCGGTCTTGATATATGACATCGGGCGGAACCTTTCCCGCTATTGCGGTCATCAGCTTCTGAGGATTCATGCCTCCTGCGCCCATGGACAGGAGCTTTACGTCTATGTTAGGATGCCTGCGCTCGAATTCTGCGACAGCCGCATCGAGACCTTTGGACTCCTCGCTAGACTGCAGACCCCAGACCACCAGCTTAATCTTGGTATTGTCTTTTCTGGCACAGCCACCCAGCAGAGTTGCTGCCAAGATTGCGACGAGTAAGATACTCAACTTGCGATAACTGGCCATAGCCAAATACTCCACGAGTGATATGCGGAAATTGCCTAAGATTCTGCCGCTGAGATTGTTGTCTCAGCTATTTTCAAGAACACCAATGCTACTCAGACCTCCACTGATATAAAATTAGCTCCTCAGGCTCAAATTCCCTGCACTCGCCTGTTGCCCGGTCTGAGTTTGCCAGCCTGACCTACCAAATCGCAAATTATCCCTGTTAGTGGCAATTTATTCCAGTGAGTATACGATTGCTTGACAAGAGCATGGCAACGGTTAGTTAGGAGAATCGTACGTTGACACATATGAGGGACAATTGAGATATGTGGGAAAGGAGCGCTCGCTGACATTGGTATTGTTGGCGAAAAACTGACGAAGCAGGTGTTGGTCCCTGGATGCATGCTACACGACAGAAGGTTTTTTCTGCCGGCAATCAATGATTGGCTGGGCATATGCGTCGCTATTCAGCGCCGAGGTTTCCTTTCTCGGTCAACCGGCTCCAGATGCTTGCGAATCAGAGAGTGAATCTCCTTGTCTATGGCTTGTGGCGCCCCGAAGATGTTGTCGATCGCACCCACGTTGCCCAGGAACTCGCCGCTGGCAGAGAACACCAGCAGCTTTGGTAAAGTGAATGCTCCATTCCCCGTCACCCACACCTCTTTGAGATCCGGTTGGAAGAATACATGGAGCCCTACGCAGCATTTCGTTTTCGTCTGGGCAGGAGAATCAATCCAGCCAAGCTAACGGACAGCGCCAACGCGGCTGACGATCCCCACATCGGAGCTCCCGCGTCTGACCCACGACCCAACACTATGCACATTAAGTCCTGATACGCACGAGAGGTAAGGCACATCAGTCCCACCCGAGCCGCAACCAGCACCGCAATAACGATGATGCCAACTGCGGGTGGCACCCGTATCAACCGAGCGACAACAGCTGCCAGTAGAGAGGCTATGGGGATTGTTCCCAAGACAATCCAGAGGCTATGAGCGCTTAACAGCCTTCGTCCCACATCTGAGTCAAGGCTATGTCCCAGTGTCTGCGCCGAATCATTATGCTCCTCCATGAAAGCTGTTAGTCGTGAGGTAGGGGTTCCCGGTAATGCCTCGGACAGCAATTTCAAAGTACCTTGAGCAGCGAAGAACACGACGACGACGGGTAGAATCTTAAGCAAAGTACGCATATCTAATCCTCCCTCGAACTAGTACCGCCCTCTGCACCCAGGCAACTGCCGCATGAGCCCTGCCTGGGTACATATCTCAATCGTCTTTTCAAGGTATCCGGCTGATCCTATTTCGTCATCGATGCACTTGACAATCCTGTCGATGTATTCCTGCTGGCACTCGTCTTCCGGATCTGGCAGCGGATACTTTCTCTTGCACTTGGGGTATGCATTCATGACCTTGTACCATCGCCAGAAGCACCTTATCAGGTCTATACACTCGCCGGAAGCATCGGTATGAAGGGCAGGGTCGGCCTGAGCGTAGGAATATACTGTCGCATATACTGTTTCCCGAATCGGATCCACCTGCGAAAACCGCCCTACACCCGGTTCATAGAAGCGGACGCCGAGGTGGAGGAGGTCGGTGAGTGACGAGTCCATCCAGTGGGTGTAGTACCCCAGCTGCCCGACGTAGCGATATTTGCCACCAAGTCATAACATTATAAGCTTCACGTCAAATACCTTGCCAGCACGGTTGATGAACACGTAAACGACACCGTAGTCACCACAGATAGTCTCGGGATAAACGAATACTTTCCCTGGTACACGAATGCCAGTCTCTTCATAAGGCCTAAAATCCCCTGCAGGGTCTGACCCTTCCTCGCTGGTTATTGTGTGCCATGGTTTGGCTATACGTGCCACCACATCCTTCTCGTCAGCACGCTCCTTGACAAGGACATGGTACGGCGCTAACACAACTCTGCAACTACACAGAAAATACAACCGCGCACAAATACATCCTACAGCTAACACAATCACTATACTAGCCAAACACCTGAATAAGTACCGAAAACATCCTGAATACCTAACCCCCAACCCTCATCGCCTCCTCCCCTTTCCAAAACGATTTTTTACCGCTTGTAAGCAATCCGGGAGACAATTCGAGTCGGGCCGGCACGCTATGTCTGCGCCAAGCCTATTTGCTTCTTTGTCATCACTGTCTCTACCACGCTTAAAGATGTAATCTCCTATCTCTTTCAGCATCCCTAGTGCTAATGCCTGATCGCGCGAAAAACCACAATCCTTGATAAGCTTACAGGTAACAAAACAATGTCCAACTTTATCATGGATTTCCCTGCCAAACGCGGGAGGATCGTGCTGCTTGTCCCACGGATAGTTGCGCTGCCACCAGTCTTTCCAGTTCTGCGCACATTTCATCTTGTCTATAATGCGGCAGGCCGCTCTTGCGATTGCACATAATCCATCTGGATCTGCTCCAACAGTCGGTCTTCCATCCAAATATACATACCAGTTCCACCCCTCGCCTGCCGGGTCCACCTGCGAAAACCGCCCCACTCCCGGCTCATAGAAGCGGACGCCGAGGTGGAGGAGGTCGGTGAGTGACGAGTCCATCCAGTGGGTGTAGTACCCCAGCTGCCCGACGTACCGATATGGATTGTCCAGCGTCGATACCATGATCGGATATTCGTTCCCCCACGCATCATAGTCATACCGGTCGGTGATGGTACTCAGTCCCTGGGTCATCATCACTGTGCTCCCAAGCCCATCGAAGTAGTAGTACTGAGCCACCGCTGGCATTCGGCACTCGAATATATACTTCCACCAATAGACCTGACTTCCTTTTTTACCAACCGAATACTCGCGGTGGGGTAGGTGACACGCGTGTCGGATGTGCTCATCTCCGAGTTCGGCCCAACCCTGTGCTAAGTCACGTCCCAGGTCATCGAGGACATGGAGGCCAGACCCGACAGCTGGTTCTGAGCATTGTACATGTAGCTGTACCGTGCGCCTCCCGCTCATGTACCGGCCCTGTCATCCTGCCTGTTCCATCCCAGAAGCGGCTGCCGTACTCATCGCCGAGTTAGCACGCGTATAACATCGGTTCGACCGACGATACTGGCCACGCGCAGGGGCGTGGCCCCAGCCGGTACTATTATGCGGTGACCACCGGGGAACTCAGCGGTGTAGTCGGACACTGTCTTCGCATTCGCAGGCGCACCTCGATCAAGTAGGAGCCTGGCGACGTCCCCCGTACCTTCTAGGGCCGCGAAGTGCAACGGCGTAAGCCCCTGCTTATTGGTAGCGCTGACATCAGCTCCTGCACCTATCAACAGCTGGGCAATATCACACCGACCAAAGCTCGCCGCCTTATGCAGCGGAGTTTCGCCATTTGCATTCCTGGCATCTACTTTGGCTCCATTCGTAAGGAGAAACTCAACCACCCGCGTCCCTGCGAGCACAGACGCTGCATGGAGCGTTGTACTTCCGTCGTGGGCTTGCGAGTCAATGTTCGCACCGCCTACCAGAAGGCGCTTGGCCGCATCTAGATGCTGGCCTGCTAGTGCATATTGCAAGGGAGTAATACCTATATCCGTCCGAGCATCCACTGACGCACCGCTCCTTAATAAGAGATCAATGACAGATGTATGCCCGTTTGCGGCAGCCCCATGTAGGGGTGTCAACCCATGATCCGCCTTCGAATTCACATCAGCCCCTGCTGCGATAAGGACTTTAACCACATCCTTGTGCCCGCGTGTGGACGCCTCATGAAGTGCAGTTATCCCCCGATTGTCCCTTGCCATAATCAGTATACGAGATCCGTGTCTCTTCAATAACTCCCTCACTGCGCTGACGTCGCCATTCCTGCACATCTCCAGGAAGAGGCTCGTCTGCTGCCGCGAGGGCGTAGCCTTATGGTTGCACCCAATCCCAACAAGACAGCAGGTACAGCCAGCCCAGAAGAGTAGTGCCAGCCTTCGCATCCTATGACACCTCCCATCAACAGATTCAGAATACCAGTTATGTATAACCCTGATCACCAGTAGATGGGCCATGGTAGCCTAGGCAATGACGGTAAACCGGGTATCCCAGGTAGCGGCGAAGGAGTTGAGTGACGACGATTGCCAGACTGCCAGATCTTCTTGCAGTCTGCAAGGCAGTCACTCTCGGACCTGAGGGCAATAGCTATGCCATCTGCATCACCCACTAGATCTTTGATCTCTACGTCCTCCCAGCCCTTTGTACCGGGGTTCTTCCGATCTACGCAGTCATAGCACTCCTTACCTATGGAGAAGAGGAAGACTTCTGCTGGTGTGAACTTGCAATATTTGACGAGTTTACATGTAAACCAACAGTGTGCGACCTTGTCGTTAGGGAACCAGTTGTCTGAGCCAGAATTGTGAGCATGATACCAGGACCACACCTCGGCCATACACAAGCATTTCTTGTGCAACGGATCCCCGACGGGGTTCACTCCTTCGAGTCCAGCAGGATCCACATAACGCGCAGGATTTCCTGCAGCGTACCCATACCAGTTCATGTCTGCTCTCGCCGGATCCACCTGCGAGAACCTTCCCACACCGGGCTCATAGAAGCGCACGCCGAGGTGGAGGAGGTCCCAACTCCATATCTCTTAGCCCAATCATCTTTAGCGCACATAGTTAAACTTTGCAACGCTCCTCGGTAAATTACTTTTCCACAGTAGGGTAGAAATGTCTTTCTCTAGAGGTTGCACATATCCGTTCCAGCTTGGACCTATGCAGTGTTCAACTACGCCGACTAGTTTGCCCGACCTTGAATAGATCAAAAATCCATAGGTCGTAAATGGCGCATCAAAGGATACCCATAGCTCTTCCAAAAGGCTGTTCCATCTCACATTCCGCACAGAGTATCTAGCGGGTATTTTGACAACCACCTCCTTCCTGTTGCAAGGATCTGCAAACAAAAGCCTTCTGCTATTCAAAAGCTGAAACAATGTTCCCGAAGAACAATCAGCATCCCAGGAAGTACAACCCTTCACACGTCCCAATCTAGATCTAGGTAGAACGTTGTTCGTATTCAGCAAGTCGCATATATCCAACATTAGCACCATCTCAGACCTATCCAACCCAACGATAATACTATCCTTGCTGGTATCACAGGGAAATGCTTCAACCATTCTGCCAATCAGCTCCCAACGATTGACGCCAAGATCAACTATTGCAACGGCAGTTGGAGAACACTCTTCACAGATATTTATCAGTGCATATCCCTTCCCGTCCACGCGTACACTCTCTACTTTCCAATTATCGTGAATTAGACCTCTGGGAGGTGCCAGCCATCGGATTACAGCCCCGTCGCCCAAAACCGCAAGCTCCCTATCAGGCTCGGACCAGTACACAAAACGGCCGTTAGCACTATGAAATGGGACAATCTCTGCCTGAACTGGATGTCCATTCTTCTGAACCAGAGTATATACAATAGTAGGACCACTAGAAGAAACAGCATAAACCTCGGAGGACACTGGCCATAAGAAGTCCCGGCGAACGAGAGGCCCCATAGGTATCAGTACTTGAATCCAAAAGTACATCACCCAGCCTACTACTGCAACGACTAGGAGACCGAAGACTATGCAGCACTTGGCGTTTGGCATTTTAGACATATCCTCTCAGTCCCCTCCGGGAGGCGTTTTTGGCATAATCCCTGATATGTTACTCCTACAGGCGAATACTAGAAGATACTGCTGCATCTTGCTCTCTGCGCACTCCCACATTTCCTTCGCCCAGCTGCCACACTGATACCACGGGAAATGATAATCAGCCGCAGTTGCTTTACTCCCCTTGATGCAATCACAAAGAAAACGTTCAAAAACCTCACTATCCTTTGACTTTACCACTGATATCGGTTTATCTCTAGACGACTTCTTGCCACCGTATGAATCGTTCCGGTGTATACCGTCTGGCCAAAAGCCGTAGTACTTGGACTTCCTGCAAGTGATCCTTTGAAACTCCAACCATGAATGCGCATAAGCAAAAGGTACCCCTCGGATATTCGCTTGCTTCCATTCCACTAAACCCAGGGGATCAACCATTGCGGTTGGTATTCCGTCCACATACCCATACCAGTTCAGCCCCTCCCTTGCCGGATCCACCTGCCCGAAGCGGCCGACGCCCGGTTCGTAGAAGCGCATGCCGAGGTGGAGGAGGTCGGAGAGCGATGGGTCCATCCAGTGCGTGTAGTACCCCAGCTGCCCGACATAGCGATATGGGTTGTTTGAAGTCGAGTCGAAAAGGTACATGACCCCACCCCATATGCGGCAGTCATTCGCCACTCTTCTAAGCATAGTCATCGGTCGGCAGATGCCCCCCAAGAGTCAACAAGCTTGTAAGACTATTCGCACTCGTGATAGGTCGTGTTTGAGCCTTCAATCCTGCTGATTATTTCCGGAATGCAACTCCTGAGATCCTCTGGTACCTGCTCGTCCCTCTCGAGTGCTCTAAGTACCGATAGGGCTTCCACATCACCAAACTTGGCAAGGGCTTCAGCTGCATCCCACCTCGACTCCCAATCGTCACTGGATAGAAACTTTCTAATAGCAGGAATTGCTTTCCGGTCTCCAATGTCTCGCAACGCCCTGATGATCCAACCTCTGTCCTCGCTTGTCGATTCATCCAAGGCTGACAATAACCCTGCCACCGCACCTCGATCGCCAATCTTGCCTAGAGCAAATGCTACAAGTGCCCGCGTACGATGGTCCACATCGGAAAGTATGGCGACCAAATGAGGCACCGCGTCTTTTTGCTTTCTCATCCCTAGCGTAATGATAGCATGCCTTCGTACCCTGATGGACGGGGCTGATAGTGCTGACACTAGAGTATCAGTGGTGGTGCCGGTACTGTTACCTGATATGTTACATTCATCTGCCTTCATATGCATATTGGATCGCGCTGCCCTTAGCTTGTACCTCTGCTAGTGTATGTGTATAAGCACTTCTACCCGCCTACTGACCAGAGCACAACTCGTTGTACAGCAGTAGGCATACCTCGACAGCCGTCTTCTTGTAAGGCGTAGATGTTGAAGGGTGACGAGCGATGTGTTCACAATACGAAAACAATGCGTTACAAGTCTTCCCTTTTAGTGATGTGCATATGTACCAGCACGCGTCGAACTTTTTCCCTTTCTGTGACGGCAGTATTCGTCTGCATGCTTCCAGGCACATGAGATTTGTGAAATCGCCCTTCCCTACGCATGGTATGGTCCCACTAGGATCCAAGTGGGCTAATGGGCTGTTCCAAACATACACATACCAGTTCACGCCCTCCCTCGCCGGATCCACCTGCGAGAAGCGGCCCACACCCGGTTCATAGAAGCGCATGCCGAGGTGGAGGAGGTCGGTGAGTGATGGGTCCATCCAGTGGGTGTAGTACCCCAGCTGCCCGACGTAGCGATATGGATTGTCCGCCGACACAAGGTGCTATCCTCGTCCCACCCCAAAGCCACCAGAACCACTAGAAACAGAAACGCAGAAACAGAAACGCTAGAATAAATTCGCCCAGGACTATCAGAAGAGCAATTAAAAGGAACTTCCGCGCCTCTGAATCACCTCACCTTGGTGCTTTTGCCTACTAACTCCGCTCCCAGACACACTTAACGGACCTGACGCCTCTTGGGAAGCTAGGAGTGGTAGAGGGATATGGAAATTCTTCTTGATCATTCGGTTTGAACTTGCCACGATCCCCGGCGTGCCTAGTTATCCAGCTCCTCGTGCATGTAAGCGTAATCGTCCAATCCTCACATGGATGCACCCCTTTCTTAGTACACTTCGCTATGCACTTTGAACCATCTGGCAGCTTGGTGTTGCTCCATGATCCCCTCAGACGGCTACCTGAATAACAGTGTACACAATCCACAGCATACCAAGTATCGGTCCACTTATCAGTATCACGGTTCGCGTGTGTACCTGTGAACCTCGACTACCCTCATGGTCTCTTCGTCGAACACCACTTCACGCACATGCCACCAGGACTCGTCGTTCTCTTGTTTTGTGTATGTCCATACCTCGACACTAGGATATCCATCATACTTATCCAATGGCGGTCCCAATAGTGACAGCACTTGTTCAGGTTTCATACCGAGCTCTACCTCTCGAAAGGCCTTCTCCGTATATCTCGGCGCAGATATAGTACCCCTGTAGGCTAGAAGTTCGATAGTTATCGGTAGTACCACAAATACCATTACTGCCAACGCCAATACAACTATTAAAATATAAATTGCTACCTTTTTCGCAAGCTTGGCTACCATATGCCTACCCCCTTCTAAATCGCTGCTCATGATCGTGAACTGTTACTACCTTACCTGCCCCGGGAATACATATCCCTTATTGCTCGACTAACCGTATAGACAGCCACTCACTCGACAACGGGGTAGAACCATCTTTCATCACGCGGAGGCACGGTCTGATACGGAGAAACTCTGCCAATCAGCCTTGCCCAAAAACTTTTCCGAATCTCCACCGTAAACCAATATTCACCTTCTTTCTTGCAAGGATCGCATTCTATTCTTACCTCACCGCTCAAGTTCGGAGTGTGATATGCGTGAACTTTATGCGTAACTGGATCTTGCCATGCCACATCATCAATCGGCCCTACTTTGCTGCCCCCTTTCCCCTTTCCAAGGTCATTCCACCTTACTCCTTTTTCTTCCTGATTCTCATCCCGCCACTTTACGGAAATAGCTAGCACGTTCTGCAAATGCTGACTCAACTGGTTGCACTTGCTACTAACCTTGATCCATACTCTTCCTATGCGGTGGTTGTGGAGCCCGAAAGCATCAGTAAAGCGAAGCACAGCAGAGTCAACGTATGTGTAGAAATTCTCCCCCTCCCTCGCTGGGTCCACCTGTGAGAAGCGGCCCACACCGGGCTCATAGAACCGCACGCCGAGGTGGAGGAGGTCGGTGAGTGACGAGTCCATCCAGTGGGTGTAGTACCCCAGCTGCCCGACGTAGCGATATGGGTTGTCCAGCGTCGATACCATGATCGGGTATTCGTTCCCCCACGCGTCATAGTCATACCGGTCAGTGATGGTACTCAGCCCCTGGGTCATCATCACTGTGCTCCCAAGCCCATCGAAGTAGTAGTAATCTGCCACCGGGTTCTGCCCAGGCTCAAACCTCGCCACCAAACTCCCATCCGGCTCTAGGATGTATACCACATT
>Ga0308420_1000991_pt1 | contig 14687 bp, 10 predicted proteins | sample HotsprSampleMS55_FD_203802 | JGI IMG/M metagenome (GOLD analysis project Ga0308420, IMG submission 203802) | Hot spring phototrophic mat microbial communities from Mushroom Spring, Yellowstone National Park, Wyoming, United States - 20090730_MS55 ... | reverse complement strand
GAGGATAATATCTATAAACAGATAGATAAGTTCTTAGATTTGAGATTTGTTTATAAAGAATGCGAAAACTTATACGGTAAGACGGGCAAACCGTCAATCAATCCAGTAGTATTCTTTAAGTTAGAATTATACGGTTATTTTGAAAACATAATATCTGACAGAGAAATAATAAGACGAGCAAACGACTCATTAGCAGCGAGATATTTCTAACTGGAAAACCTGCCTCATCAACAACTTTACCGCTTACAGTTTTTCCGCTTCTTACAATACCCGCATCATCACATCCCGGAATAAATAATATTAGCCCGTGGATAATTATTAAAATGCTTCTCAAAGTATAAAATTATGTTTATTTTCGTATGTGAAGTTATACATAAATATCAAACTTAAAAGTATATTCATATACTGCGGAAATTAAAACTACATAATAAAATCTTTATCGGTCTGGTTGCGGGAATCCTGTTCGGCTATATTTTCGCCGTTGGTGAAAATGAATTGGAAATTCACTCAGCCGAAGGGAAAAATATAATTGTAACAACAGATATAGATACGGTAAAATTCATATACAATGATTCCGCGCTTATGGTGATCAGCAGTAACATCAAATCAAACCTGCTCAGGGCTTACGAAAAGCTGAAAAAAGACAACCGCATTTCAGATATTAAACTTGCAATAACAGACATACAAAATCAAACCACATTATTCAGCAGGCTGACATCTGTAAAGCCGCCGGCAACACCAGCAACATATATTAAACCAGCAGGTGAAATATTTATAAGGCTGCTTAGTATGATCGCTGTTCCCCTCGTGCTTGCGTCACTGATAACAGGTGCAGCCTCACTCGGGGAATTCAGGCAGCTTGTAAAAATCGGTGGAAAAACACTTGGATTATTCCTGCTTGGAGGAACAGTTGCAGTTGCAACAGGCCAGATTATCGCCACTGTTCTGCAACCGGGTGCAAAAATCAACAGTGAGTTGAGAAATAACATAGTAGAATCTCACGGAAGCGAAGGTGATATAAATTACCGGTTAGATATTACTGAATTTTTTGTCAACATAGTACCCAGAAACCCGTTTAAAGCGATTGCAGAAGGAGACTTCTTACAGATAGTTTTCTTTGCAGTTATATCTGGACTTATACTTCATACACTGCCTGTGGGCAAATCAGCACCGGTTATCAGATTCTTTGAAGGGATATCATCTGCAATGATAAAGTTAGTTGAAAAAGTTGTACTGCTTGCACCGTTTGCAGTATTTGCATTAATCTCATCTGTAGTTGCGGAGTTCGGATTTGAAATAATTTCAACTCTATTCTGGTATGCATTATCTGTCATATTATCTCTGCTGATAGTAGCATTTGTTTTATACCCTTCACTTGTAAGATTTCTTGCAAATGTAAATCCTGTAGATTTCTTCCGTGCACAGAGACGTGTACTGGCGGTAGCATTCACTACAAGCTCTTCATCCGCAACACTGCCTGTTACCATTGACGTAACGGAAAACAGACTCGGAGTCCCAAACAAAATTGCAAGTTTCGTTCTCCCGCTCGGCACCACACTTAACAAGGCAGGTACTGCTCTCTATCAGGCAGTTGCCGCTTTATTTATAGCACAAGTATGGGGATATGAGCTCTCGGCAGGGTTGCAGCTGACGATATTTATAACCAGTGTAATTACAGGCGCAGCAACTGCTCCGGTAGCAGGTGCCGGACTTGTTATGCTGGTTGTCATACTTAAATCAGCAGGTTTACCCGAAGAAGGAATTGCTCTGATAGTGGGAATCGACAGGATAATTAATATGTGTAGAACAACTGTAAATGTACTCGGGGATACTGTTACATCCGTTATCATAGCTAAATCTGAAGGAGAACTCGGTAAAATAATTCCGGAAAATGAAGACTGAATATCAGGCTGCAATGGGCATGTGATCAGGGCAATCAATCCTGATATTATTGTATTTAAGCTTCATGGAAAGCAACTTGCAGTAAAATCCCGAATCATTCAGCGGGTTATAATATCTGCAGTTAAAACACATTCTCTGAACATTTATTATTTTCCTGTCATAAAGATGCTTTATAATCATAACCAGGCTGTGATAGAGCTCACTCCTTCTGGCTTCAGACAACCCGCTTACAATCTCTTTAAAACTTAATCCATACGATGACAATTTAGCTGCAATATTTCTTCCGTTAGAGGAAAGCTCAAGATAATAAGACCTTTTGTCAGAAATATTGTTTTTCTTTAGCAATATTTTTTTAGCCAAAAGGCTCTTAACGGAGTCACTGACCGTAGCCTTGGTAAGATTAAATTCACGGGCAAGATATGTAATTGTCTTCTTATCATGAACTTTATGGTAATGCAAAAATATCAGAATCTGAATCTGCATGGGACTAAGAGAGTGGTTTTTGCTTTCATCCCAGAATAAAATACGAAAAGCCTAGGAGATTTTCTCCAAGGCTGAAACAATTTGGCTGTCAATATCCTGAGACTGCTGCTCAGGGGGAAAAAAAGATTCCATATAAAGGATTTAATTAAAAATTATCGTCCCTCGCATAGGGATAACACCAGAGAACTACAGATAAAGTAACGGCTTTAAACCACGCATCATGCATCTTCTGAACATCCTCAGCACTGTGCCCTTTCTTGCCCAGAAAACCTTTTATGGTAGCTGTAATTGGATAAATAAAAGCAATCATATATCTCATTGGGATAATATTCACGGACTCAATGTTATCTGTTTTATTTTTCTTTGTGCTGTGATGTCTCAAAGCAATTTCATGCTGATAATTTAACCAGTCCTGATCATATTCCCTGAAACATAAATCCTTTATCCATTGTCCGAATCTTGCTCTGACAGCTCCAAGATAGTCAGTATTAGCATTACCTTTTCCATCGGTAAAATAGTAAACCAAATGCTCATTTCCACCTACAAAACCATACCATAAATCAAGGATTTCATCTATCTGTGATTCAAGAACTTCACCTGCCATTTTAAGATATTTTTTGTCCTCATCGGTAAACAAAACAGTTTTCATCAGCAGATTTAAATCATTCATGCTGACGGGTGATTTAGCTACGTTTGCTTTACCGTAATCGTAGCCCTTTATTTCCTGTGACATTGTAATACCTCCGGTGATTAAGATAAATGAAATGATTAATTTTAATAAATAGTTCTTCATTAGTACCTCCTTTTTTTAAAATTAACAGCACAAATATAGTTAGGTATCCTAACTATTGTCAAGGAATTATTTATTCTTAAACATTACCTTGTCTTTACATTTTTAACTTTAAATGTAACAAAGCTTTGGCTAAATTGAGGAAAACTTATAAATATGGCACACCAGTTTATTACAAACACTGATAGACTATTATCTGACGTTATTAATAATATACTGCCCTCTTCTAAAAGCTTATATTTTCTTGTAGGTTATTTTTACTTCTCTGGGTTTGAAGAAATATACAAAAATATTAATGACATACATCTGAAAATTCTTATCGGACTTGATGTCGAAAAAGATTTATTCAATAAAATAAAAGAGTTTGAAATTATTGATGAGACAAATCGCTCAAGAGGCGAAGTAAGATTAAAGTTCAACAAAAATCTTGTTGCAATTTTTAATGATACTGATTTTTTCGATTCAGTGCAGAAGCAAGAAGCTTTCAGAATCTTTATTGAAAAAATTAAAAACGGTACACTCGAAATAAGAAAAACACTCAAACCAAATCACTCCAAGCTATACTTGTTTGAAAATAAAGACGAATATTCACAAGGTGGTGAATTCCCCGGAACATTGATTACCGGCTCAAGTAATCTTAGTCGTGCAGGATTAAGAGGTCAACACGAAATAAATGTTGTATTTAAAGATGAACATTTTAAGGAAGGACTTGATTTATTTAATAAGTTATGGAATGATTCAGTACTGATTGTCGATAAAGATAATTACAACGAATTTCATAAAGAAGTTATTGAGAAAATCTGGATAGATAAATTACCCAGCCCTTATTTGCTTTATCTCAGAGTTTTAATTGAATATTTTACAATTGCAAAGCGTAGCACAATCGCATTTCCATCTGATATAACAGGGGAGAAATTTAAAGACTTAAAATATCAGATTGATGCCGTAAACCGAGCAATAAATATTCTGGTGCAACATAATGGAGTAATTATTTCTGATGTTGTGGGACTTGGCAAAAGTATCATTGCCTCTGCAATTGCTTTCAATATGAAACTCAAAACTATAATCATCGCACCGCCTCATTTAATACCGCAGTGGGAAGATTACTCCTATGAATTTAACTTCCGAACAAAAATTTATTCAAGCGGAAAAATTCAACAAGCACTTGAAGAAAATAATGATGATGAGCAAAAACTTATAATTATTGATGAAGCACATAAATACAGAAATGAAAATACTCAAGACTATGCAATGCTTCACCAACTTTGTCAGAAAAATAAAGTTATCCTTCTTTCTGCAACTCCGTTCAACAACCGTCCGCAAGATATTTTTGCATTAATCAGACTTTTCCAGATAACAGCTAAATCAACGATTAGAACGGTTGATAATCTTAGCTACCAGTTCAGAGAGATGATAAAAGAATTTAAGAAACTGAAAGAAAGCCAGAAAAAGAAAACAAAATCAGAAGCACAAATAAAATATGAAATTGAAATTCTTGCAGACAAAATTAGAGACATTCTTTCACCAGTAATAATTCGACGTTCACGCATTGACCTTGAACTAATTGATGAATACAAAGAAGATTTGAAGCATCAGAAAATTTCTTTCCCAAAAGTTAATGATCCAGTTGTGCTCGAATACAAGCTCGGTAATCTGACAGAATTATACATAAACACATTTTATAAAATTGCACCGCAGGAGGAAGGGAAAGGATTTATCGGTGCTCGCTATATGCCGGCTAATTACATAAAAAATATTGAGAAGTATAAAGAAAAAATTTCAGAAGAGTTTGATGATGTAAATTTATTCAAACAAGCTCAGCGAAACTTGGCTGATTTTATGAAGCATTTACTTGTACGACGTTTTGAAAGTTCGATTGAAGCATTTGCAAAAAGTCTTGATTCAATGATTCAATCCTCTGAATACATCAAGGAATGGTATGTGCGGCTTGGTAAAGTGCCTATCTACAAAAAAGGGAATCTTCCTTCCATTGAAGAACTTTTTAATCTTGAAAGTGAAGATGCAGAAATAGATTTGAAAGAAATCAACTTCGAAGAACAGCTTGCTTCTTATACAGAAAAGGGACTTTTCCTAATTGACAAAAAAGAACTAAGTATAAATTTCATTCGTGATCTCGAAAAAGATATAAACTTGTTAAAGGAAATCAGAAATGATTGGTTTGCTAATGGTTATCCTGATGATCCAAAGCTCAAGGATTTTAAGGTAATTCTGAAAAATAAACACAAAGAAATGCCATCTCGTAAAATTGTTGTCTTTACCGAATTCGGTGATACAGCAGATTATCTTTACAAACAATTAAAAGATGAATTTCGGGTTTTCAAATATTCTTCTAAAGATTCTACTCTTACGAACAAAGAAATCATTAGAAGAAATTTTGATGCAGGCATTCGTGAAAGTTTGATGCTCAATGATTATGATATCCTTATTGCAACTGATGCAATATCAGAAGGATTTAATCTTCATCGTGCAGGAATAATTTTCAATTATGATATTCCTTACAATCCAACAAGAGTGATTCAAAGAGTTGGAAGAATCAATCGCATAAACAAAAAAGTTTTTGATGAATTATTTATCTACAATTTCTTCCCATCTGCAGAAGGGCAGCAGCATACTTTTGTTACGCAAATTGCAACTCTTAAACTTGCTATGATACAAGCACTTATTGGTGAAGACACAAAAGTACTTACAACCGATGAAGAGCTTCGCTCATTTTTTGTTGAACAATTTCGTGAAGAATTGAAAGAGCAGGAAGCTAAAGAATCTTGGGATGCAAAATTTCTAAATGAATTGAATAGAATTAAATCAACGAATCCTGAATTGTACCGACAAGCACTTGAATTACCGAGAAGAATCAGAATTAAGCGAACAAAAACTTTTGAACAAAAAGGTGTTATTGTTTTTGGTAAGAAGGGCACAGATTATATTTTCAAACTTGGCACCTCAACTACAGAATATCATACATTGAATGCAAGAGATGCAATCCAACTATTCAAATCAGAGCCCCAAGAGAAACCAGAACCAGTCAGTAATGAATTTGAAGCAATCTATCAAACCGTGAAAGCAAATTTATTTACTAAGAAAAACGAAGTTGCACTTGATAAAGGAAAACGGGAAACGATTGATAAACTTCGTTTCCTGATTGATAGGAAAATTGGTAATCAGGATTATCTCAAAGATCTTCTTTTTGTTGTTAACGAATTGGATTCCTTACCGGAATTGTATCATAGACAGATAAGAAAAATTAGTGAAAAAACAATTGAGCGAGATTTGAAAAAACTGATGGAAGAAATTCCGCATAGTTATTTGATGGATATAACTAAGAAAGCGGAATTAATTGATGAAGCGGAAGAAAATTTAATCCTTGCTGAGGAATTAATATGAACTTTAATAATCCATATTCGAGGGAAGCGTACAAAGAATTTTTTCAGAATCAATTCTTGACAGATGACTTCAAAATCTCTGAAGAAAAACTTTCTTTTGAGTTTACTCCGCAATACCTGAAAAGTGCTTTTGTTATTGGAGAAGACAATTCTCTTGAGTTGAAAGTACTTGAAGTCTTGCACGATTCTGAAAATGATCCGCGAGTTGGTTTATCGAAAGATATTTTTCGTTTGATGTTGTCGTATGGATACAAGAGAGCACTTGTTCTGCTTCATTCATCCAAATCAAAAAACTATCGTCTCTCGCTTGCAACAATTGAACTTTCACTTGAAGGAAGTAAAGTAAAGAAAGAATATTCCAATCCACGTAGATACTCTTTCTTTCTTGGACCTGATGCAAAAGTAAAAACACCAGAAAGTTTTCTTATTAGCAAAGGTAGAGTAAAAGACTTTGAAGATTTGCTTAGCAGATTTTCTGTTGAAGTTGTTACCAAACAATTCTATCAGGAAATTGCAAATTGGTATTTCTGGGCAATGGATAAGGTTGAATATCCTGATGATGTTGAAAAAGATAAAGAACAACGCAACGCAAAAAATCTTATTCGATTGATAACGCGTTTGATTTTTATCTGGTTTATGAAAGAAAAAAATCTTGTACCAAAAACTTTATTTGAAAAATCTTTTGTTGATAAAATCCTTAATTACAAGGATAAAACTGGAAGTACATATTACAAAGCAATTCTGCAAAATCTCTTCTTTGCCACTCTTAATACACCAATGAAAAAAGATGATCCAAACAGCAGAATTTTTGTTGAAGAAGCAGAGAAAAGAGGGTATTTAAGCGATGCACATTTAGAGCAAGGTTACTATCGCTACAGCAGATTTATTAAAGACAGAGAACTTTTTCTTAAACAATTTGAAAATGTACCTTTTCTTAATGGTGGTTTGTTCGAATCACTTGATAAAGACAAAAATTTAAGAGTTGATTGTTTTTCCGATAATCCCAAAAACGAAGAAAGGCTTAAAGTGCCCGATGAACTTTTCTTTCTTGATAAAGAAATTGAAGTTGATATTTCAAAGTATGTTGAAAATGGTAAAAACAAGAAGGTAACTGGACTACTTGAAATTCTTAACAGATATAATTTCACTATTGATGAAAACACACCGATTGATCAGGATATTGCTCTGGATCCAGAATTGCTTGGTAAAGTTTTTGAAAATCTTTTAGCTTCATACAATCCAGAAACTGCAACAACAGCGCGCAAAGCAACTGGAAGCTATTACACTCCGCGGGAAATTGTTGATTATATGGTTGAAGAATCATTAATCGAATATTGTAAAAGAATCGTCCTCGATTCTTTTATGAGCGGTGAGGAATATTTGCGAAGCGAGGACGTTATCACACGAAGCGGGGACGCTTCAGTTGCTCTGCGAAGCGGGGACGCTTCGGTTGCTCTGCAAAGCGAGGACGCTTTGCTTACATTTTTCAGTCCATACTCTGAAACCGAAATTTATTTTGGTAAGCATGGTAAACTTCCACATATGCTGCAACCAAATGTTTGGTACTTTGTAACATTTAGATTGGCCGATTCTTTAACTCAAGAGAAGCTTCAACAATTAGAAGAAGAACGAAACGAATGGGAGAAAAAATACGGTGCAAATACTGAAAATCTTTCTGATGAATTAAAAAAAGAATATTACAGATTATTTTCAGAGCGGGTTGAAATGTGGTTAGGTGAGGGCTATGGTTCTTGTATTCTTAAAGATGAAAAAGTCGCTAAGATAGTTGCTAATTCAATAATGCATTTCAATAAAGTTCGTTATGATTTGGATGATTGGGTTATTATGCCAAATCATGTTCATTTACTTATTAAACCATATCCCGATTTCAAACTACCTGAAGTTATGCATTCAATTAAATCTTATTCAGCTCATGAAATCAATAAAATGCTGAATAAAAAGGGAGATGTTTGGATGCATGAGTCTTATGACCATATAGTTCGCAACGAAAAGGCTTTTAATGCAATTAAAAATTATATAAGACAAAATCCAGTAAAAGCAAATATAATCCTGCCGCACATCTGCTGTTCATGGAAAGTAACCGAACTGTCCCGGTTCGCAAATAACTCGACCGAACCGTCCCGATTCGAATCACGAAGCGAGGACGCTTCAATTACCTTACGAAGCCAGGAGGCTTTGTTTACATTGAAGCTTAGACAATTGTTTGATTATAGCAATGATGAAAATCCATTTAAAAATGAACCCGAAATTATTCATAAACTTATTGATGCAATTGAAAATGTGAAAATTCTCGATCCCGCTTGCGGCAGCGGTGCTTTCCCGATGGGCATTCTTCATAAACTTGTTCTTGCTTTGCACAAACTTGACCCAGAAAATAAATTATGGAAAGAAAGACTACTGAAAAGAGTTCCTGCAGAAATTCGTGAAGAAACTGAGAAATCGCTTCAAAATAAATCCATAGATTACATTCGCAAGCTTGGTTTGATTGAACATTGCATTTATGGTGTTGATATTCAGGAAATAGCAATTCAAATAAGCAAACTGAGATTTTTTATTTCTCTTTTAGTTGAACAACAAATTGATGATACAAAACCAAACCGTGATATTCATGCATTGCCTAACCTTGAAACTAAATTTGTTGCTGCAAATACACTTATAGGCTTGAATAAGCCTGCACAAATGGGATTAGTAAGTAAAGATGTTGAAGTTTATGAAAAAGAATTATTCAAAATCAGAGAAGAATTATTTTACACAAACAGTCGCAAAGAAAAATTAGCGCTTCAGAAAAAAGAGAAACAAATAAGAGAAAAACTCTATAAAGCATTATTAGAAAGTCGTTTTCCAAATGATGTTGCTGAAAAAATTACAAACTGGGACCCATTTGACCAAAATACACACGCATATTAAAGGTTCAGAAGCAAGAGCAAAAGTTCTCCCGTTAGATTTTTATTTTATTTTGTCCGTTAAAAATCTATTACTTTTCAAATAAAAACAGCCTTTGACTACTTTCATTATTTTCTACGATCTTTGGGTTTGCAGTTAACCAACTGCACCATACACATATAATGAATCTGTCCACTTTTATCTGGCTCTTATAAAATATATTATAAGTTCAGCCTTCATCGGCTGACAAATCAGAAAATTATTCGTTCTCTTTACTGCTCCAATCACAGATAATTTAGGGTTTATTTCCAGTTCCTTTACGGCTGCAGTAAGAGGCAGTCGGCTATTTTTATTTCTTTTATTTTCAATTTCCTTTTTAAGGAAAAAAGCTGTCCCCCAATCGCTGATATATGGATTTTATTCCAGTGCTATTAACGGTTAAACAGCTTTCTCCTTGTCTTTCGATGTCATTAAAAATTTCTCTATGTTAAATGGTTCTTTGTTTTTTAATGTATAATATATTGCTACCGTTAGCCTATGTCTTAATATTGCTGTAGCTTTTTTCTTTCCCTTCCTGCTCGATAACCCATTATAATATTTCTTTATCTCGGGCGATAATTTTATCGCATATATTGTTGCTTGTGAAATTGCCCATTTCAAATGGGGATTGCCTATTTTCTGATTCTTGTTATCTGTTCTCTTTCGATTAGATTCCCGCTGTGTCTTTACTACTCGACAGTATGATGAGAATTTCTGTGCTGTTGGAAATCTTTCAATACTTTCAATTTCATATAATATTGTTAATGCTATTATTTCTCCTATACCAGGATAGCTTTGCAATAGTTGATATGATTGTTTGTCGTCTATTTCCACCTTCTCTTTTATCCATTTTTCTATCCGATTTATCTGTTCGTCTAAATGATTTATTATGTTCAGATTACTTTCGACTGCTAAACTAATTCCTTCGTCGTCAAATCTCCCAACCAGCATTGCCCTTTGTCCTTTGTTCTTCAGCTCTGATAAGCTTATCCCTCCTTTCCCTTGTTGTGAATCTATTAAGTGTATATGATTATACATTCCTGCCCTTATTTGTACCAATTTGCATCTCCGTCTTAACAAATCTCTGGTTGCTCGTTTCTCTTGAGGATAGGGATATCCTACAGGGAAAAAGTTTGTACGCATTAGATTACTCAGTGTTTCGGCATCTATCTTATCATCTTTCTTCTTCTTTCCTCTTATCGCCCTTAGGTAGTAGGCGTGTCCTAAATAAAATGGTATCCCTTCTTCCCTACAAGCGTCATATAACCAATAATAATTGTGCGTTGATTCAACTCCAACTGCCATCTCTCCGAGATATTTTCTGGTTATCTTTTTGAATTCCTCGAAATCATTCCTTATTCTTTGATGCAATAGAATTTCCCCCTCTTTATTTGTAATGCACAAATACATATTTTTGTCGTGCAAATCTACTCCGCAATAGTATTTGCTGTTAATTTTTACTAGTTCCATTTTGGTTCTCCTTTTTTTATTAGATTATTTTTCTGTCAACATTAATCTAACAAAGGAGAACCTTTTAGTAAATATCACTGATCGAACTGATACAACGGATTTAAACGGATTATTTGATTTAATTAGAGGCAATAAATTATTAAACACCAGGTTAAATGTTGAGTGTTGAGTTATGAGTTTTTAGTTTTAAGGTTTGAGTTTTGAATTATGGGATTTTTGATTTGTGATTTCTTGATTTGCGATTTTTTGATTTTTCAATTGTTAATTGTGCATTGTAAATTGTAAATTGTTAATTGTCCATTGTTAATTATAAATTTTAATCTATCTTATAATCAATTCTCATCATCATAAACAACTATAGAACGAACATCATACTTCGATAATTTTTCTCTTCCATTTAAGAAACTAAGTTCAACTACGAAAGAAATCTGAGAAATTTCGCCGCCTAATTTTTCAACTAACTTACACACTGCATCCATTGTTCCACCGGTAGCTAATAAATCATCGTGCAAAAGTACTTTATCTCCAGGTTGAATTGCATCTTTATGTATTTCAAGAGTATCAGATCCATACTCGAGTTGATAAGACTCAGAGATTTTCTCCGCTGGAAGTTTACCTGGTTTTCTTACTGGGACAAAACCAGCATTGAGTTTATGAGCTAATAAGGCACCGAAAATAAATCCTCTTGATTCAATACCGACAACTTTATTTATTGATTTCTCTTTACAGAAATTAAATAAAGTTTCAAGCGTGTAATTCATAGCGTCAGGACTTTTAAGTAAAGTTGTAATATCCCTGAACATTATGCCTTGCTTCGGAAAATCTTTAATGTTTCTTATGTATTCTTTTAAGTCCATTTTCACACCTTTGATTTATTTAAGAAATTTAACAGACCTTGTTTAAAGTCTTCACTCGAGCGGCTTAAAACATTTAGTTCCATTAGATAGTTAATTGAATTTGTTATGTAGTTATAATCATAGAATTTTTTCATAGATTTTATAAACTCATAACTCTGAGTTGAATTTGAATTTAATTTATTACAAAATTTTATTGCATCTTCCAAAGAATTATCCGAGATAAAATCAACCAAGCCAAATTCTTTTGCAGAAATTGAATCAATAATTTCTCCACTTAGAAGAAGTTGAAATGCTTTAGATGATGAAGTTCGTTTTAAAAGAAAAACCGATACAATTGCTGGCACAAATCCGATTTTAACTTCAGTATAACCAAATTTAGCGTGTTCTTTATCAGCGAAAACGTAATCACACACAGAAGCTAAACCACAGCCACCTGCAATCGCCGGACCATTTACAACTGCAATTGTGGGTTTAGAACAGAAGTAAATGGACTTATACATATCAGCAAGATTTTTTGAATCTTTTTGATTTTCTGTAATTGAAAAATCTTTTATTTGATTCAAGTAGGATAAATCTGCTCCAGCACAAAAGGAACTCCCCTCACCTGTGATTATAATTGACTTAACATTAATATCTGATTCAGAATTTGAAATTGCATCTTTAATAGATTGAACGAGTTGAGGATTTAATGAATTTCTTTTCTCAGGTCTATTAAGTGTAATTAATGCTGTGCTTGATTTTATTTCATATTTAATCATATCAATAAAAATAATTTGTAATTAAATACATCTGAAAATAAACAGAAAAAAATGATAAAAGAATTCCTGCTACAACCTGAGATGGGGTATGGCATTTTAAGACAATTCTTGACCAACCAACTAATAAAACTAAAATCGCAAAAGGGAACACTTTTACTCCAAAGGCAAAAAACAAAGCGGCAAATCCTCCGCTCGCACCCATAGCGTGAATACTGATTTTCCAGTATTTATTTATCAATATTGTAAGAATTGTATTACTTATAAAACAAAACCAAAATGAAATTGAAATTATGCTGACCTCAAAATAAAAAAGAAGCAACAATCCAATTATATAAATTACAGTTGCAATCATAAATGGGATGGTTCTTTGTTCTTTAATCAAAGCATCCTGATCTGAAACTAAATTTCGCTTACGCATTATGAGAAACATAAGAATCGGGAAAACAAAACCAAATAAAGTTGTGATGATAAATAGTCTCAGACCAATTGATAAATTTTGTTCAATGTAAATTGAATAAACTGCATAAACTATAAGTGAAAAACTCGGTGGGACGAATAAAGTTGATATTATTCTTGCTAATTTATTTTGGTTCATCTTGAAGCAATGACTTTGAATGATTATAGATTTTTAATTCTTCCAGATAATTAAACAAACATTTTTCAACGGAATTGTAGTCAGTGTAATTCATCAACTCGTTTCTAATTCGGGATGAATGGTGTAATCCCTTTAAGTAACCTGAGTAAAATTTTCGATGTTCAATCACTGCTCTTCTCTCACCTTTAATTTGAACAGCAATTTGTAAATGTCGTAATGCTGTTTTTATTCTTACCTCTTCATCAACCGAAATAGATGTTGAACCATTTTTAATCAGTGCTTTTGCTTCGGAGAAAATCCAGGGATTGCCAATAGCACCACGCGCAATCATAACAGCATCTGCATTAGTTTCATCGAAAGCCCTTTTAGCATCTTTAGCAGAAAAAACACCACCATTAAGAACAATCGGTATTAAAACTTTCTCTTTTACTTTGTTAATCCAACTCCAATCAGGATCGCCACGATGTCCCATCTTTCTTGTTCTGCAATGAATTGTTAAAGCTGATACTCCAACATCTTGCAAACGTTGAGCAATTTCAACTATTCTTAAATCATTTTCATCCCAGCCAATTCTTGTTTTAACAGTAACAGGAACACTAACTGCTTTGACTATTTCACCAACTAAAGATTGAAGATACTGTGGATTTTTAATAAGTGCGCTGCCAGCACCACATCCGACAACTTTTTTTACCCAACAACCAGCGTTTATATCAATTAAATCAGGATTTTCTTCTTCTGCAATTTTTGCAGCTTCAACCATTGAAGTTAATTCACCACCATAAATCTGAATTCCTACAGGTCTTTCCTCATCCGAGATTTTAAGTTTCTTGTGCGTCTTTTCGCTTCCTCTAATCAATCCTTCAGAATTTACAAATTCTGTATAAACAACATCCGCTCCAAGTTCTTTACAAACCAATCGAAAAGATAAATCTGTTACATCTTCCATTGGTGCGAGTAAAAGTGCTTTCTCAATATTTATTTTTCCAACACTAAACATTTCAATCACTAATTAAGATTAATTTTTTTTGGTAAATAAAAGATAGCAATCAAAAACATTATTGCAGTAAAAAAAGCACCTGTCAGAAATGGAAATGGATAACCTATGTATTCAAATGCAAATCCACCCCAAAGCGGACCGAGCATTCGTGCAAATGCAGACATTGACTGATTTATTCCTAAAATCATTCCTTGTTCACTTTCTGAAGAGACCTCTGAAATCAGACTTAAAACTGTTGGCTGTAATAATCCCGTTCCAATCGAAAGGAAAACAGACACAATCGCTAAACCAAGAAAATTTACAGCGTACGGAATTAATCCTAAATTAAGACTAATCAGCAAAGAGCCAATAAGGATAATTGTTTTTTTGTTTACAAATTTTGAAATCTTTCCTATAAAAACACCTTGAACTAAAGCAGAAACAATTCCAGTAATTCCAAACATATAGCCGTTTTGTTTATCTGAAAATCCATAAACCTGAATGCCCAATAA
>Ga0308420_1000986_pt1 | contig 14700 bp, 7 predicted proteins | sample HotsprSampleMS55_FD_203802 | JGI IMG/M metagenome (GOLD analysis project Ga0308420, IMG submission 203802) | Hot spring phototrophic mat microbial communities from Mushroom Spring, Yellowstone National Park, Wyoming, United States - 20090730_MS55 ... | reverse complement strand
TGCGCCCTCACCCGCCCGCGGGCGGGGGGATGGGGGAACCTGGTTCCCCCATGTTCACGTTAGGCCGGCCAGATGAGAAGTTGATGACAAGGAGGTCAACCATGCCCAGGTACGTGATCGAGCGCGAACTTCCCGGAGCGGGCAAGCTTTCGGCCCAGGAGTTGCAGGCCATCTCGCAGAAATCGTGCGACGTGCTGCGCGGAATGGGGCCGCGCATCCAGTGGCTCCACAGCTACGTCACCGACGACAAGATCTACTGCGTGTACATCGCGCCCGACGAAGCGGCGATCCGCGAACACGCGGAAAAGGGGGGCTTCCCGGCGAATCGCATCTCCGAGGTGAGGACGGTGATTGACCCGACGACGGCGGAGTAGTTGCGCCCGTGGGGAATGGCAACGCGCCCGGGGTTGCGCCGGCGGCGGTTGGCGGCGCAACCGCGGGGGGTTAAGGTGAGGATTGATTTCAGTAGCGCCGATTGGATTCAGTCGTGACAGATTAGACGCATAAGCGCGCCGACTTAAGGATGCGGTAACAGTTGTCTATTAAGATTTGTGTACAGTAGAGCCAGGCATGCCAGATATCCGGTGGAAACGTATGGCACTGCTCAGTTCCAGCACAATCACCTTCAGCGGACACGAGACGTTTGTCCTGCGGAGTAACTGGCTCAAGAAAGCATACGACTTACTTCAGGACCAGCCCGACCTGTTTGCGCGCGAGGATTGCTTTGCGCGCCTCGGGGTGGGCAAAAATATGGCTCAGTCAATTCGCTTCTGGGGGCGTGTGTGCGGCGTATTCGAGCGGACTGAAGACAGCAAGGGTCATCGGGCAACCTGGCTTGGTCAGGCTCTCCTGGATGACCATAACGGTTGGGATCCGTTTCTTGTGACGCCAACCAGCCACTGGTTGCTGCATTGGCAGATCGTGAGACGACCAGAGGTAGCTTTTACCTGGTACTTTACCTTTAATTTGTTACGTCGTGGTGAATTTACCATCCCAAGCTTAGCTCAACAGATCCTCACGTTCGTTGCCCAGTATGGTGGCAAAGCGCCCTCGGATGCCACGCTCAGTCGCGATATTGACTGTATGCTGCGCTGCTACGTGCAACCTGATGCAATCCATCTCAAGACTGCGGTCGAAGATGCGCTCTATTGCCCTTTGCACACCACCGGTCTCATTCAGTCTCTGCCTAACCAGCAAGCCTATTATCTGGTCAGCGGCACTCATCCAAATCTCTCCGATCACCTGGTGGCGCTGGCGTCATTCCACCAGGCCCGAATGCTCAAGCGGAAGACCGTGTCATTCGCTGAACTTGCCTACGGAGAACGTTCACCAGGCCGGATCTTCCGGCTCGACGAAGACGCGCTGCTTGCGCGTCTGTTGCGGCTGGAGCAGGTGACAGCGGGCCGCGCAGTCTACAATGAAAGCGCCGGCATCCGCCAGATCGCCTGGCGTAACCTGGATGAGGAAGAGCACGAGGTTGATCGCGCTCTTCTGAAGGCTGCTTTTAACCAGGAACACGCCTATGCCGAATAACAGCGCCATCAGGGTAGCACCACGATTCACCCGGTCGGTGCATATTGGCCGCGATTTCCGCGATCTGCGCTTCCACCTCGACGGCTACCAGGTGACGCCGCTGGTGCGCCAGACTGCTGGACAGATTCTGTCCGGTCTGGCTGCCGACGCCACCGAACGCGCCTTTTCCGTGATCGGTCCCTTTGGTGCTGGCAAATCGGCGTTCGGGCTGTTCCTGGCCCATTTTCTGCAACGACGCCCGGCAGGGCGGCGCAAGTTGCTCACTTCGCTAGGCATAACGATCCCCGATGCACACTTACCCCTCGATGCGCCCACGCTCCTGGCGGTGCGCGTGCCAGGCAATCACGCTCCGCTGCGCCATGCGCTGCTGCAGGCGCTCAATGAGGTTCTGGACAGAGAAACGCGCCGGTCGGAGATTGCTGCCCTGTGTCAAACCCTTGAGCGCGCCAGGCACGACCCAAACCTCGATCCGGTACGCACGGCAGACTATGTAGCCGAGGCTGCGCGTCTACTCCGCGCCCAGGGTCGCTTCGATGGCCTGCTGGTGGTGATTGACGAACTTGGCCAGTTTCTTGATTATGCGGCCCGCCAGAATGAGGAACGCGATCTGTTCGTCTTGCAGAGCCTGGCTGAGACAGCAACACGTAGTGGCGATACCCCCGTGCTCGTAGTGACCATTCTGCACCAGGCATTCGAGCGCTATACCATCCACGCCGGGCCTACCCGGCGCGCTGAGTGGGCGAAAGTGCAGGGGCGCTTCAAAGACTTGCCGTTTCAGGAACCGGCGGCTCAGATAGTACGCATGGTCGCCTCCGCCCTCCGGCCGGTGGGGCGCGATCCATACAAGTGCGCGCGCGAGGAATGGACCACACAACTTGCCACTCTTTCCGAAGATCTTGGCCTGCGTCCGGTCGAGATCAGTTCAGCAGAATGGCGAAGCCTGCTAGCCGACACGTATCCGATTCATCCCACAGTGCTGGTCGCCCTGCCCTCGCTGTTCCGCCAGTTAGCTCAGAATGAGCGTTCACTCTTCGCCTTCCTCCATACTGACGAGCCATGGGCGCTGCGCGATGTAACTGCTGATGCTGTGACTACTGACAGCCTGCCGATCTACCGGCTTACCCATCTTTATGCCTATGTTGAGGCTAACCTTGGGCCATTTCTGTTCGGGAAGGCCCGCGGACAGCGCTGGGCTGAACTAGCCGAGGCACGCGTAGCTCTCGCCAACAGTGATCCGCTCCACCTCGATACACTGACCGTCGTAGGCGTTCTGGGCGCCATCGAACGCGCCTCGGGGCTACGCGCGAGTCAGGCGCATGTCGCCTTCGCGCTTGCTGATACACCTGACGACCAGGCCGTCACTGATGCCTTGCGTGCACTGAGTGAACGGCGCATCATAGTGTACCGGCGCTATCGCGACAGCTATATCATCTGGGAAGGCAGCGATCTCGACCTGGAGACCCTGACCCAGGAAGCCCGACGGATGATTAGCGAACGGATGGATCTTACCGCCCTGTTGCAGCAGCATGCCGACACCACTCCACGCATCGCCCGGCGACATAGTTACCGTACCGGAGCCACGCGGGTATTCGCGGTGCGGTATGTGGAGGCTACACGCCTCAGCGTAGATCTGGCTGCCAGGGAAGGCTACGATGGCGAACTCCTCCATGTCGTCCCGGCTGACGAAGAAGAACTGCGCGCAGCAGAGCATTGGGCACGCGACCCGGCGCGCGCCGAAGAACCATGGCGGATAACTGTCCTGCCACGGCACCTCCACGATCTGCGAGATCTGCTGCTTGAGGTCGCGGCGCTGCGCAACCTGCTCGATGAGCGCGCAGAACTCGAACACGACCGGCCAGCGCGTCGCGAGGTGGCCGGACGACTGCTTGAAGCTCAGCAATTCCTCGCCGATACAATTATTGAGACCTATGGACGCGGGCGCTGGTTCTATGCGGGTCAGCCCTACCACCCTCAGAGCGCCCGTCAGATTGACGATCTCCTTTCCAGGGCCGCGGATGCTACCTACCCTCACACTCCGCTGGTGTGGAACGAGTTGATTGTTCGTCGCCAACTCACCTCAGCAGCGACCAAGGCGCGGCGCAACCTGGTTGAAGCGATGCTGAGCCGTGGCGCCGAGCCGCTCCTGGGAATGACGGGCTACCCACCCGAACGGGCAATCTACGAGAGTGTTCTGCGTATGGGTGGATTACACCGCCGGGATGTGAATGGGACGTGGCGCATCGGCCCGCCGCCGCCGGAAGATCCGTTACGTCTGGGTCCGGTCTGGCAGGCGATGGAACGGCTTCTCGACACTGGGCGATCCGAACCTCACCCCATCGCGCACCTGTTTGCGCACATAGAAAGCCCGCCCTACGGCGTGAAAGCCGGATTGGCGCCGCTGCTCTTCGTGGCATTCTACGTAGCCCGTGCTGGCGAAATCAGCATTTATGAACGTGGCACATATGTCCCGATGCCAGACATCGCAGTCTTCGAGCGGCTGATGACACGACCTGAACAGTTCAGCGTAAGCCTGTGCCGAGCCGAAGGGGCGCGCTGGCAGGTGTATGAACGACTCGCCCGCGCTCTAGCGCCCCAGGCTCTCACCCAGCCGTCACAGCCTGCCTTACTGGCCGTAACTCTGCCCCTGCTGCGCTTCATCAACCAACTGCCAGCGTACAGCAAGCAGACCAGACGCCTGAGCTTGCGGGCGCAGGCAGTTCGTCAGGCGCTCCGAGAAGCTCGCGCACCTGACGAACTGCTCTTCGAGCGATTACCAGGCGCATGTGACCTACCCTCGTTCCGCGCCGATGATGACGAAGGCACCCTATGGGTCGAACCTTTCGTCGCCGCCTTGCGTGAGGCCTTGCAAGAGTTACAAGGCGCCTACGCACGCTTGATTGAAACCGTTGCTACGCGCATTAGCGCAGCCTTCGGTTTACCATCAACCGGCGCGTCTGGCTACGAGGAACTGAAAAGGCGTTATGCGGCATTTGCCACCGCCGTAGCCGATCCGCAGATTCGCGCTATAGGCATGCGCCTGGAAACCGCCGATCCTGGAGATCAAGCCTGGATCGTGAGCCTAGCCACACTGGTGGCAAAACGTTCTCCAGAAACATGGAGCGATGCAGATCTCCCGGGGTTCGAGGCTGCCATAGCTGATCTGGGGCAACGCTTTCGGGCAGCCGAAGAACTGGCGCTCGTCACGCACACTGCCTCGCCTGACACACCGCTGGTGCGGGTCGGCTTAAGGAATGGACGCGGTGAAATCAGCCGGGTCGTGTATGCCGGTCTGACGGACCCGGCGGTGGAGCGCTTGCGGGCGGATCTCCGCGCATCCCTGGAGCGCCATGCCGATCTCACAACTGATCAGCATGTTGCCGCTCTGACCGACCTGTTGCATGAAATCTTGACCGTCATGGAGAGCTAGCAAGCGCCGGGAGATTGCTGAAACTCACAGATCGGTATAACGAACAATGCAAAAGCACGATGCCATTACACGCGCCTGGGCTGAACGACCGGGGCGGCATATCGTAAATCTGAGCGGCGGCAAAGACAGCACTGCCCTGGCGATTTTTCTGCGCGACAAGATCCCCCCACTAGAGTACGTCTTTTGCGACACCCATAAAGAACTTCCGGAAACCTATGAGTACCTGGAGCAGCTAGAAGCCTACCTGCAACGGCCGATTACCAGATTGAACGCGCAGCGCGGGTTCGACCACTGGCTAGAGATCTACGGAGGCGTGTTGCCATCGGCGCAGGTGCGCTGGTGTACGCGCAAGCTGAAGATCGAGCCATTCGAAGCCTATGTCGGCGATGACACGGTCTGGAGCTACATCGGCATCCGCGCCGACGAACAACGCAGCGGCTACATTTCAACCAAGCCGAATGTGCATCCGGTCTTTCCTTTTAAAGAGTGTGGCATGGCGCTAAGCGACATCGAGGGAATCCTGGCGGAGAGCGGATTGGGATTGCCGAGGTACTATGAATGGCGCCAGCGCAGTGGCTGCTATTTTTGCTTTTACCAACGTAGCGGGGAATGGATCGGACTTAAGGAGCGACATCCAGACTTATTTGAACAGGCGAAACAATACGAGAGCGAACGGGGAGGGGAACACTTTTACTGGCGCCAGCGCGAAAGCCTGGCCGAATTGGAGCGGCCCGAGCGTATCGCCCAGATCAAGGCCGAACACCGGGCGCGCCTGGAACGCGAGCGCGCTCGACGGCCTGATCGTCCGTTGATAGAGGCGCTTGGTGCAGCCCTTGATGCCGAAGACGATGCGCAAGGATGTGATATTTGTCATTTGTAAACAGGCTCGACGCTTATGTCAATTATCCGCAACCCCTTCGTCGACTACCTCAACAAGTACACTACTGCCTCACCAGACCACGAGGCCGCCTTTGACGAATTTGTCGCGCATACGCCGCCACCACCTGGCGGTCCATTGCGCTTTCAGACAAAGGTCGAGAAATTCCTCCGCATTCGCTTTGCCGAGTCCAGGCCACCTTCGATCATTCTTACCGGAAATGCCGGTGACGGCAAAACCTTTCTCTGTCGACAGATCATCCAAATATTTACCGCGAGGCATATTGATGACTGGGAAGAACTTGTCGAAAAACCACTTGAACGCCACGGAATTCGCCTGTATGTTATCAAAGATCTCTCTGAGCTAAGTGAAGAGGAAGGCAGATCGGTACTCAACCGGCTAGAGCAAACCCTTAATTCGGAATCAAGTGATCGGTATCTGATTGCCGCTAATGAAGGACGCCTGCGAGATTTGCTGACTCGCGTCCAAACACCAAAACTTACCGAGTCAATCAAAACTCAACTTCAATATGGCATAGAATCAGGCTCCACGTCGCTGGTAGTAATCGACCTGACCAAAGTGACGACGTCGGCATTCGTCCCCGAGACATTACGCTGGATGACCAGCAATATTCACTGGCAAGTCTGTACCGATTGCCCCATTATTGAGAGGTGCCCGTTACACTACAATGTGCGTACTCTTCGCGATGAACGGGTTGTCAGACGGGTGCAGTTCCTCTATGATCTGCTAGAGCATCTTGACATCCACGTAACAGTGCGCGACATGCTGATTCACCTGGCATTTACACTGACCGGGAATCAGAGTTGTCCTGAATTGCAGCGACTCGACGCCGAAGATGCCGATCGTCATCATCTCGTGTATTACGAGAACATCTGGGGCGGATCTGAAAACAGTCCCTTTCGTCGCAAGGCAAGTGTCGTGCAACATCTGGATCGGTTACAAATTGGGAAGCATTCCATCTTTGAGATCGATGACTTCATTATCAATGGAGGCGATCATCCTGATCAGACAATAGTTCATGCTCAACTCTTTACTCCAGCCGTCGATCTCGATTTCAAACGCTTTGAACAAGAACGTCGGGCATACATCGAAGGCGGCGCGGAAAAACAGACGGGTGAAGAAACTCAGGCTTTTTTAGAGTGGTTGCCGCACTGTCGGCGCAAGTTATTTTTCGAGTCGCCCGATGAACAGCAGGCTAATGAATTAATCACTTTTCGCTACCTCAACACCTACCGGCAGTTGCTCACCAACAAGCACAAACCTACCGATAGTATACGCCATCGCCTGATACTAGGACTGAATCGCGCCTTTGCGCGGCTCTACCTTACTTTCGATGATATTCTCTACGTCACTAGTCAGTACCTGCACAGCGCTGAACAACCCCGGCCGTTGGTGCGACTAGAAATCCCTGCTAATGGGATCGGCCTTTCGATTGATGATCGCGAAGAACAAGCATTTGATCGGCGCTGGGCCGATCTCTATATACATTTTAGCCCACCGCCAGAATTGCACCTGCGTTGGACAAAAGACGCGCTGAAACCGCAGCGATGGCGTCTTAATCTACTGGTCTTTGAATATCTCTTGCGACTGGCTGACGGCGGGACATTCAACGTGCTCGCTGACGAGTGCGAACTAAGCATACGCAGCCTGAAAGATCGCTTACTCAGTGAATTCGCCCATGAAACGACAAACACGCGCATCAGATTCTTTGTTGCTGAGCAGCAACAGTACGTTCTAAAGACCATCTATCTTGACGAGAAAGGGATTATCCGCGCAGGAGGTTAGCAAAGATGACCTCACACTACGGCAACTACGATCACACCAAGTCCCCCCTTGCCACATACATCTGGGGTCATCGTCTACGCACCGGACAGCACTGGATCGAATACATGGTTGAGTTTTTGAGTGTGATATCAGGGTTTGACTACCAGCTTGGTCAAGGCCTTAAGGGTCACCCCAACGTTAAGGTGGAGTACCGTCTTCCCAAACGACTAGGCCTACGGCGCTTCATTTTCTACGATCAGCGCGAAAAGAATCGTAACCCCTACGATGACCATGCCGTTCAAGAACTCCACAAGAGGCTCAGTTCACGCGTCTGTGGAATAGACAGTCACTCTGACCAGATCGCGATCGATCAGGTACGCTCGCTCCTGCGCTCTTTCTCGGTAGTCGAAGGCAATCGCTCATGGTATGCCAAAACTCTTTTTCCTGTACATGAAGAGTTTCTACTCTGGGAAGGACAGCGTAGCCGTTCAGCGAAACTCACCACGCCGCTTCTGACACCTGACCTTGATTTAAATGAACTGGACCCGGACAACCTGGATCGCGGAATGGAGTTCACCACACGCAACTTCTTTGCGCGCGGCGGGGAGATCTACTACCTGATCCTCTCAGCCGGCACTGAGAAGCAGCCGGACTATCGCATGTTCATTGGCAAACGACTACGGGAGTTGCTGACTGAGCACAATCGAATTCTTGGCCAGATTGCCAGTACCATTGATACGACCTGGCAACCACGCGACAATGGTCATACGAATTCCGCTTTTATCACTGGCTCACTCGGCTGGATACCACAACGGGATTGCGCACTCTACCAGCAGGTTGCTGAGGACCTGGTAACATTCCTCCAGAATAATTTGGATTCGCTTGAGTGCCTCGAACTACTGGCCCATCTGATCGGATTTCATATCATTTGTTACATATATCACCACGCCAATCCACATATTGATCGTCCAGCACTGATCGTTGACCTGCTAGGCGCGCATGACGGCGGCGTATTACGCAATCAATCAGCGGCTTCACTCCGTGAACAGGAAGATCGGCAACTTCGTAGAGCGAAGGACTTCGTTACAGAGCGGGTTCGGGAATGGGCAACTGATCAATTAGAAGGACCAATCTTGCTGGACCACCTTGAGCAGGAAACTAAGAACTATTTTCAATTGGGCCAGACCAGGGCGAAAGCAGAATACAACAAGACCCTCAAAGAACTCGGCCAATCCTATCAGATAGAGAGGGATCGCGAGCGCCTGCTCAAAGCATATAGCGAAGGTTTGTTCAAGGCCCTGGAGGGCGAGCTACGCAAAAATTTCCTTGGAATCCATCGCAAAATCGGACAAGCGATCGGCTTGATCGCGCCTATCAAAGGCCCAAAACCTCGCTTTGTGCTTGGCGACACTCTGTTAAAAACCCTGGTAATGGCGAACCTCAAACCCGATGACACTTTACCATTCGGTGAGTTTTTGGAACGGCTCTATGCGCGTTATGGAATCATCATTGGTCCTGGCGAAAGCCGCACTGCACAGGTAATGGAGCGTTTGCGGATCAATGAAGAATATTTCTCTCGTAACCGCGATGCACTCCGCGAACGTATGCGTCGCGCGGGCCTGCTAATCGAGTACTCCGACACAACGGCAATCGTCCGACGAGTTCAATGAAGGAGTTTTGTAGGATGCGCAGTGATCAGATTATTGCCGATGCGCTCAAACGCTACCTTGAGGCTTGTCTGCGCGAGAATCAAGCGTCACGAGCGTTTTTTCGGCTTTCCGGATTTGATCAACCCATCTACAAAGCCTTGCTGGATAATCTGGCCCGTCTGAATTGGCGCCTTGGCGATATGCAGCTCGAAGTGCGCAGTATTGCATCCATTTCCAGTCATGATGAACGGGTCATGGAGCGGCATCGATCCGCGACGTGGTATCGCAACCATCTTAAAGCCGGCTATGCTCTGGTGCTAATTCAGAATCGCCGATCTACAGATGCTCAGAGTCTCAAAGATTTGTACTCCGTGACTGAAGGCTCACTCACAAATGATGGTCTGGCACATTTGATTGCAGCAACATGTGTGAACTATCAATTGAAACCTGAAGATCGCAAACAACTCGAAACATTCATACGTCGGTTTGGGAAAAAACTCTTCAAACCACAACTTCGCGACCTGACAGAGTTTCTCTATCATGTTGACAAGAGGCTTGCGGAGCAACCAACAGCCATAATGCCTGACGCCATTGCTCGCGCTTTGCCATACCTGGGATTATTTCAGTGTCTGGATTTTGCACCACACCTCAACACCCTTCAGGGTGACCGAATGCTGCGGCAGTTGCACAACGCCGCACGAATCGGTAGCGAGGTATTTGATGAGAATAAACAGGAGACATATCTAAAACGGCTGGAAACGGCGCCACTTGAGGATGACAGTGCGCTGAATGGTTATAGTGCCGAGGAGAAACGTGTTTTGCTCCAACAGTTTATTGAAGGCCAGTTCCGGAATGACCGAACAAACACGCTTCGTGTCCTCCAGATCGACTGGCGCGAGGTTCAACACATTATTACGACAAAGACTCGCAGTTCGCAGGCACAGAAGTTCAAGGAAATTGCTGACGAGATCGAAGAAGCGTTTCCTCAAGACACGATATCTGACCGTAATCTGATTGAGTTGCTTACCTCTCTGCGTAATGAGCGTGAACCAGAGGCAGATCTAGTCGATCAAGTCGTCGAACAGATTGGCGATAGTCTGAGTAAGCAATTGCGCGGCAAACTGCGTCGTCTGGTGAAGACTCGCACGCGCAAACACAGCGATTTCCTGGTTGGCCTGACAGCACTGGCCATTGAATTGTTGCATCCTCGCCAGGATGAATTGCAACCAGGAACACGTATGCGGATTGAACTGGATGAACAGACGTTTGAAGATCAAGCAATTAAAATTTTTCATACTTTATTCGGTGGAATTGAGAAGATATTTTCAGATATTGAATGGGATCTGAACTCCGTTTCAGAAATTCTATCAGGGTATGAAACTCGTGAAACCGGGGAAGATCATGAAAAAGAAGGCCAGAGTGAAGTACGATTTCGGGTAGGAATCCTGGATGCCGATGGCCAAGAACTTGCCAGAGCCGACCTGATCTGGCAGTACCGTTCTGACAGCCCGGCTACAGCAACCTACCGAATGCTCGAAGCTGAACGACAAACGCTGAAACATCTCAACAATAAGCGCCTCCGCATTCCGATCTTTAAACGCTGCCCACACAGCGAAGATATCAGTAATCTGGATCTCCATCGTCCGTTGAAATCGTTCGGAAACTGGTCCGATCAGCCAGAGGATCTACGAACGTTGCTGTCAGCTATGCCATTGCAACGACTCAGACCGCAAGCGCCGAAGGCTCTCTTTGAGGCGCTAGATGGACTGGAAGAGGCCTGGGGACAGTTCGTGCAGACAGCGACAGATCAGGGGCTCATAGCCGCAGACATCAGTTCCTTGCTCGAAGCCTATGCCAATCTTCTTCACGCGGCCATTAGTCACTTGCAAACCGGTCAGGAAGTCTCTTTCGGGCTTCGGGTATTGGTTCAGGCGTGGATGATCGGTGCCAGCGGATTTGAGGATTGGGCGATCATCCCTCTTCTACATCCGCTCAAACTGCTCTGGTGGCGCGAACGTGCTCGTCATTTCGCCGGTATTGTGCGACAGTTACTGACTCCAGCGCAGTCCGTTACCATCGTGGATGAACCAAGACTACAGCGCGAACTAGCCATAACCTATGGATCTAGCCAGTTTCCACCTATTCTGGCCCTTCCGCCGAAGGAAGGAGCCCCTGTCGAGTGGTTTGTTCCTATCGAGGAAGTTGAAGGGTATGAACTCTTCTTCCCCGCTCACAAACTCAATGCGTCTTTTGGGTCGTCTACGGCCAACCTTTTTGCCGATGAAACAGAAATCGCCACTCGACGCGCCGTTGAAGGTATTGCGGGTGTTATTCAGGACTATGTCGAAACCTATCCCTTTGTTCGTGATGGATTGGAACTAGTGCTACTCGAATGCCGGAATAGCATTTTTCCTGAACTTCTGATTGAACAAATAACAAAATCCGACACTGCAGAATCCATACGCACTTCACTACTGGTACATACGTCTGATCGCGGGGCACCGATCTTTCAGCGGCTTAGTGAGTGGGCAGCGAATCACCATGATAGCGCTGATCATCTATCCGGGGATTACTTCCCATCAATTAGTCTCAACGTGCAGCAGGGTCCGTTCGAGGAACTGCTACGCAAGAGCACAAACAAAGATCTAGTCATTCTGGCTGATGTCCTGGCCCAACGAGGGCAACGCATCATTCCCGAATTGTCTCAGTCTGAACCGAATGATATTCCGCTTGAAGGGTTCCTGCCCATTTACCGTGCGCAGCAGGAACCGTTCGAGCGCGGCGAACTCTATCGACGCCTGCGACTTACCCAGACTGATCAACCAGCACTAGTACGACACTTCCTACTCGCACAGTATGCAGCATTTCAGAAGCGCGGAGTTGATCCGCGAGCAACGGTAAATTTCTATCGTGAGACGAGCCTGGACGATTGGAAAAACGATCTCAAGAAACTTCATCACCATTTCAACTGGGTTATTTGCTACGATCCTGCAATTGACCGTTTCCTGTTGCAAGCGACGTTACCAGACACAGTACAGGTTATCCGCTATTCACTGGGGCTCGGCGAGAAACGTCAGCATAATCTTACCGTTTCTTCGTCACATAAACCACAGATTATCGTACAGCGACGATTAGCTTCACGCCTGAAACAGATGCTTCCCGCTGCTGATCGCATATTGCTTGACCAGATTGCCGGCCAGTTGATCGAACAGGCCAAGCAGATCTCGGGAGATATTGTGCTACGCGCGGCGGGACCAGGCGCGTTCCTCAACGAAATGATCGGCATTGTCGCGGCAAAGTTTGAAACTGAACGCCGGCTCGAAACACGTTATCCCAACGCTCTTAGAACCTGGATCCTACTTGACGACTTTGAACACTGGTTTCACGGTAAATTCCCCGACCTGCTATGCGTGGTCATTGATCGAAGCATGAATAACGCTCTTAAATTACATTTAGAGATCGTTGAAGCTAAGTGCGTGAGTCAGCATGCCTTCAATACTGAAACCGTTGATGCCGAAGAACAGGCCCGTCGCGGCGCCGGTCGGTTGGTGGCAGCTTTTGCGCCCGGCGCACATCACCTTGATGCCACCTTTTGGTACGATCAGTTGTACCGAGCCATCGCCGGAAACCTCGTTGTGGAATACGAACAGCAATCCTTGTGGGAGCTTTTTCGCGAACGCTTTCAAAACGGCGATTTTGAACGGACGATCAGCGCGCATGCCTGGACGTTCTGCTATGATGGGCAGGCGGGTATTGAGAAAGGTCCAGAGGAGACACAGACGAGTCGGCCTGTGCCTGATGCGCCCGGTGTGCCTTTATACACACATCGGTATGGACGCAAAGAGTTGTGCCAGATCCTGCGTGAACTCGTTGAGCATTCGGAAGGCCTTACGCCAACAAATGCCTGGATGCCCGCACAGGATATCGTCGAAGTCACAACTGTTCAGTCAACCACAACGGATGCCATCGCTTCCCCTGTCACCCTTGGACCCGTATCGTCAGATCTCTCAACTGATGAACAAAACTGGTTAGATCTTATGGCTCGCAATCTCGAGAAGGCTTTACGCCACCGGGGGGTGCGCGTGCTGCGCATTAATCCAACTGATGCCGATGTGGGGCCAAGCATTGTGCGTTTCAAGGTCCGACTTGGTCACGATGAGACTCTCCGAAAAGTTCAAAGCGTAGCCACGGATCTGGCACGGGATCTTGCGCTTGAAAAAACGCCGCTGATAGCTAATGTACCTGGCACGCAATTTGTTGGGATTGATTTGCCACGTCCACAACCAACGATCGTCGCTCTGGAACCACTGTTGGAGCAATTACCTTTACCAGCACCGGCTGAATTACCGATCATAGTTGGAATCACGCCTGATGGAACCGTGGTGAAAGATGATCTTTCTGAATTTCCTCACTTGCTGGTTGCTGGAGTTACGAATTCTGGCAAATCTGTGTTTTTACGGAATCTGCTTCTCTGTCTCATAAAGCGATATGCTCCGAAACATCTTGAACTCCTGATCATCGATCCAAAACACACCGATTTTACTTTCTTCAACCAACTGCCGTATCTGCGTGGGGGCAAGGTGATAGTAGACCCAGGTGAGGCCAGAGAGGCGCTGCTGGAATTAGCGCGAAGTGAGATGAGACGTCGTCAACGTATCATGAGTGGACGAAGTCTAAAGGTCAAGCAGTTTAATCTTGACTATCCTGACGAAGCTCTGCCGCCAATTGTAGCCATGATTGACGAATACCATATGTTGATCAGCCAGATGGATCGAAAGGAACGAGAAACATTTGAGCAAGATCTTTATATCCTGGCGGCCGCTGCTCGTTCAGTGGGTATTCATCTAGTAGTTGCCACTCAGCGTCCGGGCGCTGACGTGATCACTCCAAATCTTAGAGCTAATCTAGGCGCTCAGATTGCATTCCGCGTCTCAACAGGCACCAATTCTCGAGTGGTTATTGACGAGAGCGGCGCTGAACATCTCATTGGTCGTGGCGATATGCTTTTTCGTCAGGCTTCCGGAGAAGTGATCCGTCTGCAAGCACCGTTTATGTCAGAAAAGGAACTGCTCGATTATCTTAAATCACTAATGCCAAAGCATCACAGAGATGCCGCAAACTCGTGAGCGCTAGATCGCTTCCCATCGCATTGAGCGGCAGTCTACAATCCACAATCTAAAATGGTATAAGATAGATTAATTACATCTACACTGTAATCAGGTTTTTCCCGTCCCCCCGTCATTCCAACCGGCGGGGTGTGGTTGTTTTCCCTCGTGGGAATGGCATGCTCATGTTTCCCCGTCCCCCCGTCACTCCAACCCAAACGCATCGGGCAGGAGATCGGCGATGGGCACGGGGCGGTCAGGGTCGGCTGCGCTGAGGATCAGCAGGGTGGGGGCGAACTCGATGAGGGCCTGCAGGCAGTCGCC
>Ga0308420_1000981_pt1 | contig 14727 bp, 15 predicted proteins | sample HotsprSampleMS55_FD_203802 | JGI IMG/M metagenome (GOLD analysis project Ga0308420, IMG submission 203802) | Hot spring phototrophic mat microbial communities from Mushroom Spring, Yellowstone National Park, Wyoming, United States - 20090730_MS55 ... | reverse complement strand
TTCCGGGCATCACTTCGCCGTGGCCGGTGTGGAAAGTCGGGTCGCTTAGCTGTGACAGAACATAAGAGCGACTGTCACCCGGCATGACCGGCACTTCGCTGGTCTCGGGGACCCCATCGTTGCCACTGTCGTGATGCGCGTACGGGTGATCGACGCCATGAAAATGGATGGTGTGGGGGAAGTAGTGCGTATTTTCTAAGATGACCTGGACGGTATCGCCTTGCTCGACGCGGATGACAGGCGAGGGCATGCGAAGCAGCGGATGTGCCGCGATGTCTTCGAGGCTTTTCGTGGCCATGCCATGTGTCTTGGGTGCGAAGACCCAAAATCCCGGTTGGATGCCAGGCCCGATAAAGTACGCAGGAATCGGGTCGTCCATGTCCGGCGAACGGCCGTTGAGCTCGACGACCTCCAGCCGGATACGGATCACGTCCGGGTCACCATCGCCGTCGCGGTCGTGCTCCTTGACGACAGCATCGGGAGCCAGCCCTGCTCGCATGAGTGTCTCCATAGAGACATTGTTGGTGCCCTTCACAAAGGCAGCCACGGCCCAAGGGTTATCGGGGCTGCAGACTGGGGATTCTGCAATCGGCACACCCTCGATGGTCTGCTGCGCGCGCCACTCCGGATGCTCGTCGGGACAAGACGGTTCTGCTTCTCCGAGGGCGATGGCCTGGCTCGCCGGTGGCTCTCGATAGGCAGGTTCGCCGAACCAGCTGTAGTAATACTGTCGCGCTGGTTGGGGGAGCCATGAGGGAGGCAGCGCGAGGATAGCAGCTCCGAGGAGGAAGACGATCCATACGAGTGTGAGCGCGCGATACAGTGACATCGTCCACTGTGTATCCCGACTTCCACCACAGGACAAGGTAGCGGGGATACCCCGCGTTCATCAGTGCGTCTGGTCACCGCAAATTGTGGATTGTTGCGTGACAGCAGCCGCAGCCAGACGAGCACGGGGTCAAAAGACTGTTTTAGGCCTGTCTGTCGCCACTGGAGCGGCGTCCTTCTTTGCTCCGCCTCCCCTGGCGTTCCAGCAAAAAGAAGAACATCATGACTCCTGGGAAGACAGCGATGACCCAGTATGGCAGGTGTGTTGAGATGACGGTCCCTGGGGGAGGTGGTGTAGAGAGCCCACGGCTATTCACCATAACGACGACCAAAGCGGTGGTCAGCGAGGCGGCAGAGAAAAAGCGCTGCAACCCGGCGTATGTAGTCAGGTGTGCACGACTGCGCCATAAATACAGGCCCCACACGTTTAAGAATACGAATCCGACAATGCATAGCCAGGCGACAAGCGAATCCTGCGACAGGAGAACGACACCGAGGAGGAGCAGCCATAGGGTGCTGCCGAGCTGCGATCCAAACCAACCCCCAAAGTTCCAAGAAAATGCAGTCGGTACACCAGATGGGTCGATGGCCATAGCGCTATGCCTGCGGGGCTCCACAAGGATACAGGGGACGCTTAGGGACTAGCACGGCGCTGCCTGAAGTCAACCCTATGCGGCTCTGACGACTTGACAATCTCGCCAGGGGACCGTAGCCTGCCCTGGGGTTGCACAATACATCGATTACGCGGGAGGCGAAGATAATGGGAGTGCTGTCTGGCTACAAGATCATCGAGTTTGCCGGGATCGGTCCGGCTCCTATGTGCGCGATGTTGCTCTCGGATATGGGGGCGGAGGTGCTCCGCATCGATCGGGTCGAGGACGCAAACCTGGGGATCCCCACCGAGGCGAAGTATAGCGTGCTGCACCGCGGGCGCCGCTCGGTCGCGATCGATCTCAAGCGCAAAGAGGGCACCGAGGTCGCGCTCGCCTTGATCGAGCGTGCTGATGCGTTGATCGAAGGATTCCGCCCTGGCGTGATGGAGCGCTTGGGACTGGGGCCGGAACCCTGTTTGGCGCGTAATCCGCGGTTGGTGTATGGTCGGATGACGGGGTGGGGACAAGAGGGGCCGCTCGCCCATGCTGCTGGCCATGACATTAACTACATTGCCTTGACTGGGGCGCTGCACTCGATCGGGCGCAGAGGCCAGGCACCGGTCCCGCCGCTGAATCTGGTGGGAGACTTCGGTGGGGGCGGCGTGTATCTCGCCCTGGGGGTGGTGGCTGCGCTGCTAGAGGCGCAGAAGTCTGGCAAAGGCCAAGTGATTGATGTGGCGATGGTCGATGGCGCGGCGTCGTTAATGGCAGCCATTTATGGGTTGCGTGCAGCCGGCCGCTGGTCAGATCAACGGGGAGAAAATATCCTCGATACCGGGGCGCACTACTATAACGTATACGAAACGCGTGACGGGAAATACGTGGCTGTGGGTTCGATCGAGCCGAAGTTCTACGCTGAACTGCTGCGGCTGACCGGGCTTGACCGCGAGGAACTGCCGCACCAGAACGAGCGGTCAGCATGGCCGGCGTTGACCGAGCGGTTGGCCGCTATTTTCCGCACCAAGACCCGTGAGGAGTGGTGCCGTATTATGGAGGGGAGCGAGGTATGCTTCGCTCCGGTCCTCAGTATGCAAGAAGCCCCCGCTCATCCGCATAATCGCGCGCGCGGGACATTCATCGAAGTAGACGGGGTCGTGCAGCCGGCGCCAGCGCCACGTTTCAGCCGCACGCCCAGCGCTATTCAGCGGCCACCGGCCAAGCCGGGAGAGCACACGGAGGAGGCATTACGCGATTGGGGCTTTAGTGCGGCGGAGGTGGAGGAGTTGCGCAAGAGTGGCGCGATCGGCATCCGCACTACGCCAGCGGCGTAGTTGTGGGCAGGAGTGTGCAGAGGTAGAGGCTATCGTTAGCGGTTTTGCTTATGAAACCTATGAAGCCCCCAACTTTTTGAACGCCCGCCACAGCAGAGCGGTGACGAACGTCGCCACGATAAGCGTGCTGACTTGCGCCGCGGGGTTCTTTGATCTTCAGCTCGCCTAGATCCCCTGCCAGCGGGTTTCGCTTTTCCACCGTTCTGTGTACACCTGAGCAACACTATCAAGCGGCCAGCAGGAGGGTGTCCTCTCTCTGCTTCGTGTCTAATAGATCACCTTCTCTTCGATAAGCGTTGCGATCTCCTTCTGGCTTAGCCCTAAGATTTCTGTAAACACGTACTCGTTGTGCTGTCCCATAACCGGGGCTGCCCAGCGCAACTCGCCAGGGGTTTTCGATAGATGAAATTGATGCCCTTCGTAGGGGGACGGTCCCATCTCTGGGTGGTCCAAATATTGAAACATGCCCCATGCTGCCAGTCGGGGGTCTTGGTGCAAGTCGAGGCAGTTTTGCACCACACCGGCCGGGACCCCGGCGCGTTGTAAGCGCTCTGCCGCAGCTTCTGCTTCCTGTTGGACCGTCCATGCTTCGACCAGGGGGTCGAGCGCATCCCGATGCGCCAGGCGGAGACTCTGGGTAGCAAAGCGCGGCTCTTGTCCCCATGCCGGGTGATCGAGCGCGGCGAGGAAATTTTGCCACTGCGCGTCATTACTCACCGAGATAGCCAGCCACCGATCTTCCCCTTGACAGCGGTAGGCCCCGTGTGGTGCGGCGCGGAGCGAATGGTTGCCTTCACGCCCAAGTATGCGGCCGTTGACGTGGTAGTCCAGCAGCGCAGGCGCCAGGAAATGCAAGGAAGCCTCATACTGCGCGAGGTCAATATATTGCCCGATGCCTGTACGGCGGCGATAATCAAGCGCGGCCATCAAGACGGTGGCGGCGAAGCGCGGGGCGATAAAGTCGGTGTAGGCGCCGTACGGCGGTGCCGGGGGACGATCTGGCCAACCGGAGATATGGTAGAATCCAGAGAGTGAGGCCATGAGTTGACCGAACCCGGGGTACAGCGCATGCGGGCCGGTTTGTCCCTGTTGGCAGGTCGACAGCATAATCAGGCGAGGGTTGACCTGCTTGAGCTGTTCGTAATCGAGTCCCCAATGGCGCATGACCTTGGGCGTAAAGCTCTCTGCGACAATATCGGCCCAGGCAACGAGTTTTTTCGCTAACTGCTGCGCTACAGGCTTGCTGAGATCGAGGGTAATACCGTACTTGCTCGTATTGAAGCTGGCGAAGAACTGACTGCGATTTAAACCCGGCTGGCCGTCGCGCCAAGGAGGCGCGAGCCGGAGGACGTCGGGGCGGGTGTGCGATTCAATGCGCACCACCGTGGCGCCATGATCAGCCAGATACTTCGTGGTGATCGGCCCGACGCCGACCCAGGTAAAATCCGCCACCTTAATTCCTTCGAATGCGTACCGACGGTTCATTGGCTGCCCTCTCGCTGTTGTCCGCTGCAAACGATAGCCTCCTTAGGTGCGATGACCGAGCTGGAGAGTGTGCATCCCTAAATCGCCCCGACCGCACGCAACTGGATCAGTCGTTCCTTGTCATAGCCGAGCAGTTTGCCGTAGACTTCCTGGTTGTGTTCTCCCAAATGTGGGGCGCGACCAGCCACGCGCAAAGGGGTGGCACTGAGCTTGGCAAATGGACCTGGATACAAGATCGTTTCCCCTAGGTCTTCGTGCGTAATCGGCACGAAGAAGTCGCGAGCCGCAAGTTGTTCGCTGGCTGCAATATCTGCCACCGTGGAGACGGGCGCGAGCAGGATCCGGCGTTTCAAGGCTTCAGCGTAAATCTCAGCCTTCGTCATCGTCATGAGAAAAGCAGTGACGGCTGCTTCGATAGCGTCGATTTCTTTCTGCACTTCCTCGCCTTTAGCATTCATGAAAGTGGCGGGTCCCCACATGCTCCAGTCTTTCTCGACCATCCACTTGGGGGCCATGCCTTTCTCGTCCATCCATTGGATGAAGGCCCGTAGAGAAAAGGCTAGCGGTCCCCCAGCGAGGAGCAAGGTGATGTACCCGTCTTTACAGGGGAAGACCGTGCGCTGGCGCATCCCTGCAGAGCCGACAAACACGCCGTTTCGCTGAACCGAATTCCCGTGCAGGATGGGGTACGCTTGCTCATTCATCAGGGTCCACACGATACACGCTTGCATATTGACCACCACATGCTGTCCTTCGCCAGTGCATTCCCGTGGGTAATGCGCGGCCATAGTGCCGACGGCGGCTTCGGCGCCGGCGTGGAAGTAGCTCTGTAGCAGGTTCATGCGAACTGGGGGCCGATCCTGTTCGCCCATAATGGCCATCATGCCTCCGGTGGCCCAGAGAATTAAGTCATCGGCCTGGTGGCTGCGGCCGGGCTCGGTGTCGCCAAACGGTGTCAGCGAGGTGACGATAATGCGGGGATTGAGGCGCGAGAGCGCCTCGTACCCGAGTCCCAGACTGTCGAGGTATCCGACCGGGAAGGATTCGACGACAAAGTCCGCGACCTTCACTAAATCTTGAAAGATAGCTCGACCATCGGCGGTGTCGAGGTTGAGGGTGATGCTTTTCTTACCGGCTTGGTAGGCGAACCAAAACAGACTTTTCTCCAGGTCTGCTTCGTCGTGGTAGAATGGAGGAAGCAGCCGGGCTGGGTCCCCTCCCGGTGGTTCGATCTTAATCACTTCCGCGCCCATATCAGCGAAAATTTTGCCGCAGAGCATGCCGCGTTCATCGCAGAGATCAAGCATGCGGTAACCAGCCATCAGGGCGCTGGGTGTCGTCATACCTTCGGCTCCTTCGCAGATATAGCGAATGTTATTGGCCGAGACGCGGCAGGAGTCAAGTCATCTGCCCCCTTTTATGCTATAGAGAGCCCAGGAGGATATCCATGACCTCGAAGGCCATTCTGGCACGCATGTTGGCGGATCTGGAAGCCGAATACCGCTATTGGTTGGTCGAGGAGATCCGCCTGGGGCGAGGGATCGACGAAATGGAGGACACAATCAACCGGCATGAGGCTGAGTTTGGTGCGGAACGGATCGCGGGCTTTCGTGCCCGCCTCGCTCAGACGCGCAAGCAATATCAAGCGATTGAAGAGAAAATCCGTGCTATTCGCCATCGCCTGGACGATTTGCGGGCTCGGCTGCAACAGATCCCGTAAGGCAGCCCGCTGCGCTAGAATGTAGACCTGACCGTGCGTGGTGGCATGCCACGCGCGGTGGAGTGTGCGATTACGGCAAAACCGCGACGATCCGCACCGGTCCACTCGACCCTTTCGCGATTTTCATCGGTAGCGCAATCAGCGTTGCCCCGACCGGGGGGAGCTTTTCTAGGTGCGCGATATTTTCCAGCCCCGGTTTATTAGCGTCGCTGACAATCTGGTGGACGATAAAATCTTGCGACTGGCCGTAATCAATACTGGGGGTGTCGACGCCGATAGCATCAATTTCGCGCTGGGAGATGAGGAAGGTGGCCGCCTCGCGCGAGAAGCCGGGGAAGTGCAGATTGGCCACATCTCCAGGTTGGTCGGTGCCCAAGTACCGTTTTTTATCAGGCCAGCGCTCTCCCCAGCCGCTCCACATGATCACGATTGCTCCAGGGGGGATGCGGCCGTGACGTTGCTCCCAGGCCTCCAGATCGGCGACGGAGAGGCGGTAATCCGGGTTCTGTGCCGCTTGTGCCCGCACGTCGATGACCACCGCCGGTCCGATGAGTTGTTGGATTGGGACTTCATCGGCTGCGCGCTTGCCCCGTGCAAAATGGAGGGGAGCGTCCATGTGGGTCCCGCCGTGCTCTGCTAAGCAGATATTGTTGGCCGCGTACCAGTAGCCGCCAGGCGCTTCGCCTGCGGCGACGACCTCCAGGTGAAATGGCTTGGCCGTGGGCCAGTAGATGGTGTGCTCGTCGAACGGGTAGGTGAGATCGACGACTTTATTCTCATCGAGAGCGGCAGCCGCGGCAAGTGAAAGCCAGACCAGCGGTACGATGATCCCCGTTGCGACTGCTCGGCACATAGTACCTCCTCTCAGCTCTGCACTGTGTCGCACACGGGCCTGCTGTGCAAGATACCGATGGATGGCGCTCTTGCGGACACGAGAAGATTCGCGGTAGTGTCTCTCACACAGGAGGGGGGGTATGATCCGTGAATATAAGTTTCCATTGCTTGAAAAAGTGATCTTCGGTGCAGGTGCGGTCGTGCGGGTGGCGGAAGAGATAACCCGCCTCGGTAAGGAACGGGTTTTTATTCTCACTGGCAAAACCTTGGCGACGAAAACCGATCTCGTGCGGAAGTTGGAGACCCTCCTTGAGGATCGATGGGTGGGGACGTACAGCGGCTGTCGGCAGCACGTCCCGAGCCAGACAGTGACCGAGGCCGCTGCCCGCGCCCGCGAGGCGCAGGCCGATTTGCTGATCAGCTTCGGCGGTGGCAGTGCGATCGATACTGCGAAAATCGTCGCGCTCGAGTTGCTGGGCGACCGGCAGCAGGATGCCCTTCCCCAAATTGCCATCTCGACTACGCTCTCAGCCGGCGAATTCACCCCCTTCGCCGGCATGACGGATGAAAAGACGCGGGTGAAAGCGGTACTGGCGGACCCACGCATCGTACCGAAAGTTGTCGTGCTTGACCCCGAGGTGACGGTTGCCACGCCACCGCAGCTGTGGGCGGCGACTGGGGTGAAAGCGCTCGACCACGCCATCGAGGCGCTGTGGTCGGTCAATCCCCAGCCGGTAACTGACGTGCTGGCGATGGAGGCGATCCGCAAGCTCCACCGCTTCTTGCCTCTGTCCGTGAAGGAACCGTATAACCGCGAAGCGCGGGGGGAGTGCCAGATTGCTGCTTGGATGTCGATCTTTGGGCTTGCCAACGTCGGCGTGCGGCTCAGTCACATTTTTGGACACCAGATCGGTGCCCGCTGGGATGTTCCGCACGGGATCACTTCCTGTATCACCATTCCCCATTGTATGCGGTTCCTTGCACCACAGACCCTCGATCGTCAGGTCTTGATCGCCCAGGCGTTTGGTATTGCCACAGCCGGACGGCAACCTGCAGAAGTAGCGGCCGAATCTGCGCGTGTCGTCGAGGCGTTTATTGCGTCACTTGGTGTTCCTCAGCGACTGCGTGACGTGGGGGCGAAGGAAGAGGAACTGCCAGCCGTGGCCCGTGCCGTGGTCGAGGAAAGTGCCATGTGGCACCGACAGCAAGGGGCGGAGGAAGCCCTGCTGGGGTTGTTACGGCAGATGTGGTAGGCGAGTCTGGTTACCCGATGGATGAGGGAATGCATACGGCGATGCCGGCGGACGGCGATTCATCGAGAAACTTCCCCACCCAACACCGGTCAAGACTGGACGGCAGTCTTAGGGATCGGCAGCGGTAGCTGCTGCTCCCACGAGAATTTTCCCGTCTGTTGGTCGCCGGTCAGTGCGTCTCAGTGGATCTCCGTGTGCACCACGCCACGAAAGACATCCCGCCGTGCATGGCGACCGCACTGGTCGCACGCACGGGGGAGAGCCGAAACAACTTGACGTCGCTGCGTTACGGTGGCGCCTGGAAGAGCACGGAGCGATCTTGCGCTTGTGAATGACACGGCGTGACATGGCTTTTTTCACAGCCAGTGCTCAGGAATAAGGACGAGAGGAGGGACCCCGTATGGCTACGGTCGCCGAACTGTGTACCAAGACCCTTACCGAAGTCGCAGGGCTGGTGAAGAACAGAGACGTCTCACCAGTAGAGCTGACTCGAGCTATGCTCGACCGTATCACCGCGCTTGATGGCAAACTGTATAGTTATCTGACGGTTACCACAGACCTGGCGTTGCAGCAGGCTCGCGCGGCAGAGCAGGAAATCCTGCGGGGGAGCTACCGCGGGCCCCTCCACGGCATACCAATCGCCTTAAAGGACCTTTGCTACACTGCGGGCATTCGCACGACGTGTGCTTCGCACCTTCTTGCCCGTTGGATACCGGAGTATACCGCAACGGTAGTGGAGAAACTCTACGCCGCTGGCGCGGTGTTACTGGGAAAGCTGGGCATGACGGAGTTTGCCCTCGCCGGCTATCATCCATCGGTGCACCCGCCCGTCAATCCATGGCACCCGGACCGCTGGCCGGGGGCATCATCAAGTGGCTCTGCGGTCGCCACGGCTGCCTCGCTCTGTTTTGGCTCCCTTGGGTCGGATACAGGAGGATCGATCCGTTTCCCTGCTGCTGCGTGCGGTATCGTCGGCGTGAAGCCGACCTATGGGAAAGTCAGCCGCTACGGCGTTTTCCCCCTCGGCGAATCGCTGGACCACATTGGCCCGATGACCCGCAGCGTTATCGATGCGGCGGTTATGTTGCGTGCCATTGCCGGATTTGATCCCAAAGATCCCACCACCCGACGTGAGGCCGTGCGCGACTACCTCGACACGGTCGCCAACGGCGCCAAGGGGCTCCGTATCGGGGTTGATGAGACATATTGCACCAACGGGGTGGACCCGCAGGTCAGCCGTGCTGTCTTGGCGACGACTACTGTCCTGAAGGATCTTGGGGCGAGCATACGAGAGGTACGGGTGTCCAGCATCGACGAGGCACCCGACATCTGGTACACCATCTGTGCGGCCGAGGCCGCTGCGGCCCATGAGCAATGGTATCCGGCACGGGCCGATGAGTACGGTCCGACGTTTCGAGCGTTTTTGGCGGATGGGCAAAAGATCCGCGGCAGCGACTATGCCAAGGCGCATGCCGCCCGCCAATCGTTGTGCCGCATGGTCGATGAGCTGTTCCAAACAGTTGACCTCCTGCTGTGTCCTTCTATGCCTATGTTGCCCATGGAACTGAAGGACTTCTCGCCGTATGGCGCCTTGTCGCGCGAGAGTGTCAGGCCGCTGCTCCGTCATACTGCGCTGTTTGACCTGACTGGGAGTCCGACCATTTCGGTTCCCTGTGGGTTCAGTACCGAGGGATTACCTATTAGCCTCCAGCTGATTGGGCGGCATGGGGAAGAAGAAGTGGTCATGCAGGCCGGGTATGCCTATGAACAAGCCACCGAGTGGCACAGCCGACGACCGCCTGTGTAAGGTGTGGGAGGTCAGGGCGTGGTGAGACACCAGTCGACATACCAGCCAGACGGTCTCCTATTCCTTCCAAGCGCCACAGTTTGACCACTGCTGCCGCACGCGCACACGGGTAGACTTGCAGCGGACACGATGCGAACGTTCGCCGACGCTCTCATAGGGGGGCGTGACCAGTTGGGTATACGCGAGCCGGTGATCGTCGGGCCCCGCATGAATGGAGTCATCTGACCTGCGGCGAAAGGCACAGAGGTCTTGAGGCGATGTCTTCGGCCCCGTAGCGTGTAATGGCCTCGCGTTTGAGAACGTACTTCGCTATAGCAGCGTGGTTGCCTTAGCGGGGTGTGCAATACCGTTCTCGTGCTCGTGGCGGTGCAGCTCCTCTCGGACGTCGCGCGCCTGTGTGAGCTCGATCCGCGAGCGCTGCTCGGGCAAACAGTCGGCGCCGGTCATTTTCACCAACTCGCGGGGCTGAGCAGGTCAATTTCTCGCAGTTGTTCTACCTCGGTGGGGGCTATTTGTCTTGCTTGTACAGCACGCCCTGGCGATATAGCGTCGCAATCGAGTCTTGCGAGCGACCTAAGTATTGGTTCAGTACCACTTCATTGTGTTCCCCCAAGAACGGGGCATGGAGGTCTAACTCCTCGGGCATAGCTGAAAACTTGAAGGGAAAGCCGGGAATCGTGACTTCACCAAGGATGCGGTCTGGGACCTGCCGTACCATGCGGCGGGCAATGAAGTAGGGGTGCGTGATAGTTTCCTCGATGGAGAGGACTGGTCCGGCAGGGACGCGGTACTCGGCCAATACCTGTAAAGCTGCGTCATCGGTCGGGAATGACTGCAACCAGGCTTCGATCATGGCGATGAGTTCTTTTTGGTGCTTTGCACGCCGGCCTGCAGTGGCAAAGCGCGGATCGTTGATGAGCTCCGGCTTGCCCAAGGCACGGGCGACATTCGGCCATTGCCGGTCAAGCGCGAGGATCACCAAGTATCCCTGCGGTCCTTTAAAGACCCCTTGTGGGCAGGACATGTAGTGATGGATGCCGAAGCGCATCGGTTTATATGCGCCTTTACTAGCGGCGAACATTTGCACCTCGACGGAGTGCATGTGGTAGAGGGCGTCGACCATCGAGATGTCGATATATTGACCTTGCCCGGTCCGGTCACGGTGAAGCAACGCGTAGCCGAGGGCGGCGAAAGCGCTCACCCCGGCGATGCCGTCCGCGATCGCCACCCCGACAAAGCGTGGCGGTCCGTCCGGGTCGCCTGTCATGTGCATGATGCCGGAGAATGCCTGGGCGATATAGTCGTAGCCGGTGAGGTGCGACATGGGACTGTTGCGGCCGAACGCAGAGATTGAACACATAATGAGGCGAGGGTTCAATGGTCTGAGGGCGGCGTAGTCCAACCCGCGCTTTTCCAACACCCCTGGGCCGTAATTTTCAATCACAACATCGACGTGGGGGATCAGCGCGCGCACGAGGGCAAGACTTTCCGGCTTGTTGAAATCGACACACAGGCTTTTCTTGCCCCGATTTTGCTGGATGAAGTATACACTGCGACCATCTTTGAGAAACGGCAGGGCGCGAGACGGGTCTCCACTCGGCGCCTGCTCGACCTTGATGATATCGGCTCCCAGCTCGGCCATCAGGCGGGTTGCGGTTGGTCCGGCGAGATACTGAGTGAAATCGAGGACTTTAACGCCCGCTAACATCGCGGGTTGAGATGGATGCATAGAACCTCCGGGGGTTATTGTGGGTCTTGCGCAGGGGTGAGCTGCTGCTGCCACAGCAATGGCAGCAACGACACTGGCAACGGCACGGATGTCCTACCTATACCCCAAATGAAGGTGTTGCGGTGCGTCATCGGCTCCCTGCCCATTTTTGCGGGTCACCGCCCTACTGAATTGTCGACTGTTCGACGAGCCGGCTGCCCAGAGATATGGACAACTCTCGCAGTCACTAGAGTGCTCCATAATATCCATGAAGTGCACTTGTTGTGTCAAGTCTTTCTTGACGTGATGGAATGGTCGCGGGTGGGATTCGTGACATGCTCATTGCGCATCAAATTGTCGGCGCGCAGAAGATACGTGAGTCTGGCGCGTCACGCTCACTTGATGGTTGCAGGTGATGACGCGCGCAACGTGAAAGAGTTGTCACAAGCTGTCCAGGCTGTGCACGTCTCTCTCCGAGTGCTGGTAGAGGTGGACGTCGGACAGCATCACTGCAGTGTACAGCCCGGAGAGCCGGCGCGCGCTTTGGCGCGGCAAGTTGCCACCGGCTGATCAAAACAAGACACCTGGCTTTCTCTCCCCAGCACGCGCCTCGCAACTTTCATGAGGCCAGGCAGGGAGAGTGCCCGGCAGGGTGAGGGATGCTTGCCCTGCGTGATCGTTATTCAGCTCCTTCTTCATCTCGCCTGGCGTTGTCTGAGGTAGCTGGTGCGCTGTCCTCGGAGGTGTCCTCCCCGGCTAAGCCGCCTGGAAGAAAATTGTCGAAGGCAGTGAAAGTAAAGGTTTCGGCAGCGGCAGGCAGAGCGGTCGTTTCTTCGATCTCGCTGTCTGTCGGTTCTGCCATCTCTTCTCCTGGCGGTTCGATTGTTTCCCGCCCGTCGGGCTCACCCGCAGGCGGCAGGGATGTCTCGCTTGCTGCAGGAGGAGCGATTTCTGGCTCCTCCTCTGAAAGCGAAGCACCTGGAGGGGACTCCCCAGTGGAGGGAAGAGAAGGTGTTTCTTCAGGGACAAACGGGGGACCGTCCGCTGGCGGGGCGGATGAGTTTCCAAAACTTGCTGCCGGAGGAAGGATGGCCGCGATGTCTTCGGCCTGACCAGTCGGCGCATCCGAGTAATACACCCGGCCGTTGGCATCAACCCACTTATAGATTCTCCCTTGTGCGACAACGGAGGATACCGTGAGGGATAGAGAGAGGCCACAGAGGACCAGAGAGACGAGCATCCACATACGAGTACTCCCTTTCCACTAGCTGACTCATAGTGACATACCTGGTGCCGCTAATGCAAATCGTATCTCGCTTATGCTATGGGGGGCACGAATGGGAGGCGTCACTGGTCGCCGTGCACCCCCCCACTTGAGGAACGGAGGAGCCGCTGTGAGAGCTAGAGCGAAGGTGGTGCGTGAACCGGGTGATGCCCGCGTATAGGCAGAACCCGAGAAGGAATCATAGGAGCCACAGGGGATGCGGTGAACCCTAAGGAAGAAGAGATGTCGGAGCCAGCGCAGGGGAGGGGTAGAGCACGGAGTTGCTCTACCCTCTCCGTTGCTCAGAGGAGTTTACCGAAGGCCGAGCATCTGTCGCGCTTCGGTCGGAGTGGCGACCTCTCGGCCCATGTCACGTGCCAACTGCGCGATGCGGCTGACGAGCCGCGCGTTTGTCGGCAACTCTAATTCCCTGTAATGATAATCACCAAGGCCGATCGAGACGTGCCCGCCGCGCTCCATGGCAGCAGCGGCGACGGGAAAGAGGTTGCCGCCGTAGCAGAGTACCGACCACTGCCAGTTGGCCTTGGCAGGAAAGAAATCGAGAAATGCTTCCATCCCTTTGATCGTTCCTGGATGCCCAGCCACCATGCCGCCTTCCATGAGTGCTAATTCACAGTACAGCGGTTCCTCAAAAAGCCCCATCTCAACGAGCGCCTGAGTGGCACGGACTGACCCGATGTGCCAGAGTGCTTGAACCGGCTTGACCCCTACCGACTTCATCGTTTCGGCGAAAAATTGCCAAGTCTTGGTAGTATTGAGGTAGACAGTTTCTGTGGTTTTGAAGCGCTTAGCTGTAGGATCAAACAGGTCAACGTTACCAGTGGCCATATCGATAGGGCCGAGATCAGGTTTGGTCAGCGGATCTTTTGCCATCTCCACGATATGAGAGATGCGGGCTTCTGGGGAAGGCATCCACCAGGCTCCGAGGGTGGGCATCGTGATGAGGTCACTCTTTTCTTTGATGCGACGGACGGTGTCCGCGTACAGCTGGTGATCAGCTGAGGGCGCACCCGTCTGCGGGTCGCGTGCGTGGTAGTGGATAATCGCAGCGCCCTCCCGCCAGCATTCCAGCGCTTGGCTGGCAATTTCTTCCGGGCTGTAAGGAACATGGGGATTGTGGTCGCGCATGGTGTATTCGTTAATGCGGACTTCGATGATGACTTTGTCAGCCATGATGCCCCCTCCTATAACCGTTCCAAGATCTTTCCGTACCTCAGGTCCATGTCGTGCCCCACAAGGATGCAGCGGCGCATTTTCTTCACCGGCATCTTGTGCCAAGGGTCGAGCCCTGACACCCCGGTGAAGTGATATGACCCCGGCCCTTCCCACATCGCTTTCGGTCGTTGTTCGACTGTCGGACGACCACGCAGTCCCATAGGAGCTTCCTCTATGGTAAATTTTCTCCTGCGGTTAGACCCATAGTCATTAACGGTCGTACGAGTGTCATTAGATACTCTGGCCGCGGAGGTTGTCAAGCAAAACGAGAGGGAGTGACTTATATGCCGCACGGAGTCCGAGTAGGAGGATGGACCTCGTTTGGCGCTTTAGTGGCGTCGCTGTTAAATGCCCCGGTGGACTGGCTCAAAAACGTCTTTGTTTTCTCCCCTAGTCGCGAGGTGCTCACTGCACCGGCGGCATACGGCTTACCATATGAAGACGTGTGGTTCGGCGGGGCAGATGGGCGCACGCTACATGGCTGGTATATCCCTGGTCACGGGGAACCGCTGTTTATCTGGTTCCACGGGAATGGGGGCAACATTTCGCACCGCTTATCACACCTGCAATTGATTTACCGGCATATCGGTGGCAGTCATTTCCTCTTCGACTATCGCGGGTATGGGAAGAGTCGAGGGAGACCCTCCATCCCGGGTATCATCGCTGAC
>Ga0308420_1000977_pt1 | contig 14740 bp, 13 predicted proteins | sample HotsprSampleMS55_FD_203802 | JGI IMG/M metagenome (GOLD analysis project Ga0308420, IMG submission 203802) | Hot spring phototrophic mat microbial communities from Mushroom Spring, Yellowstone National Park, Wyoming, United States - 20090730_MS55 ... | reverse complement strand
TCTGAAGTTGACGGAGGAGTTGTTCCGCGTTGAGGTTCGTTTCGATCTCGATGACACCGTTGAGATACCAGTTTTTTGCCTCTCCGATAGGCTCACTCTCGTACAACGACGACTGTTTTACAATACGAGTCTGCGGGAGCGCAGCGATGTGCTCTAAGGCTTTGCGGTAGTGTTTGAGGCGATTTCCGAGGTTCGACCCAATCCCAATAAAGGCTCGGTGATACATACTCCTCCTTCGCGCCAAGCCTGGGTACGCAGGACTCAGGCGTACTAACCTGCTTCCCCACAGAGAAGGAGAATAAGATTCTCTCCTACTTTTGAAAAGCCAAGGGAGCCCTTTAAGTGGGCAAGGAGAAAGCTGTTGTCATTGACGCTCCTTGTCGCAGGTCTCGGTGCAGCCACCAAACCACCCGCCGGTCACGCCGAGCACCGCTCTGGTTGCGACCAACACCTCGTATGACGACCACCTTGGTGTCTTCAAAAGTTTTGTCCACAAAATGAGCGAAGGAGTCTCTATATGCAGGTCTCTCACCGGGGAGAACTTTGTCGGCAGGGAAGAGGGACGTTGCTCAACCGACAAGGGGGTTTTTCTCCCACCAATTTCCATGCAGCCCTCCAAAGTAGGTCTTATCTTAACGATTTTATCGCTTTCTGACAATCCTTGACACAGTGTTTGTCGCGAAATTTTCGTTTGTCCTTTCCACAAGGAGCTGGGGAACTCCCTTATCGAAGGGAGGCAAAGGTCTGCGTGACTTTATCGACGATCAGGCGTCCGATCGCCAAGGAAGCAGTAGCTCCTGGAGAAGGAGCGTTGAGGACATGGAGCGTCATCCCGCTACTGGCAATGACAAAGTCATCCACCAGTGCCCCGCTAGTGGTAATCGCTTGTGCTCGCACCCCGCTCCCGCCAGGCTGCAGATCATCAAGGGTCAGCTCTGGCAGCAGCCGCTGCAACGCTTTGAGAAAGGCTTTTTTGCTGAACGAGCGAACCATTTCCCCGAGTCCAGTCCGCCAGTATCTACGCGTCATGCGCCAAAACCCTGGAAACACAAGGGTTTCCCGTAGGTCCCGAACAACGATGTGACTTTTGCGATAGCCCTCACGGGCGAAGGCAAGGACGGCATTAGGACCGGCCTCTACCGCACCATCGATGGTGCGCGTGAAATGTACCCCGAGAAATGGCAGCGCCGGATCTGGAACAGGATAGATCAGGTTCCTGACCAGTGCCCGCCGCTGCGGGGCGATCGAGTAATACTCTCCACGAAAAGGAACAATTTGCAGGGCAGGATGTACTCCAGCCAAGCGAGCCAAACGGTCAGAGAACAGTCCGCCACAATTGACGAGAAATTTACTTTGTATGGCCCCTTGCGACGTCTCCAGCACCACTGCACCGGCCCGCTGGATTATGTGCAGTACTTGACACCGGGTTCGGATTTCTCCTCCACGTTCTTGCACGAGTTGGGCGTAAGTGCGTGCAACATGAGAGAAATCGACGATCCCCGTAGTCGGGACGTAGAGAGCCTTGAGGCCAGTGACGTGCGGCTCGATGTCGCGCAGTCGCTCTGGGCCGATCATCTCCAAACCAACGACGCCATTCGCCGTCCCACGGCGGAAGAGTTCCTCAAGCCGAGGCAGTTCGTCTGCCGCCGTGGCAACGACCACCTTACCGCACCGCTCGTACGGAATGTTATGTCGCTCACAAAACGCGATAAGGGCGTTGGCACCCGCAACACACGTCCGTGCTTTCAGCGACCCAGGTTTGTAGTAGATACCGGAGTGGATCACGCCACTGTTGTGGCCGGTTTGGTGAGCGGCGAGGCGGTCTTCTTTCTCCAAGACGCCAAGCTTGACCCTCGGGTACCGCTGCACGAATTCCAGGGCAGTCGCTAAACCAAGGATACCGCCGCCGATAATCGTCACATCGTACTGTGCTGTCATCGAGGTGTTATTCCCACTGCCAGCAGAGCCCGGTCTCTCTCTGGCTTGCCCGAGGATTACCCGAGTGCTTGGGCAATGCGTTGTAGCGCCTCTGTGACATTTTCACAGCTGTTAAAGGCGCTCAGCCGCACGTACCCTTCTCCACACTTGCCAAATCCTACTCCCGGCGTGCACACAACCCCGGCCTTTTGTAAAAGCAGGTCGAAGAACGCCCAGGAGTCCATGCCGGTTTTGATCCACACATAGGGGGCATGATCACCCCCCACACAGGAGAATCCCAGTTTTTCCATGGTCTCGCGGATAAGCCGGGCGTTGGTGAGATAATAGTCGCTCAGAGCACGGACCTGGGCTTTCCCCTCTGGGGAAAATACCGCCTCTGCCGCACGCTGGACAGGGTATGACACACCGTTGAATTTGGTTGATTGACGGCGGTCCCACAGGGCGTGGAGGGAATGAGCATTCCCCTGGGCATCGTACACCTTGCAGCGCCGCGGCACGATGGTGTAGGCACAGCGGGTTCCAGTGAATCCTGCTGTCTTGGAAAAACTACGAAATTCTACCGCGACTTCCTGCGCGCCGTCGATTTCATAAATACTCTGCGGCAGCGTATCATCGCGGATGAATGCGACGTAGGCTGCGTCGTAAAGGATGAGGGCCCGATGTGCGCGGGCGTATTCAACCCACGTGCGCAGTTGTTCCTTGGTGACCGTGCGTCCCGTTGGGTTATTGGGAAAACAAAGATAGATTAGGTCAACCTTCTCCTGCGGCAGTGCCGGAACGTAGTCATTCGCCTCGTTCGACTCGAGGTAGACCACGCCTTCGTACCGGCCATTTTTCCAGCCTGCGGTGCGTCCGGCCATCACATTCGTATCTATATATACTGGGTAGACCGGGTCCGGGATAGCAATCCGGGTATCCTGGGCAAAGAGTTCTTGGAAGTTGCCGGTATCGCACTTGGCACCGTCGCTGATGAACACTTCATCAGCGGAGATGTCTGCTCCGCGCGCCTGGAAATCGTGCAGCGCGATCTTTTCCCGCAAGAACTCGTACCCCTGTTCAGGGCCATACCCACGAAATGTAATATCGTTTGCCATTTCATCCACTGCCGTATGAAACGCCGCGATACACGCGGCCGGCAGCGCGCGGGTCACATCGCCGATGCCGAGCCGAATAAGCCGTTTCTGCGGATTCTGCGCCTGATAGGTGTTGACGCGTTGCGCGATCTGCGAAAACAGGTAGGATGCCTGGAGTTTTAAATAGTTTTCGTTCATACGAATCATCGCCGCCGTTCCCTCCTCGCCTCTTCCTGTGACAGAAAACAGGAAGAAAAAAAAGGCCGCTCTGCGCGCCGTGCCACCCTAGCTTTGGTCACGAACCTTCTACTGCAACTTGCAACTATTGGCGCTGCAGGGCACGACTAATGCTGCACCCACCTGTTGCTCGGCCTCGCCCAGCCAGGGTGCGCTCAGCCACAAACCGTACGCCTCGGACGACGGGGTCAGTTGCTCTCGTTCACAACAGGCAGCCATGTCTGGTTGGGGACGACACAAGAACAACTAACGCGTACCGGCCTCCACTGCAGCCCGATACGGTGAACAATCAACCCCAGGGGTTATCTCCCGCTGCTTTAGGCAGTGCACGTATGCCGCGAGAAGCGCTGCACGTTCTTGCGGCACCTCCACGCCCGCGGGGGTCCTGGCCGCAGCCCCACCTGAAGTAACCGCTCCCACCGTGGAGACTGCTATGCGTGCGCCGGCCAGATATAAGGGGATACAGGCGGGAAGAAACAGCCCGAAGAGCAGCATGGCAAGTGTACATCTCGCAACCTGGGAGAGCACGGCTGAGGGGCGGGACCGCCCTGCTCCCCCTGACAAGGGGAGGGTGAGAAGAGGGAGGAACACAACATTTAGTATAGCTGATCACGAGAGAGACAGGAAGCAAAGCAGACCTGCTGCCATATCCCCAGATGCCGCTCTCCAACGGACGATTTTTCCTATCAAAGCGCATCTTGACTGGAAGGGGTTGCTAAAAGTCAATCACCTCCCATCCCTGCTGCTGGAGGAACTCGCCCACGATGCCCCGGTGACAACGGCGCACATCCTTCTCGACACACAACAGGCAAACCCCTTTCTGGCTTGCCAGCTCTAATAGCCGCTTCGTCCTCTCCGGCAGCTCCTGCCAGACCCTTTGGCGGTAGACCCTCATCTGGGGGTCTTTGGGGTCCGGGTTGCCCAGCTCCTCCTGCCAGACATACTCGATGCCAGCTTCCCTATTTTCTTTCTTCGTTGTGTGTTTGTAGGCGTCGGAATGCCGTCCTGTAAATCAATGGCTCCGGGTCCTTCCCGTCGAGCATGGCGAACAGGTATGGGGCCAGGTGCTTATAATGCTGCCGCACCCAGAGGGCAAACTGTTTGCGATCCCCTTTAGGCGCAGCCATAAACGCTTGGGCCACTTCTGTTTGAATGCTGCGTGCTTTGCTTTCAATCCCGGCAACCACGCGGGTGTAATGGTAATACTTTTTCTTGGCACGCACCTGCACAATCGCCGTGTCTGAAGGGAAACGGCCGCCCCCACAGCCAGGCTGAAGGATGAGAGCGGCCAGGTCCCCGCCGAAGCAGCACCCGGTGTCGATCCCCAGGCAGAACACGCCCGGCACCGGCTCATCGATCTGAGGTGAGGTCGTAAACGGCATGCCCGTAGATGACACTCTCTGGGCCCTGCCATCGCGTCGCCCATCGCACACTGCCTTCTCGCTTGTGTATACCCGGGACGAAGCTACCGGCCTCATCCACATAGCGCACACGGTAGCAGGCGTTCTTCTCCTGCTGTTCAATGGGCTTATGGGGCTCAAAGCCGGCATGGACAACTACCCACTGCCGGTCCAGGCAGAGGTAGGGGGGGAAGAGAGGCGAGGAAGTTTAGGTCGTCGTCCGACAGCGCATTGTGCTCAGCCAACTGCTTCTCGCTAAAGGGGCGCATGGGATTGCGGTTTCTGATGCCTATGACCGTAGCCAAAGGGTCCGAATCCTATGTGCCACTCCCCGGCGCATGGCAGCGAGACGTTCGTGGAGTCGGACAGGTATGTCGGGCTCATCTGCCTCCTCCTCATCTTCCTTGGGCAAATCCTGCCAGCGCTCCTCGGCCTCAAAGGGGTCACTCAAATCCAGCTTACGCCTCGCCTGACGGTCCCACACGCCCTGCCAATCACACCTATAGCGGCCGTTTTTGCCTGCGAGTCGCCGGATGCATTCCCCCCGAACACGGGCTCGCCCGGCGGCAGGGGGGTTGGCCATGGCATGTCCGATGTTGTCCACCCCTGGAAAGTGGTGGGCCAGCACGCCGGCGTGATCCATGGCGGCAAAGATCCCCTTATCGCCAAGCTGCCCGAAGCGTGTGTCGATCTCGAAGAGCTCCTGCCTTAGAGCAAGGAAAGGGCTAAGGCCATCCCACATCAGGCCCTTTCTGCGGATGAAGTGTGTCAGCTGTCTCACCTCATCAGCGATGGGGCTTTCCTTACCGAGAATAAACTCCACGCTTACCGACTTGCCACGATACTCCGTGTGCTTAAGCGCCTCGCAAAGCCTCACAAGCACGTGGGTCCAGTGGGGCAGCGACTCCCAGGCTATACCGCGGCGGCGAGCACGGTCCTTATAGAGAGCGAGCTTGATCCCCCAGTCCAGCGTCGTTGCCACCGACTCGGGCGCGCTTTCCAGGCGATCCAGGATCACCCGCCACTGCCGACACACCTCTTTCGCCCACGGCGGCATGAAGGCGTCATGCATATGGGCTTCTGCCTGGGTGAGGTAGTGGCGCTGAGTGGCGATTGCGGTCAAGCTCTTCCCACTGGCCGATTCCACTATAGCCTTGCACTCGGTATCGCTGGCGAAAGAGCGCATGGCCTCAAGTGGAGACTCTAGTTCCACAGCGTCTCCCGGGCGCAGGCCAGCCTCGATCAGCGCCACCACCAGAGCCGTAGTCCCCACTTTGAGCCAGGTTGCGGTCTCCGAGCAGAGACTCTCTCCGCACAGAATGTGGAGCCGGTGGTAGCCCGGGCCGCAGAGGGATTCATCCTTGGTGTGGAAGATGCCGCGCTTGCTCGTGGAATCGCCTGAGACTGCTTGCACAAGATGCGCTACCCGAGGCGAAAGGGTGAACTCGATGCCAGGAGAGAGGGAGTTAAAACCGCCGGCCCCGGTGTAAATGAGGCGTGAAACCAGGTGGGGGATGAGCTGCTTGGGAAGCACCGAGGGGTCGGCCCGATGGAGATACGACTCGTGGCAGCCCCAGGTGGATCCCGTGCCGCTGTAGTCCACATTGCACCTAAAGAACAGCGCCTGTGAAACGCTGCGATCCCTGCGTGCCAGGTCGTCCGCGAGATCCGCAAGGATCCGCTCCCCGGCCAGGATGTAGCGAACCGCATCCCACGGATTGGCACACTCTGGTGTGCTCAACTCGGGGTGCAGGCCGTGATCCACGTAGAAGCGGGAGCCGTTCTGAAGGAAGATGCCTGAGTGGACATCGGGCAGGTGAGGCAGTTTGTCCCTGGCCAGCTGCATCAATCGGCCCAGAACCTCCTCCCTGTCCAGGCTGCTGCCCCGGGAGTCCAGAGCGGTGAGCGCATACTCCGTTTCCAGGCCAAACAGTCGCTCGGCCACGGCTACTGACCTCCCTGTTGCCTGTTGGCCTCGAGAAATGCCTCACTATTGCCGGAAAGGGCCCGGTTAATCGCGTCATCACCGGCAGCCAGAAGGCGTTCGGCAGCCTCTCGCAGTGCGTCAAGGTTGTCACTCGCAGGGGTGCCTGATGAGGGATTTTGCGGTTCCTGCTCATGCATGTCGTTAGCTCGCTCACGAAGTCTCATAGTGGGTTCCTCCTTTAGGGTTCTGATAGATTCGATCGCTCTGCCACTGGGGAGTCCTGGCGGCGTACGTGTCAGTCTGCGGCGCTCCCAGAGCATCCAGTGTCGCGTCGAGGGTCGTGGTCTCTTGGAAGATGCGCTCTGTCTCTGTTTTGGTAAAAGCCAGAGGGTTGGCCAGGTCGAGGGTCCGGTATGTGGGCCACCAATAGCTTCCGCCCTTCTTAAACCGAACCCAGTCCCAGTCTACACCGTCCACGAGGTCAGGACCGGCCTTGCGCAGCAGCATGGCCCGTGTCCAGGCACGCGTGTCCTCGGGCGGCCCGTGCACGAACTGCTCGATCTGGGCTTCGGTGACGATCCTTTCCACTAGGCCGCTGTTTTCGTAGGCCCAGTAGAGCCCCTCCGAGGGGTCCAGGCTGCTGTAGAGATGGTCCAGGTGTTTGATCTGGGGGGAATTCCAGGTCAAGTCAGGGTGCTGTTTCATGGCCCGCTGAAGAATGCCCAGTTTTAACACCCAATCCAAGCGCGGAGCCAACGCAGCGAAGTCCCCCTTCTGGAGTTTCAGAAGGGTGTCCTCCCAAAGCGCAAGAATCTCACCGGCACGTGGAACCCTCTCATCGCAGCCGCCGGCCTCGACAAACCTCTTGGCCTCTTCGAGGAAAAGGAGTTGCAGCTCCACGGCTGTCGGTTCCCTCCCGGACGTCATTCTCGCTCGGGCCTGCAGCGTGGGATCATGGCTCCAGCGCACCACCGCATCCAGGGGGTCATCGAGGATCAGGTTGAGATTGATGCGCTCGGCTTCGATCATGGCAAGCACTATCTGCATCACGCCCACCTTCAGCAGGCTGGCCACGTGGCACAGAGTGTTATCGAAGAAGATACAGTGGAGCCGGGCCATGTCACCGGTGGCTCGACCGCCCAAAGTGCCGTAGCGCGAATGCCCACACAGCGCCTCATCCCGGCTGTTCACGAGGGGCCGGTTGAACGTCGTCTGCTCCCCTGTCAGCGTTTCAAAGAAGTCGGCACGCTGGGACAACTGAAACTCCACCGGAGGCGCGCCGTTCTCGGCCCCTACCTTGCCCTGGCCCGTGCACACGATGCTGGACACCTGGCAGGCGGCCAGATAGAGCATGGGATAAATCTTACGCTTAAAGAGGTTCTCCCACGCCCTGCGGGTGATGAGAAAATTCACATGACTCCCGTAAGAGTTTCCCTGACCATCGCTGTTGTTCACCAGGACTTGAATCTTCTGCCCGGGGGGCAGCTTTGCGTTTGCGGCCATGAGGGCCTGACGTGCAATCCGCAGCATGGCGTGCCAGGCGGCTACGTGGTCATAGGCACCGGTGACTTCTGGGAGGCAAAGTTCGAGGTGGTCTAGGTCAATGTAAACACATCCTCCGTTAGTACTGAGATATTTCCGTCCCCAGTCCTGGGGGTTGTAGCCGTATCCGCTGCCACCGGAGTAGTACCCTGCGCTGCTGCCGAAATACCCCCCGCCGTAGCTATATGGATACGACGGCGTGCGAGGCAGGCCCTCGATCTCGCGGAGCAGGGCCCGCGACGCTTCGTAGCCAGTGCCGCCTCGTCGCTCCAGGCCGAGAATAAAGTTGCCCAGCTCGATGTCAGCGCCGCAAAGCTTGGGCAGCCGCGTTGGCGCAGGTTCTCGGGCAGGTATTGGTCCTTGTGTCGACTTTTCTTTCATGGCTGCTCCCTTGTGGTAGAGTTTATGCCGCATGGAGGTAACGATGCGGACGCGACACCTTACGCACGACGGCCTCAACACTCACCACGTCCACATCCTGCGGCAGGTCGGACAGGTAGGCATGGACGTTGCGCAGGCTGAGCGTCGAGGCCAGCCGTTTCATGGCGTGCGATACGGCGCTTTCTATATCCGCCACACGCAGGCCCGGTTCACCGCCGCGGACGTCCCGCAGAAAAGCCGCCTGTCTTGCCGCGCGGCAGATCTGCTCAAAGATGCGCCCGCTGGCCAGCTCACGGGCCGTAACGGTGCGGGTCTTGCCGTCACGAAAGCGCAAAATGCACAGCTCATTTTCTGCATTCGGGCTATAAAACCGTGAAACGGCTGTCTCGATGATTTCAAGGCGCGTGTCCTCAGCCGATGCGCCGTTGGGGCTATAGGGGAGAGACTCTGGGAGGTGAATCTGGAAGATGGCCCGGGCGCCCCGCATGTCGGGCCTGCTGACGTGGATCTCCACATCTGACAAACGTTCCAGAAGGGCGGGATCGACCATGTCTTTACGATTGGTCGCGGCAATAATGGCCACCCCTCCCCGGTCCGTAAACCCATCGAGCTCCGCCAGGAGGGCCGCCAAAAATTTATCGGAGTGATGGCCGACGGCGCTGCCGCGGATACGCCCCACGGCCTCGATCTCATCCAGAAACAGGACTGCAAACCCATCCTTCATTACTGACAGCTACAACACCTTTGCAGGACTCTGTAAACTGCCTAACGCACTGGTTGAGCCGCGCGAGCGGAGCAAGCGTCGGACTCCAACCAATTGTTAGGTGGCGGGACCCAGAACCAAGTACTTACGGATGTTGAGAAATTAGCGTCGGCAACTCTCGTGCGAATTCTCTCACCCACTCTCGCTGTTCAGCCGTTTCCGGAACCGAACACCCTCGTGCCGCACTCACACGCCGGAAAGCTGTCTCTAGATCCACACCGACTATGACCAACAAGCAAGCCGCTATCAACGCCGACCGGCCGATTCCTTGCCGGCAATGAATGGCGAGGCTCTTTCCCTGGGAGAGGGCTTTCTCCAACTTCCTTACTAAGTCTAAGGTAGCCCATCGCGAAGTCGGGGTACCTCGGTCCTCTATCGGAAAGGAGAGAAACTGCAAGCCATGCGCTTGACACAGCTCTGCTGCCTGGGTCAGGCCAAGGTCAACGATTTCATCGCGCGTGAGCAATGAAACCACCACATCGAGACCAGCTTGCCGCCAAGAGCATATGTCATCCTCTAGCCAGTCTCCACCTCGTGGGCGGGGGAGGATAGCTAACCGCCCTGGCCACGGTCCCTCTATCCAAGAGAGTTCTGTTTTCATAGTGCCCTCCCAGGGGAGCTAGTCCTTGGGAAGGATTTCTCGCGGTAGTGAATCGACATCTACCCCGCGGTCTCGAAGAATCTTGATGCGGTGATGACCATCGATCATTGTCCCATCTGGTCTGACCTTGAGCGATCCCGGTTGTCCTGGTTTGAGAGAGTCTACGAGCTCCCGATTCGACAATTTAGCGAACTGATCGAGTTTGGCTCGGCTTAAGGAACTCTCCGGGTGCAACGACCTCAGTGGAGGCTGGCTCACAGGTTGCCGAGGTGCCATGTTTCTCGGTCTACGCCCTCTGTCTAAACAGGTAGCCGGGGTCAGGCGATACTTTTAGCTACTCCCCTTTCAACAAGCGAACGCTCAACGAAGCCCATTTTATCGAATCGAAAACAATAGGCTCAAGTGCCGGTTTCGTGCCGTGAACGTCCGCCATCTTTGATCGCAGGGTTTGCATCACATAAGCTGCCTGGTTGAGAGAACTCACCAGATTCTCTCGAAAAATCTTGATTTCAGCTTCGTCCCAGCCAAGCTCAGTAAGATCTGCTTCCAATTTCGGTATAATACCGGTCGCCTTGAGTGATCTGCTAACCTTTTCCTGAAATGAGGTTTTTCCTGGGTCTCCCAGAGCTTTGTCGTGATAGATCCGCGTGGTGACAGCGTCTACCGCTCCGCATGCAGAAGATAGCGCGCCGCTGAGATCTCCATCCCTGAGCCGGTTGGCTGACTTGACCAAATCTGACCGCGCCTCGCTAGGAAGTTTGGTAAGTTCTGAAACGTCGAGAATGTCCAGTTTGATGAGATTACCTTCATGCAGGGTCCAGCCCAGGCGATTCAGATAATCTCGAAACGAAGTCTCCAGGTCTGGCTTGCGTTTCAGAATCTCCTCAGTTGTGATCCGGATGAACCGTTCGCGTTTGGCGCTGTCCATCTCAGCGAATTGAGAATCAACACTGCTCAACAACTGGGATTTTGACGCGCCACCACTCGGTTGCTGTTCAAGGTGGGCGAGCCTTGTCATGTCAATGCCAGCGAGTCCTACGATCGCCTTGATCGTGCCGAACGAAACACTTTCATGCAGAACTGAGCGAATCAGGCTCCAGATTGTCTGGGGATCTTCCATCTTGTCTCCACCACCTAACAGATCAAAGCTCGGCCACAACCGCTCGTGAGGCACGCTCTGACCAAGCCAGCCCGTGCTTGACGATTTGTGACGCCGTAACGGCCAAGCAGGGCAACTGTCGGTGCCGACATGGAGTCCGGTGTGTCAAATCTCATCATCTCAGGTTGTATTTTTGTTTCAATGACTGCCGAAGGAACTCGGCGTCAAAAGTGTAAATATCGTTCGGCTTGTTTGTAAAACCTCGGACAAGGAGTCCCGTATGTGGCTTGGAGATAAGATATGTTTGTCCTGGTGTGTAGGTCGTATATCCTGAATACGTGGCGTAGTTTCCGCTCCCGTAGGCCGAGCCAGTCGTGTACGCCGAACCAGGTGTCGTCAAGGTGCTGAGCTTACTGGAAGACGACTCATCAAGAAGTGCAAAGTATTTGAAGCCTCTTGCCAAACTCAACTCTGCGGCTCTCAGTAGGGCGAAGTCCTGAGCACGCTCAGATGATGTGTAGCCATTACCTTCAAAATTCACTCGGAAGACATCTGGAGCAAGTTGTGTCTCGGAATATCCACCTGTGAATCCTTTCTGCTGGTAGGAAGTCGCACAACTACTAAGAAACCACAGCGGAAAGCCACTCGCAAGGAGAAGAAGTGCCTGCTTCATATTCCTTGTCTCCCAATCTGAGGTATGACAAAACCTAACGCTATGCCGTTGAGCGACTCCAGGCAACCCGGATCGGTTCCTCGCACCGGCTTGTCGGCCCAGAGTTCGCTCCAACGGCGGGTTGGACATGCGGCCAGCGGCGGTTGCCTATGGGGATTTGAACTCGCCCCTCAGGCCGCCTCGGCCCGTGCGAGCTGTGGTGGCGGCGCTCCCCCTCGTGCCAGCACCTGGATGACCACCATGGGCTGGTGACACACCGGACACTGCTCCCAGGGGTGGTCGCGGTTGTGGGGAGCATCGTTCTCTGCCCCGCTCGCCATTACGGAGGGCGCATCCTGCTCTGGGAATTGCTCACGACAGTGCGCCAGCTTCGGGCGTTGCGTGCTCGCATACAAGCCCCACGCTCTGACCAGATGCACGCCCGGCAGGGGCACGTGGTCACTCCAGCGGCGCAGACACTCCTCCGTCTTCAGCGTCAGCTCCGCCTGGCGCGGCTGGCCCGCTGCGTCGAGGTCGCGATGGTTACCGTAGCGAAAGGTCACTTGCTGGCCGTCGAAGCTGACCAAGCGGTGATCCTTGATCGGTCCACCCCGCACGTAGCGCGCCAGGTACTTCATGACGCCACGCCCATGCAGATAGCGCTCGGCAATGCGGATATTCCACTTCTGGCGCGCCGCTTCTCCGAGCATCCGCCGGATGCCGTCGTCGTCAAGCTGAGGAGGAAACTGGAGGTGCCCGGTGAGCCACAACTGCTCAATCGCCCCCAGCACTTTGCCGCGAAACACACTGCGCACCACCGCTACCGGGAGCAGAAACCCCGTCCGCACTGCACCCCACTGTCCCTCGGCGTTCAGTCCGCCACCACTCACCAGGCAGTGCACGTGTGGATGTAAAGCTAACGTGCGGCCCCACGTGTGGAGGGCCGCTAAGATGCCCGGCTGTGCCCCCAGCCACTGAGGATCGTCCAACAAGGTGAGGAGCGTCTCGCGCACGCTGCGGAACAACACCTCGATCATGGCTGCGCGGTTCCATTGCCACAGTCCATGTAACTCACTCGGCAGGGTAAAGATCACGTGAAAGTGGTCGGTGGGGAGAAGCTGCTGCTGCCACTGATCGAGCCACTGGCTAATCCGTTGGGTACAGCAGCGCGGGCAGGCCCGATGGCGACAGGAGTTATACCAGATTTCCGTGACGTGGCCCTGTGGACAGCACCGCACGTGACCGCCCAACGCCGCCGTCCGGCAGCGCATCACTGCATGTGCTGCTTTCCAGACCCGGCACGGCACTTTGTGCGCTGCGGCATACGCCGCAAAGCTCGTCTGGAGAATCTCTTGTAATGTCACGGCCATAGTACACACTCAAAGTGACTTCACGAGCTGTTTGTGGACGCCTCGTCCGCTATGTCCAACGCCGTGCTTAACCGGCGAGCCGCAAGCTTGCTTGCCGTGAGTCCGCGTTGAAGCGCATGTTCATGTTAGGGTTCGTCAAGATCGAGAACCCGTATCCACTAAAGTACTGCCACATCCATAAATCAGCCCACTCCCGAGTCTTGGTGTCTCAGCCACGATATCGCAGGACTTCATCCCGGAGGGGGTTGATCACAAATCATGTTGCCACACTTACACTCCGAGGGTAGTTGAACTTCGCCCCGCCGTGGATTCTCCCAATCGCTCAGGTCAAGAATGAGCCTCCTTTGCAGGGCGGGGTTATCGATCATGACGCACGCCAAACGGTTGCCTCGGCCGTCGGTCTCCGAATTCATGATCGATCCCTCGGCAAGCGGCCATTTCCACATATCCGTCTCTTGCTTCTCGTTCCCGATCTCCCGAATACCCCAGCGCATCAGATCATCATCGTTGGCCGTTACCCCAACGCGGTTAGGCGTAAAGACGAGCTTGGTGCCTTTGACAGTCTCGTAGGGGTTCCCGCGCTCCGAGTCCCATAACTTTGAGGCATCCCCATTCTTCGTCAACACGTCGGAAATGAACTGGTCGAAGAGATAGCGCTCGCTGGCCTCCGCGGCCTCGAACAACCCAAATTGCTGGGGCGAATCGGGTCCTCCGGCTGCGGCACGACACACAGAAGTCCTGCAGGGTGTGCTGTACACCGCGACGTAGAAACCGTAAGGGCGATCGCAACCCGGCGTCCGATTCCACTGTGTAGCAAAGTTGATGAATCGCCAGTTTCCCGAACGCTTGATGCAAGCCTGCGGCACAGCGTCAGGCACCCACGGATTGAGCCCACAGGCAAAGCCGGGAGCGACACAAGTATTGGCTTGGATTTTAGGCTCCGTGCTCCCGCTGATCTGGATAAGCTCATTCCGATCGGCCCCGTCGGCCGTGGGCATCAGTATGGTTGGCAGAGCCCAACCCTGCTCACTGCCGCGTCCCTCACGAAATACCCCGCCAGCGGAGATCAAGAACTCCGGGCTACTTGCGTAGAGCTCCACGCCCTCGTGGCGGAAGCGTTGGAAGTATGTGTTGCTTCTCTTGTCGATCACCATATCCAGGACCATGTCCGGCACCCGGTAACGACCGCGCCCCGCCCGTAGCATCAGACCTCCCGCGCCCCAGTCCACCCGTCCATAACGCCTACGCTGGAGCAGGTCCACGTTGCCCGACAGCACGATGAAACGCCACAGTTCAGTGTCGCTGTTGTGACCAAAGAGCGGTGTGAAGTGCTTGTTTTGAGGCTGGCGCCGGAACGGGACGGACCGCCGAAGCCCATTGCTAGAAATTGCGAACTTTCCCGCCAGGTAGTCGAGAACGATTTGGGCGGCCTTTTTGACCTTGACGTCCTCGGCGAACTCGAACAAGTTGTGGATCGCCAAGACGCTCAGATATTGGTAGGGGCGTGAGTTGTATTCGTGGAAATCATCTAGGAGCACTTCCTGCAAATAGCGCAGGATGAACTCGTTCATCCCGTTGGCTTGATTATCGTATTCTTCCGGCACCGGGTGTGATGACAAACGATACTCGGCGGCGAGGAGCTGGTTGGTGAGATAACGGGAGGACTCGGTCATGAGGATGTGGTTCTCGGTCTCTTCTACCGAAATCAGACCAGCGCAGAACGAAACCTTCTTCCTCACCTTGTCGGCGCCGCCGCG
>Ga0308420_1000976_pt1 | contig 14746 bp, 16 predicted proteins | sample HotsprSampleMS55_FD_203802 | JGI IMG/M metagenome (GOLD analysis project Ga0308420, IMG submission 203802) | Hot spring phototrophic mat microbial communities from Mushroom Spring, Yellowstone National Park, Wyoming, United States - 20090730_MS55 ... | reverse complement strand
ACCGATGAAAGAAACGAAATGCGCGTAGGTAGGTTTCTTGCAGCAGGTCTTCAGCTTCGTCGCGCTGTCGTACCAAGGAGAGGCAAGCTGTATACAGATAATCCTTGTGTGGCAACGCCCACTGGGCAAACAACATCTGTTTTTGCTCTGCCGTGTGCCATGCAGCCATTGCTGCTCTAATAGCAGAAACCTCACTTCAACACAGCTCCATACTGCGACAAACCGGCGACACGTCCTAAAAGTTCCTGGTAGGGAGCGCCTTTGTTGCAGCAATGGTCCTACCCAGGAAGCAGCCGCGGTCGCCAGGCGGGTGAAGAAAGATCGTGCAGGGAAAGAGGGCAACCTCTTGTCGTGAGGGGGCGCGGCTGATACACATTTTTGACGGCAAACAGGCGCGGCTCGCTACCCTGCCTCAAGGAGGGAAGAACTGGTGGTTTCACCTCGATGCCCTATACGTCCGAGGGCTACAAGGAGAAATACCCGAGTGTACAGGTGGAGGTGCCTGGCCGTTGATTGTGCTGAGCAACTCGACCGCCTACAGGCGTGGTGGTAGCTGTGCTTCTCAGTAACGCGTGAGTCACAGTAACGATCCGTGTCAGAACGGCAAGGAGGTAGCTATGCAGATTGGGGTATTTGTGTTTCAGACGGACGCGGCAGCTGACCCGGCAGTGTTAGCCAAGCGGGCGGAGGAATTGGGATTTGCGTCGTATTGGGTGCCTGAGCATCCGATCATTCCGGTGCGCTACACCTCGCGCTATCCGGGCTCGGCAGACGGAATCATCCCTGACGCCTATGGCCGTATTGCCGATCCCTTTGTGGCCCTGGCGCGGGCTTCGGCTGTTACCAAAACGATCAAACTGGGGACGGGCATTTGTCTAATTCCCGAACGCAATCCGTTGCTTCTGGCCAAGGAAGTAGCGACCCTCGACCGTTACTCGGGCGGCCGCTTCATCTTTGGCATTGGCGCCGGCTGGCTCAAAGAGGAGACGGAAATTATGGGGGGCGATTTTGCCCACCGATGGACGCAGACGAAGGATGCTATCCTGGCGATGAAGGAATTATGGACGAAGGACGAGGCGGAGTATCGCGGGAAGTATTACAACTTTCCTGCCGTGCGCTCCTTCCCCAAGCCGCTACAATCCCCCCATCCTCCTATTTATCTTGGCGGGACGGCCAAGAATGTGTTCAGGCGGGTGGTCGAATGGGGCGATGGATGGATGCCTGTGCGGGCGACGCTCGAGGAGATCAAGCAGGGGCGCGCGACGCTTGACGAGTTGGCCAGGCAGGCGGGGCGGGATCCCAAATCGATTACCGTGCTTGCCTTTGGCTTTCCGGGGCGGTTTCGCACGCGGGAAGAAATCGCGGAGCTCGCACGAGCGGGGGTGGACCACGTGACGATCTGGCTTACTACTGATGGTGGTGGAGCAGTGGCTGAAATGGAAGAGTTGGCCCGTACTGTCCTCCAGTAGAGTGCCAGCCTGCTAGAGCTGGAGTAGGAGGTAGCTGAGTTGGCACGCCTCACAAAACAAGGGACGCTCGACGCACTCGTGTTGAGGATGTGTTGCACGATTGCGTCCTCCGGGCCAGGCAGTGTCCCTCTTGTCGTGAGGGAGCGCGGTTGATACACATTTTGACGGCGAACCAGTGCCGCTCGTTTCCATGTCTAACTGAAAGGAGGGCTGTATGAAGAACCACTGGTTTCACTTGATGCCCTACAAATATTTGCCCGAGGACTTCCAGGAGAAATACCCGAGTGTATGGGTGGATGTGCCTAGTCATTTATACGATCCAGTGAAAGGGCACGAAATCTACAATGAGTACTTGGATGAGCTCGAGTATGCGGACCGTCTGGGGTTTGACGGCGTGGTCGTCAACGAGCATCATGCCAACGCCTATGGCCTCATGCCCTCCCCCAATATCATGCTGGCCTGTTTGGCACGTCGCACGACTAATGCTGCGTTGATCGTCCTCGGCAACTCGATCGCTCTCTATAACCCCCCCATCCGCGTGGCGGAAGAGATGGCGATGCTCGATGTGATCTCGGGTGGTCGTTTCGTTGCGGGCTTTCCGGTTGGCTCCTCGATGGACACTAACTTTGCCTACGGCCAGACGCCACTGACACTGCGTGACAAATACCGCGAAGCCCACGAATTGATCCTCAAAGCGTGGACGACGCCGGAGCCGTTCGCCTTCAACGGCAAGTTTACTCAGATCCGCTACGTCAATATCTGGCCCCGGCCGCTGCAGAAGCCTCATCCCCCCATCTGGATTCCCGGCGGCGGGAGTGTCGAGACGTGGGACTGGGTAGCCCAGCATGATTATATGTACGCCTTCCTCAGCTACTTTGGCTATCAGCCGGCGCGCGAAACGATGAAAGGCTACTGGGACGCGGTGATGCGCGCGGGTCGGGACGCTAATCCGTACCGTGCCGGTTACCTCCAATTGGTTGCGATTGCCGACTCCGACGCCAAGGCGGAAGCGGAGTATGCGGAAGCGGCGTACTATTTTTACCACCGCTGTCTGCACGTGCCAGACTATTATGCCCTTGCCCCTGGCTACATGACGGTGAAATCGGTGAAGTCCCTCAAGTCGCCCTTTAGGTTTGACTTTCTCAAGGAACTAAAATGGAAGGACTTTGTCGATCAGGGCTATATCATTGCTGGATCGCCCGCGACAGTGCGCCAACGCCTGTACGAGGTGCTGAAGGATATGAACGTCGGCCATATCATGGCCCTCTGCCAGTTTGGCAACCTGGGGCGTGAGCAGACTATGCGGAATACCGAGTTGTATGCCAAGGAGGTCATGCCGTATCTGCGGGAGAACCTCTGGACGGAGTGGGAGGACCATTGGTATCCGAGACCGCTGGATGCGCGACAGCGGGTGAAAGCGGCGGCCTTGTGAGGGCCGACTGGCCGATCGGCCACGCTGCCAGCTGCGTTAGAAGGGGAGAGCCTCGGCATGCAAAATGTGAAGGTCGCGATTCGCAAGGGTAAATTTACCACCGTGATGCAGTGGGGAGGGCACGGCGCGCCGCTGCTCTTTCTCCACGGCGCCGGAGGACCCATGGTGGGGGCGCCGTTCCTCGATAAGTTGGCAAAACATTTTACCGTCTACGCCCCGGCCCATCCGGGATTCGGACCGGGAGAGGGGATCGAGCACCTCGACGATATTCTCGATTTTGCGCTCTATTATCTGGACTTCCTTGACGAACTGCAGATTGATGATCCGCATGTCGTCGGCCATTCCCTGGGGGGCATGCTGGCGGCTGAGATGGCGACCTTGGCCCCCTATCGGCTGCGTCGCCTCGTGCTTGTGGGAGCTGCCGGCCTCTGGCTCGAGGACACGCCGATTCCCGACTTCTTCACGTTCAAGCCGCCGCAACTGCTGCAAGCTGCCCTGCATGACCCGGCAGGGCCGTTGGGGCAAACACTGCTCAAACAGTTTGAGAGCCCTGAGATGCAAATCGAGATGTATAAGTGCCTTGCCTCTGCCGGGAAGTTTCTATGGCCCCTCCCGGATAAGGGGCTCAAGAAGCGGATTCATCGGATTCAGGTGCCCACGTTGCTGCTGTGGGGCGCGTCGGACAAATTGATTCCGCCGGTGTATGGGGAGGCGTTCTTGCAGGCCATTCCTGGAGCGCGCCTCGTGACGCTCCCGCATTCCGGCCACCTGCCCATGCTGGAGGAGCCGGACGCATTCGTGCAGGTGGTGACAGGCTTCTTGTTGGAAGACGAGGCCCGTTCCTCCTGATCGAAGGAGAACGGGGAGTGATGTCAGTCGTGCGCCGTCAAAAGGAGGGTATTGCCATGATTAAGCTCAAATCGATCCGTCATGCTGGAGTGCCGGTTACCGATGTCGACAAGGCCCGGGAATTCTACGGCGAGGTGTTGGGGCTCAAGGAAATTCCACGGCCGGAGATTCGGGGGATTCCGGGTATTTGGTACGACTGCAACGGTACGCAGGTGCACATTATCGGGCAGCGGAATGAAATGGCTGCCAAAGGGCTTCCCGGTGTGGGATCGCATATCGCGATTCAGGTTGAAGACTTGGAAGAAGCCAAGCGAGTGTTAACGGAGAAGGGGATCCAGTTTAATGAGTTCACTCCTCCTCCCCACATCGGGAATGCACCAGTATTGTTCGTCCGCGATCCGGACGGCAACGTGGTGGAGTTGCGTACAGAGCCGTAGGGCGCGTGCGGGAGCGGGTGTAGTGCCCCGCCCCCGCGGCTTCGGGACTTCCGGCCATTCTACTGTGAGGGGGACTGACACGATGCGCATCGAATTTCATCCCAAGCCTGATGGCATGCAATATGTCAATCTCATGTTCTGTGAAGAGGAACCCGACCCGGAGGATCTCTGGGTGCGGGCGCAGCTCGAGCGTTTTTCCATCCCGCCGAAACGTATGCTACAGTGGGAGCGTGACGGGCGTCAGTACCAGGTCTGGCAGTACGGCCAGTGTGTGATCGGCAACGCCATGTTCTACATCGAGAAGCATAAAGGGGTGGTCGAGCGCATCCGCCACATTTGCGCCCGTGAGCTGCAGCAGGCCGCGTTAGAGAAAAGCCGGCTTAATCAGCTCATCTCCGAAGTCGCTCAGGAGTTTGACAAGCAGGCCCGCTTCACGGTTGACGACAGTGGCGACCTCACCATTGCTGTGGATGAAGACAAGTTGCGAGAGCGGGTGCTACAGCTGCTAGCGGCCGCAGACTGACGGAGGAGGAGCTGTGCCAGGAGTCGCAGGAAAGGTGGCGTTTGTGACCGGCGCAGGGTCAGGGATCGGTCGGGCCACGGTACAAGTGCTTGCGCGCGGGGGAGCAAGCGTGGTAGCGTGCGACATCAATCTCCCCGCTGCCGAGGAAACGGCCCAGGAGGTGAGCCGGCAGGGACACCGGGTGTTACCGCTGCGGGTTGATGTTTCGCAGCTGGAAGAGGTAGAACAAGCAGTGGCGCACGCGTGTGCTGCATTTGGTCGGGTCGATATCCTCTTCAGTAATGCTGGGATTGCTGAACAGGTGCCGCTGACGGAACTGACCGAAGCGCAGTGGGATCGTATGTTCAGTGTCCATTTGACCGGGACGTACAATTGTTTCCGCGCCGTCCTTCCCGGCATGCTAGAGCGCAATTGGGGTCGCTTGATTAGTACCTCTTCTATGGGGGCGCTGACCGGCGGAGTGCGTCTTGCTCATTACTGTGCGGCTAAAGCTGGCATTGCCGGGCTGACGGTCGCCATGGCGAGTGAGTTGGCGCGAACGGGGATTACCGTCAACGCGGTTGCACCAGGCGTGATCGACACGCCGATGGTGCGGCAAAGCCCGGAGCGCTGGGTCGAACGGATGATGAAGACGATTCCTATGCGCCGGTTTGGCAAGCCTGAGGATATTGCCCACGCGGTGGCATATCTTGCCTCCGAAGAAGCCGGGTTTGTCACGGGACAAATTCTCAGCCCCAACGGCGGCTCGCGTATGAGGTGGTGCTGACATGCGGCTCAAGGGGAAAATCGCGTTAATCACAGGGGCGGGGTCAGGCCTTGGCAAAGCCACTGCGCAGCTCTTTGCCCAGGAGGGCGCACGCGTGATAGTCGCAGACATCAGTCAACGCCGTGCCGAGGCGGTGGCGGCGGAAATTAACGGACAGGCGCGACGCAAGAAAGCCCTTGCCGTACGGGCTGATGTGGCCCACAAAGCGGAGGTAGAGGGGATGGTGGCGGAAGCCCGGGCCCGCTTCGGGCCGATCACTATTTTGGTCAATAACGCTGGGATCGCCCAGATCAAGAACTTTCTCGAGATCTCCCCCGCAGAATGGCAGCGGATGCTGGATGTGCACATGAAGGGCACGTTTCTCTGCTCGCAGGCCGTGATCCCGGACATGGTCGCGGCACACTGGGGGAGGATCATTAACACGGCGTCTGTCGCCGGCATGGAAGGCGGGCCACAGAACGCTCACTACGCGGCAGCCAAGGCGGCAATCATCGGCTTTACCCGCTCCCTCGCCCTGGAATTTGCTCGTTCTGGCATCACCGTCAATGCGGTCGCTCCGGGCTTGATCGACAATATTCTGCCGGCGGTAGAGGGGCGAGCTGAAGGATCGACCGTTGCTGGCAGCATCTCGAGCGCCAAGGCCCAACAGGTCGTGCAATTTTTCCTACGCCGTATCCCGATGCGCCAGCTCGGACGACCCATCGACATCGCCTATGCTCACCTCTACCTGGCCTCGGATGAGGCGGCGTACGTGACGGGGCAAGTGCTCAGTCCGAACGGGGGATATGTGATGTGAGAGGCGATGCACGTGCGCGCCTCGCTTTTGCGCTAGCAGAAGCATGTGTGGACAGACAGCCTAAAAGCGATCTCTCGGTATCAAGGAGAACGGTGTCGTCATGTATGTGCCCGAACCGCGTGAGCGTGAGATGCTGCGCCAAAGCCTGCGGCGCTTTCTCGACCGGGAGTGCCCGCGTGAGCAAGTCAGGCGGTGGGACGAAGCGGACTACTACCCGCGCGCCGTGGTTGAGAAGCTTCGCGAACTCGGCGTGTTTGGCCTAACGACGCCCGAAGAGTACGGCGGCGCTGGGCGGGATATCCCGGCGGCGATCATCACCGTTGAAGAGCTCTGCCGCCGCTGCCTGACTGTTGGCGTGGCGTATATCATGGCTGCGTTTTACGGTGCGGTGAACATCTACGAGTCCGGCAATGAAGCGCAGAAACGGGAGCTCCTCCCGCAACTTGCCGCCGGTGAAATGCTCTTCGCCTACGGCTTGAGCGAACCTAATGTGGGTGCCGATCTGGCCTCCGTCGAGACCTACGCGGAGCTCGAGGGAGACTACTTCGTCGTCAACGGGGCAAAGCGGTGGTGTACCGGAGCGGACATCGCTGCTTATGTGTTCACGCTCCTGCGCACGGATCGTCAAGCGCCGCGCTATCGCAACCTCGGTATCTTGCTCATCGACCCACAGTCGCCGGGCGTGACGATCGAACCCATTCGCAAAATGGGCAATCATGGCATCAAGACGACCGACGTCACGTTTGACAACGTCAAGGTGCCCACAAAGAACCTCCTCGGCGGTATGGAAATGCTGCACAAAGGCTGGTGGCAGTTGGTCGGTCCCGCGCTCGACGTCGAGAAGATCGAGGTCTCGGCGATCTGCCTCGGCCTTGGCCAGGCCGCTTATGATGACGCGTTCCAGTATGCGCAAGAGCGCAAGCAGTTCGGCAAGCCGATTTCTGCTCACCAGTCGATCCGACATATGTTAGCGGATATGGCCACTGAACTCTTTGCCTCTCGTCTTATGGTCTACCATTGTGCCCAGCTTGCGCAGGACGGACGCCCTTGTGCAGTCGAAACGTCGATGACGAAACTCTTTGTCGCCGAAGCCGCCACGCGGATCGCCCTTAACGCGCAGAAGATCTTGGGCGCATACGGGTATGCCATGGAATACGACGTCCAGCGCTACCTGCGTGACGTGCTCCTGTATCCGATTGCCGGCGGCTCTTCCGCCATCCAGCGCAATAACATTATGAACCGCCTCAAGCTGGCGCAGTGAGCGCCTCGACGCTAGGCTATGGGGTAAGTGCGACGCCTGCTCCTGTGCAACTGCACCTCGCAATATGGTCTCCCGCGTTCCGGTGTAGACTCTGGTCCTGCGGTCTTGTACTGTGCGGGGCAAAGACATGGAGGCTATGAACTGCCATGCTAACCGCTCGCTCTCCCTTTTTCACGCAAGAGCATGAGATGTTCCGCGAGCAAGTGCGGAACTTCGTCAGCCGAGAAATTGCCCCCTACATCGACCAATGGGAACAGGAGGGATTGTTCCCGAAATCGCTCTACAGACGGATGGGTGAGCTGGGATTTTTGGGGATCCGCTACCCAGAAAAATACGGCGGGAGTGGCGGCGATATTTGGATGACTATCGCCTTTTGTGAGGAGCTGTGTCGCTGCCGTGCACTGGGGCTGCCGATGAGTGTGTTGGTCCACACCGACATGTCTTCGACCTATATCGCCCGCTACGGGACCGAAGCACAGCGGGAGCAGTATCTGGTGCCTATGATCGCAGGGGAAAAGGTCTGTGCGATTGCCGTATCCGAGCCGGCAGCTGGGTCGGACGTTGCCGGCCTGCAGACGACCGCGGTGCGGGACGGGGATATGTATGTCCTCAACGGCTCGAAGATCTTTATTACCAACGCGGTGCACGCCGACGTGTTCTGTGTCGCTGCCAAGACCGACAAAGACAAAGGACACCGGGGCATTGCTCTGTTCATTGTCGAGCGCGACACTCCGGGGTTCCGTCTGGCTAAGAAGCTGCAAAAGCTGGGGAATCATAGCTCGGACACCGGTGAATTGGTGTTCGAGGACGTCCGCATCCCGCGGGGCAATCTGATCGGCGAGGAAGGCAAGGGCTTCTACTACATCATGGCGAATTTTCAGGACGAGCGGCTGATCGCGGCGAGTCTAGCCGTGGGGGCCGCGCAGCAGGCGCTGGAGGACACGCTGCGCTATACGCGGGAGCGCCGCGCCTTCGGCAAGCGGCTCTTTGACCATCAGACCGTGGCGCACCGCCTTGCGGACATGGCGACCGAGTTGGAAGCCGCCCGCCAGCTCACGTATTACGCGGCAGAGGTGCTCCAGCGTGGCGGGGATTGTAGTACAGAGGTATCCATGGCCAAACTCTTCGCCGCAGAAGTGGCAAACCGTGTGGCGTATCACTGCCTGCAACTGCATGGCGGCTACGGCTATATCCAGGAGTTTCCTATCGAGCGGTTTTTCCGTGACATCCGCCTCTCTCCCATCGGTGGTGGGACATCGGAAATCATGCGGGAGATCATCGCAAAGCGCGGGCTCGATCGTTGAGTAGAGAGCGAGGCCGAAGCGGTGACATTGCAGCGCCCTGGTCTCACGGACACTGGGGAGTTCAGGCTATGCCCGACAAAAATGTTGGGCTATGCAGCGTGCGCGAAGAGCAGGGCGCCTGTTTCGTTGTCGGCAGCCGGTGCGTACGTGCCTGGTGTGTGGGGTGGGGGAGTGGAAACACTGGCTTTTTGGCAGAGGGTCAGGTAAATAGGGTGTGGTGGTGATGAAGGTGCAATATATATTCGCCTGTTCCGCTGGGTGTGGTGGAGCTGTGGTGGAGCAGTGGGGAGGAAGAACCCATGGGAGCGGTGCTCGAAGTCGAGATTCCAGAGGGGGTGTTTAGTCGCCGGATCCAACCATTTGGTGTCGCCCTTGCCGAGGTTTCTTGGCGAATGAAGATGTTTACCTATGACGGGGTGGTGCTAGCAGCGCTCTGTCTGGAAGAGCCGAATCTTATCATCGCCTTGTCGTTCTGGCCGGATCAGCGAGAGGCTGGCCGCTTGTTCAAAGGCACGTTCGAGATCTGGCTCTCTGCCAGCGAAATCCCCTACAATCGTGTCCGTTTGGAGGTTCACTTGGACGCGGCAACTGTCGATGAACTGTTTGTGGCGGCGGCGTTGATCAACCCGCGGCCCGACCGGAGCAGCGTGCGGCGGGCGCAGAAACACTTCGCTGATTTTCTGGCGGCGCAATTCCCCGGCGCCAAGGTCGCTTGGTGCCGGATGCATCGGTGGCGGGAAGAGGTGCTCGCCGCCGAAAGCGGCACCCCCATTCGCGTTGGATGACTGGCTAGGAGAAGGTCGCGTGGATTTATTACCCGAGATTGCACGGCGCAAGAGCCCTAGAGCATTTCACAGTCGTCCAGTAGAAGAGGAAAAAATTCGCCTGCTGCTGGAAGCCATGCGCTGGGCACCGTCTTCGTATAATAAGCAGCCTTGGCGCATCGTCCTCGTTACTGATCCAGCGGTGCGGGCGCAGATGCACGAAGGGCTCATGTCGGGGAATCGGCGATGGGCCGTCAAAGCGCCTATCCTCGCCGTTGTTGTCTCATGCGTGGAGGCCGATGACGTCCGCCATGATAATGGGATTCCCTACTACTTGTACGACTGTGGCCAGGCCGTCATGAGCCTGGTGCTGCAGGCAGAGCACATGGGATTGCGCTGCCATCAAATGGCCGGCTGGGAGCAGGGTCCCATCCGCGCTGCTCTTCACCTCCCTGAAGCGGAGCAGCCGCTGGTAGTCATTGCGATTGGCTATGAAGGTGATATCGCTGATCTCGACGAACGGTCGCGTGAAAAGGAAATGGTTCCGCGGACCCGCAAAGAGATCCGCGAGTTTGCTTTTCGTGATCGCTGGGGCAACCCGGCCGGCTAGGACAGAGGCAGAGGACGAAGATTGAGAAAGCAAAAGATGACTCGCCATCCTCCAGTGCTGCAAGGCTGTTATTGGTCGGCCGCCCCCTGGTGGGGTGTCTGGAGGTCCTGCCGATGCCTGGTAGGTGCGCTGCTGATGTGCTGCCTCGTGGTGCCCTGGGCGAGCGCGCAGGATGAGTTGCGCAGACTTACTGATCGTCTCCTAGCGCCGCCGTCGATTACTGCTGCAGCGGGGTTTACTGTCAGGGTACTCGTGCCGCCTGGACATCTCTACGATCCGCTCTGGCTCGTACCACGCGACGGTGTAGTGTGGCTTAACGATGACGGTGGAGAGGAAGGGGAGAAAGGAAGCCGCCTCTACGCTCTGGATCAAGAGGGCAGGTTGAGCACGCTGATAGAGCTGGGCAAGTTGCTTCCGGTCACGGGATTTGACGTCGCCCCGGCGAGCTTCGGCCCATTTGCGGGGCAAATCTTCACGCTTGCGCAACCGCAAGTGGCGGTTGTGGGAGCGACCGCCAATCATATCATCCAGCGGGTCGACCCGGAGCATGGGTATGAAGCGAGTGTGTTTTGTACTCTGCCCACTAGCGGGCAGGCCAATAAGGGCATTAGTGGGTTCGGAGTTGACGCGCGATTTGGGCCGGAGGGGACCCCGTTTGCTGGGAAGTTTTTCGCGGTGACGGCGTACAACAACACTATTTATCAAGTGACACCGGATGGTGTCTGCACCCCCTTTGTCACGTTTGACGGGCATCGGTTTGCTGCGCCGGCTGGGCTCGGATTTGCCCTCGATGGGAAAACTATGCTGGTCACTGTTTCCCAAGGGGATATTGTGGGAACACCTGCCGCCGGCGGCGGCGCCGTGGTGCGCGTCTCACCGACCGGTCAGGTCGAGAGCCAACCTTTCGTACAGGGCTTAACCAGACCGATGGGCCTTGACTTCGCCCCGCCCGAATTTCGTCCCTTTGCCGGACAACTCTTTGTGGCGGATGTAGAGAATATTCAGATCCCGGTTCCCATGACCCAGCCTCTGGCCGCTGATGGTAAGCTCTATCGCATCACTGCAGATGGCGGGCGTCATCTCGTCGCCTCCGGCTTCTTTAATCCAGTTGGAGTGCGGTTCTTAAAAGAGCGATTGTGGGTGACGGATATTAACGGTGACTTCATCGCTGGTAAGCGCGAGCTGCCGGATGGTTTCCTTGTCGAAATCCGTGCGCCCTAAGTCAAACTCGTAGGGTTGGTACAGCGCTCGGGGCAAAGCCATGTATAGTCGTCTCGCCCTTGTGGGGCATCACGGGGAGCTGAGCGAACGTTTGCCCTGATTCGCTAGTTTGCGTATAGTACCAGGGAAAAAGCAACCTAGTCTTCACGGTAAGGAGGAGATGATGACTGACGAAGAATTGAAGGCGAAGATTAAAGAGGTGCTGTCAGAAGTGGGAGTCTGGAGTGGGCATCGGGAGATGACTGTAGAGGAAATCGCCATCATTCAACCTGGGCTCGGCCGCATTATGCCGGAGATTGGGCAGCGGACGTGGAAGCTCTACTACGCGGCCAAAGAGGGGCACTGGGCGCTGGCCAAGTTCCAGTGGGAAGAGATCAAAGGGTTGATGGAGTTAGGCGCCTTCACACGGCCAAAGCATGAGGAGGCGTTGAATCAGTTCTTGCGTGAGGATTGGCCGCCGGTCGGCAAAGCGATTGAGAGTCAGGATTTTGCGGCTTTCGAGGCGGCGTTTCACCGCGCTATCGAACAAGCGAACGCCTATCATGAGCTCAAAGACAAACCGTACATTCGCTGGAAATTGCCTAGTGAGCCGCCGCCCGACCTGGAGATGAAGCCACGGGGGAAAAAGTAAGCAAGGTCGTGTTGCCCAGCATCTTCCACCTGGCGTCCAGCGGTCACCGAGGACGTACAGCGTCTGTTGTGGTCAATTTGCGTTATCTCGGCTACACTCTACGCGTATTTGCGATCTGACCTCTAAGGAGACTGTCTTATGAAGACTGTCCTGCTACACGGACACCCCTTGTCTACCTTACTGCTTATGATCTTCCTCCTGCTGTGCCCGGGGTGGATATGGGCACAGGCGCGGTTAGAGAATCCGCAGCCTGCCTCTGTTCAGAGTGGCATTGGAGTGATCTCGGGATGGGTGTGTACGGCCGGGAGGGTGGAGATCGAGTTCGACGGGGGCTCCCGGTTGCCGGCCGCCTACGGGACGAGCCGAGCGGATACGGCGGGGGTATGTAGGGATGATGGCAACAACGGGTTTGGGTTGTTGTTTAATTGGAATCTCTTGGGCGATGGAGTGCATACCGTCCGGGCACTGGCCGATGGGGTGGAGTTTGCCAGGGTCACTTTTACCGTGACGACCCTGGGATTGGGGGAATTTGCGCGGGGGTTGAGTGGCAACGCCCTCGTGACCGATTTCCCGCAAGCCGGGACGAGTATGCGCTTGCAATGGCAGGAGAGCCAGCAAAATTTCCTTCTCTCTGGGGCGCTCCCAGCAGGAGTGACTGCTAATCAATGTGTGACGCAGGCGGCGGACGCGACCGATGCTTCTGGGGCGACGGCCTCTCTGAGCTGGTCTAACCCGTGTCTTCTCGCGGCGGGCAATGCGATGCTCCTCGCGATCAACAACGCGCTCGCCGGTACGACGGCGGCAGCGCTGGGTGCCAAAACGGACCCCAGCCCCTTTTTCGCCTGTGATAGGGACTTACGCATTGTGCAGGGGAATCGAGTCTTCGACGCCTCTCAGTTCGACTGGCTGGACCCTGTCGGTGGGCGAGTGTGTCAGGAAGTTGCGCCGGGAAGGAGCTTGGAGACATTCATCCGTGTGCGGCCAGGGGTACCGCTCAATTTTAATGACCCCTTTCAGGCATTCTACGTTGGCCGTCTAGTCATTGCCTTTCCTGCGATCTCTCCCGAGCCACCGCACTTCGAGCCACCGCACTTGGCTGCAGAACCAGATCGGCTCGACTTCGGGAAGATCCCTCCAGGTGGGAGGAGCACGCGGGATGTGATTGTGACAAATGTTGGTGGGGGAATATTGGAGGGACAAGTGGCTTTGACTTTGGACAGCGGGACGTCTGGCCCACCGGTACCGTTCAGTTTGTCATCTGGCGATTCTCTGAGGATTTCTGTGACAATTCACGTTCCACCGAATACCACCCCTGGACCGTTTGGCGGTGTGGTGACTATTACCTCGAACGGGGGCTCAAAGGAGATTCCGGTGTCTGGTACGGTTGGATGAAGAAGGAATGCAAGTGGTCACGGTTGTGGCGAAAGCGAGTTGTTTCCTCCTTTTTTTTGCCTGTGTGTGTGGGCCTTCGCCGCGTTCCCTCGGCGCGCAAGAGCGCAAAGATCCTGCTGTATCCGTCTCGACTGCACACGCCCTGTTCGGCCAGCAGTGCGAGTTCTGTCACGAGCCGCTCCGTGGTGTTGCTGAAAAGCTCTGTGTCAAGTGCCATGCCGGTCCCCTGCACACGGCGGCGCAGGCCGTCACCCCGCCGTGTGGATCCTGCCATACCGAGCACCGGGGGAACGCCCAGCTCGCGCTGATATCAAACGACCAGTGCGTCAATTGTCACGCCGACGTGCCGTTGAAAGCGGAGGCGCGGCCGCGCTTTGCGCGCACAATCACCGATTTTACCAAAGACCACCCCCAGTTCGCCCTGACCCTGACGAACGGGGCGGAGGGACGCAGGGTCCGATTGGACGAGGCGGGGGCACGCCAGCGCGATCAGACGCAACTCATTTTTACTCATGAAAGACATCTCAGACCGGACCTGAAAGGACCGCAAGGGATAGTCCAGCTCGCCTGTAAGGATTGCCATGTTCCGGATGCAGAGGGCAAATACATGATGCCCATCGACTACGAGACGCATTGCCAGCAGTGTCACCCCCTCGGCTTTGACCCCCAGTTTCCCGACCGCGTGGTGCCGCATGGCGACGTGCTGTATCTCCACTCCTACCTGATTATGACCTTCGCCGAACGACAGCCGGCAAAACCGCTGGTTCCCGAGCGATCGGGGCGTCTGACACGGCCGCTCCCTTCCGTCGCCCCGATCGACGTGTCCCCCAGCGTTGCTCAGCGTGTCGCCGCCGCGGAGCGCTACCTGTATAGTGTCACGTGCAATAAGTGCCACCTCGTCGAAGGGACGCGACAACCGTTGCCCCGTATTGTCCCACCGGCGATACCACGTGTGTGGTTCTCCTTCGCACGGTTTGCACACCGACCGCACCGTATGCTAGAATGCGCTGCCTGTCATGAGGGGGTCCGAGAGAGCAAAAGGACAGCGGATGTGTTGCTCCCGAGTATGCAAGTGTGTCAGCAATGCCATCGGGCAGCGACACGCCAGGAGGTTGTACAGGCGCAGAGCGCGGCCCCGGCAGACTGTGTTACCTGTCACCTCTATCACAACAAGGCGGAAGATGTGGAGTGGAATGGGCCGTTTACGGTAAAGCAGGTGGTCAGTGGTGTGACCGACTCCTCCGGTCGCTCTGGACAGGTAAAGCCGTAAGCCCGAGGAGCGGGTGTCTTA
>Ga0308420_1000974_pt1 | contig 14757 bp, 21 predicted proteins | sample HotsprSampleMS55_FD_203802 | JGI IMG/M metagenome (GOLD analysis project Ga0308420, IMG submission 203802) | Hot spring phototrophic mat microbial communities from Mushroom Spring, Yellowstone National Park, Wyoming, United States - 20090730_MS55 ... | reverse complement strand
ATGTGCCCGTAAGGGTATGGTATTAAAACTCCTATACGCTAGGCAGGAGGAGGGGTTTGTGTCAGCCATGCCCACGGCCACCCTGACTGTCCAGGACACGGCAAGGAATATGACCACGGGGGCGGCGATGTGCTGTGTGCCGTTTACGGCGGCAGGGGCCGGCTCTGCGGTAGGTACTACGGTAGGATGGAACTATTACACCGGTTCCCCTGTACGGCTCCCCCGATTCGAGGGTGAGCATATTGTGAGCAACCCCCATCTTTTTGTAGCCGGCGAGACCGGCGCGGGTAAATCCGTGACCCTCCGTTATATTGCCTTGGTTGAGGCCCTCACGAAAGGAGTGCGGACTGCCTTTTTAGACCCTGAAGGCGAGTACGAAGCTTTCGTGGCGGAGCTTGGGGGCCAGGTGGTGCGCCTGCGTTCCGGCACGCCGAGTGGGATAAACCCGCTCGATGTGGACATTGAAACGGAGGACGATGGGACGAGACACGTCCCTATCGCTTCTAAGGTTGAAGACGTATCCGCTCTTCTGCGGGCGGTGTATATCTACCACACGGGCCGGGCCTTTTCTGCGGAAGAAGCAGGCTTGTTAGAGCGGGCGGTAATACGGGCTTATGCCGCGCGCGGCATAACGTCCAACCCGGAAAGCTTGTATGAAGGCGGAATTAAAAAACAGATGCCGACTATATCAGACGTATATACTGAACTGCATATAAGCGGAGCCGACAGTCTCTGCGCGGCTATGCAACCGCTTTTAGCTGATGGCTCCCTGGGGTTTTTCGACTGCCAGACGACCATCTCTATACAGGATACCCCGTTTCTCTGCGTCTCCCTGCGCGGTCTTGAAGGAGACTATCCTAGGTTCATCGGGGTTCTAGGGGCCTTGGCCTGGCTGTGGCAGACGTGGGCTATACCAGGTGGTAAAAGCCGGCCTAAGGCTGTTGCCGTGGATGAAGCTTGGATGTTTCTTCGCTATGGGGATGTCGCGAAGCATCTCGAAATTCTGGCTCGGCGGGGAAGAAAACACGGTTGCGGTCTGACCATCGCAACTCAAAGATTCGAGGAATTCACCAACAGCGAGGCGGGCCGAGCCGTGGTAGACTCCTGTGCGTCGGTTTTGGTTCTCAGGCAGGAGGAACACGCCGTAGACGCGGTAATTACCTACCTGAAGCTGGCGGAAGGGTCTAGGGACGTGCTGGCAGGGGCGGCCCCCGGCAGGGGGATACTGCGTACGGCGGGGACAACGGTGGCCGTGCAGATAGCCCCTGCGCCTCACGAAATGGGACTGGTCGAGACCCGGATAGGCATGACGGGAGGGGTGGAAAATGCGTAGAGCAGCCGCCGCTATCCTGTGTTTGGCGATGGTGCTGGCTTTGGCCGCTCCGGTTCTTGCTAACGATGCTGAGCCGTGGGGGAAGGACGATAAAGGGACTACGATAGAAAAAATTCTAGCGTGGCCCTTTTCCTTCCCGCTTCGCATAGCGGATGCAATCAGCGAATATGCGGGGTTTCAAACCTTTGATAAGTTGGTGTTTCTGCATGGAGTCTCGGAGGCCGACAGAAAAAACCTGCCGTGGACGAGTGCAACGGAAAAAGCAAACGTGATGGCCTGGTACTGGATATTGGCTATAGTCACCGCTCCTTTTTATGCGCTGGCGTTTGTCTCGGCAGGATTGAGGTTAATAAAATCAGGGGTCTCCGGCAATCCAGGGGAGCGGCAAGAAGCCCAAGAGGACTTATACCGTTGGGTATTGGGAATTGTCTTAGTTGGAGTAATGCCTGTATTAGTCACGGCCTTAATGGCGGTAACTCATATTCTGCTAGATGCCATATCCCTTGGTTTTGGAGCAGTGATGACCGACAGGAGTGTGGCGGATTGGGGACGGGTTCCGCTGTCCCAGATGGACTTTTCAACGGGGAGCGTGCTAGGCACAGCCCTGCTTAGAACATTTTTCGCTATAGCTTGGTTTTACTTGAACTGCCTTTATATAGTGCGGCGGGTGTGCTTGACCGGGATGCTGGCTTTTACCCCGCTGGCGGCCTTGATTTGGACTGTAAACCGCAAGACTCCGGCTATATCTATATGGCTCGGGGAAATAGCGTCAAACGCCTTCATGCCCGTGGCTCACGCGCTGGTTCTCTGCACAATTTTGGTGTTCTGCGACGTCAAGGACACACAGAACACCTGGGTGACGCTGTTCATCGCCTTATTTACCTTCGTCCCGCTGTCGGAGGCCATCCGCAACAGCATGATGAGCCTTATCGCTCGCCTAGGCGGGGTATCTGAGGTTGGCACTGCTGTAAGCGCTGGAGCGGCCCTGCTCGGCCTGGGCAGTGTTGTGGGACTTGGGCGGGCCGGCAAGGCCCTGCTAAGTAGTGGTGGCAAAGTGTTGGGAAGACTGAAAGGCGGGGAGACTTCCGGTGAGGGCAAAACGAGCGGCGGGGGTCTCGGGGGTTCAGCTGAATCCAGCGGCGCTTCTGTAACTAACGGAACCCCCGTGCCTCCGGTGCCGCACCCCACATTTAACAAAGCGCCGACTTCAGCAGGAAGCGGGGCCTCTGGTAAGCCTGCCGGGTCTGTGTTAGGCAGAGTAGCCCAGACGGGGGCTAAGGTAGGCTCGACGGTAGGTAGGGTTGCCGGAGGCTTAGTAGGAGCGGTTGGGAGTGCTATACCTGGAGGCGAGAAGGTAGGAGAAGCTTTCGGCTCTGTTGTCGGCGGCGTGACCGGCGCTGTAGCCGGCGGGGCGGCAGGGACCTTGAAGTATGCGTGGGAACTTGGGAGAAACCCGGCCGAGACGTGGGCCGAGACGAAGCAGTTGGGCCAGAATCTAAAGGAAAAAGCTAAGTCCGGAGTCCAGTCGGTGCAAAATGTCGGCCGGGACGTGGCGACCGTGGGCAAAAACATAGGTAAAGCCGGCGTGTGGACAGGCCAGCAGGTTGCGGCAGGGGCCTCACGGGTGGCCCAAGCTGGCCGGTATGCCTTGCAGACAGCAAGGAGTTGGCTGGTATAAGACTTATGTGGTATAATATCAATACCAACATTTTTCTTCAGCCTCCTAAATTTTTACCAGGTTAACCCCGTGGGGCTTGTCCCCACGGGGGCTTTTCTTTTTAGGAGGTGATGAACGTGGAAAGTTTGTGTTGGTCTTGCCGTCACGCGTATGCGGACGGCTGTTTTTCGGTTTCTGTAGAGGACCGCGTGTGGATACAGAAAATAGAACTACTAGAGCGAAAGGACAAGTCTAAAAAATCTCCTGTAGTCATTCGCAAGGTACTGAAGTGTGCGCGGTACGAAGCGGGCAGAAAGGAGGCGGGATGATGCTTTTAGCGGCTTTTGCGGCAGGATGTTTTATTGGCGGGTTTTTCGGTATTTTGATTATGGCTTTGTGCATGATGGCTAAGATAGGGGATGTAGAAGAATGACCCGTAGACAAGATGTGACTAAGGCTTTAGCAAAATATGCGGCGCGCAAGGCGGCTAAGGCGGCGGTAAAGCTGGGGGTGAAGGCTGTGGCCGCCGCCGTCGCCGCCTTCGGCTGGCCCCTGGCTTTGGTACTGCTCGTGGCGGTTTTAATAGTAACTGTCTTTGGGGGCCTGTACGCGGCTATGCCGGGGAGCGGGCTTCTGACGGGGGCCACTCCGTCGGAACTCGATAAAGAGTACCGCGACTACGCCGCCGAAACGGTTCAGCGGCGGAATGTGGAGGAGACGTGGTTGGTGCCGGGTGAAGGAAGTTATTACCCCAATACGGGAGGGGCCCGCCTGGGCCGCTTTGTCGACCGCTTCGGTCGTGATGCGGCCCTGGCTAATACCTGGGCCGATGCTTATGCTCCCGTGTTGCTGAAGAGCTCACGGGACGAGCAAAATGACAAGATGCAGGACAAAGATTGGGTAAAAGACGAGATAGATGACGCGGCGAAAAAACAGCGGCCCTGGTTCTATTACAAAGAATCGAAGGTGATATATTCAGGCCCCGACGGTTCGGACGAGGAGACCGTCTACCTACTGGTCGAGGCTTATACTTTGCGTGGACACCGGCAGTATGAATACGAATGGGTTACGGAATCGTCGGGTAATGGGAGCGTGACATATGAGAAGCTAAAGCGTGAAACCATCCTTAACGACGGTACAGAATATCTCCGACAATTCACAGCCGAGTTTTATAGGGACATGGATAATGATAGTGATATAGAATTAGCCGTCAGCATGACCAGGCAGGCACAGCAGGCGTTTAATGAGCGTAAGGAATGGCTTGACTGGCTTTTAGCTGAGGGTAAGACATATTACCGCTCCCTTTCCACGGCGGCCATACCGCCTGAGTATTTCGGTTTTTTGCAGGAAGCCGAAGAAAAAACCGGAATTCCTGTCTGGTTTTTAGCAGGGATAATAACCACGGAATCTAGCTGGAACCCCTTGGCCGTAAACGAAAGGACGGGGTGTTTCGGTTTAACACAGTTACACCCCGACTACTGGCCGCAGTGGACTCAAAGATACGGATTTGACCCAGACAAAGATATGCTAAATCCCCGAGCCCAGATTTTAGTGGGGGCCTACGTGCTAAGGGATTATATAGGCGGCTCGGTGGACTGGGAAAACTGGAAGGGCGACAGCAGGGTAAAGGCGGGCCTGGCCCGTTACGGCGGCTACGGGGAGGACGTGCAAGCGGCGGAGAAATACATTTCCCGTGTAGTAAGAGCGGCCGCCGCTTTTGCTCTGCGAGATGTTATATGGCCCGTGCCAAGATACACCGCAATAACCAGTAGGTATGGGATGCGTTTACACCCAGTGTTTGGAGTCTGGAGAATCCACACCGGCATAGATATACCCGCTCCCGAGGGCACAGATGTAGTCTCGGTCTCCGGCGGCGTGGTGGTGCAGGCTGGCGAAAACGGGGCGTGGGGTAACGAGGTGCGGGTGCAGGATATATCGCACATCTACCAATATGCCCATTTGAGCCAGATAGATGTCCAGGTGGGCCAGATGGTCACTCCTGGGCAAAAAATTGGAGAGGTAGGGTCGACCGGGGCCTCAACAGGCCCACACCTGCATTTTGGAGTGAAGGTTATAGGGAGCGGCGAGGATGTCGGCTGGATTGACCCTGAGCTTATCTTACGGAGGTGGTGAAAGTGTGCGAATTATGGTAGTGGGCCGAAACCCAGACGGGATGTGCTCGTATTTAGCAGAGGCGGGTTTAGATGCGGTAGGGTGGCAGTCAAATGACATGGTGGATGTAGGTATAGACCGGTATATCCCTGATACAGTGCTTTATCTTGCCGAAGACGTGGACGTTTTGACGCCCCATGTTGAAGCGATTCGGGCCTGCGTGCGGGCAGGGGTGCGGGTGGTATATGTGGGACGGCGAGATGGGGAAGTGGCTTCGCTGGCGGCTTTAGGGGTACGTGATTTTGTGTTTATACCGGCGGATTTGGCGCAGATACTGCACCGCATACAGAACCCCGCGTCCCCGGAAGAAGCGGCGGGGCTTTTGGCTGGTATAACTGTACCTACCAGCCAGACTCCGGCCCTTGTCGCAAAAAACAAAAAAGAGACAAAGGAAACGACGGTGCCAGGAAGTCCGCGGCAGGTGGCTTTAGACGATATAGACATGGACTTAGGGTTAATGGAGCCGGAATACTTAGAATCGATTAACGAGGATAATGAATACATTATTGAATCACCGGTTCCGGAACTGATTTGCTCTCTTACAACCCCTGTCCCCGCTCCTGTCCCTGTCTTTATCCCTACCCCTGTCCCTACCCCTGTCCCTACAGGAGTACGGGGGTTCATCTTAAAAATACGGGGTATTCTTGCCGCCACGTGGACTTTTTTGTTTATTACCCTAGATATACTTAGATACCTTATTGGCATAAGTTTTATAGTATTTATACTGCTTTTAGTCTGTGATATGTTAAAGGATGTGTTTTTGGTGCCTTTTCCTCAGCCTTTTAGTGATATTTGTGACACTGCAGGCCGAGGATTGATATTTGTATTAAAACGCTTAGGGTGGGGGTGATGGGACTAACCTGACGGCGGATATTTTGCAAGACTATTAATAGCGGTTTACTAAACTCCAAAAATTTTCATGAAAGGAGGGAGCACAGAAACCCGTTTGTTCGCGGGGTTCTGTGGCAAAGAATGGTGGAACGAATAAAACAAATACAAGGGGATTTTGTGGAGCGTATTAAAGGAGATGTTCGCTACGGCTTAGGTTTATTCGCCGTGATAGCGGCGGCGGCAGTAATGCTAGCAAAGCCTATTCTAGGCTTTGCTTTGCTAGTGGGTGTTCTTCCTGCCCTGCGTTTTCGAGACGACCCGACTAAACTGGCGGTAACGGCGATTTTACCCTTAATTGTGGGGTTTATCGTGGCCTTTGTCTGTGCAGAAAGTTACCGCTCTTACCAACAGATGGCCTTAGCCTTAAAACACCTACCCTCACCCCCGCCGACCGAATGGCGTATGTGGGTTAACCGCGGGCCTGCGGCTCCGGCGGACGCCTTTGGTCGGTACGGCTTTATCGCGGGGGCCGTCCTGGGGGCGGCGGTGGCGGCAGTAGGTGGGCAAAGGCTTAAACACGGTCCGGGGGTGGTCCGGTGGGCCCCGGTTAAGCGCGGGGGTTGGGCCGGGCCGAAAGATGTAGAAGATAGGTGTGAGTTTGGGTGGCCCAGTAAGGCCCAGGGTGGGATACCTTTAGGCAAACTGCCTGACACACGCCAGTTAATAAGGGTGATGCCGAATAAAGGTAAGGTGCACGTGGCCGGTCACGCATTTGTGACCGGGGCAACGGGCACAGGAAAATCATACTCAATAATTCGTCCGTGGATAATATCGGCAGTCGAAGACGGGCACTCGATAGTTATAACCGACCCGAAGGGCGAACTCTATGCCGATATGGGCGCGTGGCTAAAGACCCGAGGATACGAAGTCCGGGCCTTTAACGTAGTAGACCCTCGTTATAGCGATTGGTGGAATATTTTAGCTGAGTGTAAAGATTATGACGAGATTAAAACACTTGCCGCATGGATGATTACCGCCGCTGGTGACGACCATGCCTTTTTCGCCGGCGGCGAGAAAAACCTGTTGGATTCAGTTATGGCTTACGCCAAATACGCCTTACCCCCTGAGCAGGCACATTTCCGCTCGGCCTTGTCCCTGCTTTCGTGGCCTCAGGATAAACTGGGCGGGGCTTTTGAGGCCGCTTTCAGGACGGGAAAAATACCCCAGGATGTGCTGGAGACCTGGCGGGCGGCTCAGGGGCACTTCACGAACTACGTCGAAGGCGTGAGGAACAAACTTCGTGAGATGACCCGAGGGCCGCTGGCGGCACTGACAAGCAGGACTGATATAGAAATGGACGCCATAGGACGGCAGAAAACCGCTCTATTTCTTATCTTGCCGACCGAGGGCGGGGATTTACGGGCCCTGCTTGTTTCCATGTACGGCATGATGTTTACGAGGCTTGCCGACCTAGCGGCGAAATCGCCGGGTGGTAGGCTTCCCGTACCGGTGCGCTTTATCTTGGACGAGTTTCCAAACATCGGCAGAATCCCCGACATTGAAACACAGCTGGCGGTAGGCCGAGGTAGGGGTATTATGATACAAATAGCCCTACAGAACGTAGGGCAAATCAAAGGGCTGTACAGCGCAAAGCGCGCCTGGGAGACAATCCTAGGTAACTGCCCAATAAAGATATGCCTCGGCGTAGACGACTTGGGCTCAGCAGGGTTTTTCACCGCGTACGCAGGAAAAGCCGAAGTATATGCGGAGAGCGAAAGCCGCGAAGTGACTATGCCTTGGCAAAAGTTAGGATTGAGGAAAAAAAGAGAGAGCACCAAAGAGGTATCTATTATCCAGGACTTTGAACTACTACAGCTCCCAGACGAAGCTATGATAGCCACTATCCGGGGTAAGGCTCCGCTGTATCTACAGAAATGCGCCTGGACAGAATACCCCCAGGCAAAGGAAATCATCCGGGCCGGGTCATACAGCATCTATGATGTCTATGAACCAAAAGATTTAACTGTGGCGGTTCCTCCGTATCCTCTAGAGGACGAAGACGCTACCCCTAAAACCAGCAAAAAGGGTAGAAAAGGTAAAAACGACAACCCAGATGAAGGTCTTGCCGACAGCGGCAAGCCTCCCGCACCTGGAAGTCTAGAAGACCTTGGTTTGTAAAAATGCCGAAATTTAGGCATTTTTACAGGCTATATACAGCCTCGACAAGAGGCTTAATAAGAAAGGAGGTGTATATATGACCTGACGCCACTGTTTTGCCCCTTTACGGGGACGGTAGAATTGGTAGTAGTGACAAAAAATGTTATTAGGAGGTCGTAAAATGAGAGAGTCAGATAAGCCTAAGACTCTGTGGGCGTATATTGCTAGGCGTGATGGGGGCACAATGGTATGGGATGGCGCTGAGATTAGGCTTGTAATTAGGCCATACCCTGATGTCATGTTTATCTCAGATAATGGCTATACCCGGAATTATTTGTTGAATCTTGAGCACCCAATAGACATTTACAAGGCCCCGGATTGGGTGCGCTCACGTATGCAGGCGATATTCGCTGAACATGGAACAACCCTTTTTGCGGGGAATAGTATTGTCGCTCTTGTTGCAGACGATAACGACGAAAGCATATTCCGCGCAGGGGTAGCTGTATGCAAGACAATATGTGACTTAATCACACATTTAGGCTGATTCACTAATCATATAATATAATACACCAAGGCCGCCGGCTGAGGCGGCCTTTTTGTTTTTATAGAGACTTTCACAGGGAGGTGGTTGCATGGACGACTCTAATTTCACAATGATGCTCGGTATTGCGCTGGCGAGCATGGGGATTATCAGTGCCTACAACTATTTCATCCCTCCACCTAGCTTGCTGGCGGGGGTTATCCTTGCGGCAATCGGCGTTGCGCTGGTATTTACGGGAGCGAGGAGGCGAGAGAGACAATGATGGGAACAACACACGCTCTAGGCGGGGCGGTGGTGGGAGCGGCGGTGGGAGCGGCTTTTGGTGACCCTTTGGCTGGATTGGCGGCAGGGATTTTAGGTGGGCTTCTGCCTGACATAGACACGCCTGGGAGCATAATGGGGCGTAAAATACCTATCATCCCCACGGTGCTGTCAGCGGTCTTTGGGCATAGAAGTATTACTCATACTCTATACTTTGCTTTGCTCGTTGGAGCCCTTTTTTCCGCATTAGGGCCTCTGCTGCACTTGCCGGCGGCCCTTTTGGCCCTGGCGGGCGGGGCAGGAGCGGTGTCACATCTGGCTTTAGACTCTCTTACCCGCTCCGGAATTACTCCACTGCCACCCCTGCCTAAACATTTCGCCGGCCCCTTGGTGACAGGGGACGTTATCTCAGAGTCTTTTGTGTCGCTGTTGCTTTTGGCGTTACTGTTTCTCGTTTTTTAGCCGGAGAGGGGGCTGGTTGGCCCCAGATTAATCTTTTTGTGCCCCGAGAGGGGAATTATATTCCCCCAAGCCAAAAACCGCCTTATAAGCGGCGGTAGAATTAACAATTCTAACAAAAATTAACAAAGGAGAGTGAGAGGTCATGTTGAGGCCGGAGTTTGGGCGTATTTCTGATGTGTGTGAAGACCTTTACCAACTAGGACAGAGGGGTATCCCCGTAGAGGCTACTATTGCGGCGGTGGAGTACCCTAATGGTGAGCCGGCGTGGGCGCTTCTCTTGGAAGGGGAGGTTAAGGGGGTATGTCCCTTAACCGAGACGGGCGTCGAGGCCAAGGCCATGCCCCGCATGGTCGGCCAGACCGTGCACGTGGTCGTAAAAGGCATAGACCGAGACCTGCGGCTGGCGGCCTGCTCACGCCGTGAAGCCGTGGCTAAAGCTTGGGAGCGGCTGAAGGGTACACTCAAGGTAGGCCAGGTAGTAGATGCCGGCGTGCGGTGCATACTGCCGCCGGCAGAAAAGGGACAATCTTCGTCCCTTTTAGTTGATATTGGCGGCGGTGTGCTGGCGGAAGTGCCGAAAAAAGAAGCGGCGATATATCATTCTAAATCGTTGCTGGAACAATTCCGGCCGGGGCAAATAGTTAAGGCCAAAATCATGTCGGTAGAGCCGCTCGAGGTATCTATACGGCAGGCCAGGCCCGACTCCTTTGCCTGCACAGTCTTTCACCGCGGCCAGTCTATTGCCTGTACGGTGGCCCATATATGGACTACCCCGAAAGGCGAAAGGATAGTGCTGGTCGAACCGGATGCCGCCCCTGGGATGCTCGGCATAGCCCCGTATCCCTACCTGGGCGAAGTGAGCCGCGGGGATAGGTTGGTCTGTGTGGTAGCTTCGTATCGGCCAGAGAAAAGACAACTTAGGTGCCGCATACGGGGGTGGGCGTAATGTCGCTTGAAAAGACTCGAGATATTTGGGCCGCCAGAGCCCGCCGAGTTTGGACAATAGCTTGGGGTCTGCTTTTGGACTTGTTTTGGCTGGCGGCGGTGGTCGTGGTGGTCGGAGCGGCGATATGGACTACGGCGCGGTGGGCGGAGTCAACAGGGCGGGCCATGCCCTGGCTTTCTGCCGCCGCCGATTATATCCAGGCGGTGGCGGTCCGAATAGCCGGAGGAGGTCGGTAACATGCGAGGACTGATTACATCGGAGAGGGCGGCGAAGATATACCGGTACTTAGATGAATCCGGCCCGGCCCCCGCCGAGGCCCTTGAGGCCCTGTGGGGGAGGAATAAGGCGGAGCGGGCCTTGAAGAGCCTGCGGGGAGCGGGGTATGTACGAACGACGAGGATTCGGGGTGTAGAGATGGTCTATCTAAGGGGGTGCTCTCCGGTGGCCGAGGATATAGCGCGGGGGTGGTTTGCCGCGCGGCTAGCCGAGGCCGGCGGGTGGTACTCGGCCAGCGAGGGGAAGGCGTATTTCCCGCGGGGACAGGTGTACCCTGTTGTCGCGCGGCTGGATAGGGTAGAATTCGACAAATTTTTTGCGGTGGTAGAAGATTTAAAGGCCAAGCCGCTGAAAGATGCGCTGAGGGTCAAACAACACGGCAATTTTTCGTAAATCCCTCTTCACAAAACGAGAAGAGAAGATATAATAACATTAGGGTCGTGTAGTCCCTGCATTATCCCGCGTATGCGGCGAGCATGAATCCCCTGAAAAGGGCGAGAAGGTGCTACCTGCGTATGCGGGTAAGGAAGTTTAAAATTTTGTGAGAAAGCCCGGATAGGCGGCATAAAAGCTGGCTATTCGGGCTTTTTAATTTTTACAGGGAGGTATCCGAAGGGATGGCAAAACTGATTGTAGCGGCGATGATAACAGGTTGTGTTGTTGTGGCTGGTGTCTATGTGTACTGCATAATCGCGGAGATACTAGACGCGTTGTGTCAACGCTCACGCGGCTGGTAGAAGGAGGAGGAGAGGAAAATGATGGAAGTGGTCGGAATTATCCAACGGCTGGGGGAAACCCCAGCGACGTTGGAGCGCATGGTTCGCGCCCGAGGTGAGAAGTGTGACGCTCTCCACGATTATATTGATCGCCAGAAGGCGATTGAGATAATCGTTGCAGGGAAAGTCGCTAGTGAAAGAGATGCCGCCGGGAAGCCCCGTTTTTCGAATGAGGCTTTGAGGCGGGCAGAGGAGGCTCGGAGGCTGTCGGTATCAGCCGAGTATCAGGCAGTGCTCCGAGAGGTTGCCGAGGCCCGCCGGCAGTTGCGGGAGTTGGACGCTCTCATCGAGGGTGTCCAACGCCGCCACCGATCCGACACCGTGCTGATCGGTCTCATCACGGCTTTACTGAGTGCCGGGAGGAGGGAAGATGCCGAGGTTGTCCTGCAGGCTTATGCGGGACAGGCTGAGGCAACCCTGGCAACGGAGCCGGAGGCGACCCCTGAACCGGCCGCTCCAGCCGCTCCGGTGGCAACCCCGGCGGCCCCGGCCCCGGAACCTGCGGATCCTGCTCCGGTGACGGAGACCCAGGCGGCCACGGATAAGGATGATACCATAACCGCGGTGGTGCTCGAGGTTCGGCCCGGAAAAACCGCGGGGACGGTACGGGCCTGGGCTCAGTTGTCTAATGATGAGCGGCGGGTGGCTTTGTATGGGAAGAACGGTGTGGGCGAGGCCTTGGCCGCGGCCGTTGGCAAGAGGGTCAAGGCTAAAGTCCGGCAGGGTAATGCAGGGCTTATAGCCCTGCGCGTGGATCCCGCCTAAGCGGGTTCCACGGCCCCAAGTTAAATTAATCCCCCGGCCGCACACGGGGGTATCACCTAATTTTAGAAAGGAGGTGAAGCCCCGGTGCGGCGGGGTGGGTATGCGTAGTAGTGTCATTACGGTCCAAACACATGAGGGGTTGGTTGTATCACAGGAGTGGTTGCAGCTGGCCCGAGAGTATTGGGAGGAGTATGGACCCCGCTTTCTGCGGGATCCCTATCTTCGCGTCGAGTTCGAGACGGACGTAGAGCTACTCGCCCGCAAAGAACGGGTAGCTCTACCAAAAAAATCAAAGAAAGGGTGATTCACATGATTATAGGGATTAAAAACGACAATTAAGATTTGCGACTTCGTCGCAGACCCATTGGCGTGCTTTCTAAAACTAAAAAATATTTCGAAAGGAGGGTTCCCCGCCAAGGGCGGGAGATAACATGAGCGAAAACAAGAGAGACGTAGTTTACGTGATTTCATCTGATGTAGAGGATTTAATTTGTTGCTTTGAACATGAAGTGCAACATGGCATAACATTCGACAATCTTAGCTTATATCGAATTATTGGATGTGTCGACATTTCGGAACTAGATTTTGCAGATGAAATTACTTCTTTAGAAACAGAAGATATAAGCGCCATCGAAGAAATTTTAAGAAAAAATAATATTATATTTAAAGACGTTAAAAAAGTGCCGACAGGATTAACATACGACTGTCTAAGTTACTGTTTGCTCGAAGATATAGACGATGATGATATATTGGTTGTTTTTTACGATTGCGGAGTAGATTTATTCACAAAGCAGGCGTTCGTAAATGGAATGGGGGTAGATATCCTTGTCGACGGCACTGGGCAAGTTTATTCATACCCCCTCGACGAAGCGCTCATTTTCGAAGTAGAGTTTATGCATAAAACAGGGGATGGGTATTTGTATAAAATCGTCAACAGCAGACCTGCTACTAAATATGTATACTTATTGCTCGCGGGAGGCGATTTTAAAGGAACACTACTCACTCAAGACGAAGCAAAAGAAATACTACATGCGGAATAAGTAAAAGGGTCGGCTGGCCCGTAGCCATCTTAGAAAGGAGGGATGGAGCGGGCCTCACCGGCCCGCTCCGTGTTTAATGTTGGAAGTGACTTTATTTGAAGGCGGCGAGCTGGCGCAAAAGCCAGCTCGCCGCAAAAAGGAAGAGAAATACAATGGATATTACTGGGTCACGACTCGGCTCCTGCGGGAGTCGGGGCCTTGGTACTGCGCCCCGATTAAGGGGGCCGACGCCGTTGTGTCGATGGTCAATGAATACCTGGACCTAGAAAACGCCGACCGCGAGCATTTTTACTTATATGCTTGGATAGCAAAAACCAGATGTTGGCTATACAGGTAATCTCGGTCGGCGTCCTTAACGCCTCATTGGTGCATCCCAGGGAGGTTTATAAAACAGCAGTACTAGTAGGGGCCAATGCTATAATCATCGTTCACAACCATCCCAGCGGGGACCCGACACCTAGCGGGCCCGACTGGGAAATTACTTCCCGGCTAGTGGAAGCCGGGAAAATACTAGGTATAGAGGTACTCGACCACATAGTGGTTGGGTATCAGAAATACTGGTCCATGAAACAAATGGGCCAGTTGTAGTTGCAAGAGACCGCCGAAAGGCGGTTTTTATTTTAAGGCAAAGAAGTGGTTTATGCTGTGGTAGAGGGGTATAATAACCTTGAGGTGAGTATTATGGCGATACCCCGCGAATGCCTGAAGGCTCTTATCGACCGTCTGACCGACAAACAGGTAGAAGCCCTTTGGGTGATTCTGGAGGCTATGACCTGGCCTTCGGAGGAAATCACGCCAGAAGAGGCCGCAGAAATTGAGGACGCTTTTCGTGAAATAGATGCTGGCAAGGGTGTGAAAGCCGAGGATGTCTGGAAGGAACTTGGGCTTTAGAATCATCTTTTCCTCCAAGGCCGCGAGACAGTTAAAGAAACTAGACAGAAACATTCAAGAAAAAATACGGCAGGCAGTCGAGACCAACTTACAGACCTTCCCCCCGAGCGGCGATGTAGTCAAACTGGAAGGCTTAAGCGGCGTGTATAGACTGCGGGTAGGGGACTGGAGAGTAACGTTTCGTTACAACTTCCATGAGAAAGAGGTTCATATTGCCGAAGTTGTGAACCGAAGAGACGCATACCGAAACTAAAAACATACGAGAGACCGCCGAAGAGCGGCCTTAACAGAACAAAAAAGAGCCCTGTGCTTAGAAGGCACGGGGCTCTTTTATTTTCAGGAGGTGGTGTTGTGCAACCCAAACTGCCTGAGCAGAAGCACACGCCAAAGGGAATAAAGGCTTGGTGTGTGTACTGCGAAGAAGAAAGGGAATTCGCGTGGGACGACCGCCTGGGCACGGCCAGATGCCCTTTTTGCGGGATAACGGTGTATGACTTCTATATTCGGCAGGTTAATGGGTTATGGCATGACGGGAATATGTCCAGGTTTGAGCGGACTGTTCAGAAGCAGGGCAGGAGGTGGAAAAGCGTGAAAGCGCCCAAGAAAACCTGATAAGCAAGGGCTTGGAAAATATTAGTGTGCTCACTAC
>Ga0308420_1000971_pt1 | contig 14772 bp, 12 predicted proteins | sample HotsprSampleMS55_FD_203802 | JGI IMG/M metagenome (GOLD analysis project Ga0308420, IMG submission 203802) | Hot spring phototrophic mat microbial communities from Mushroom Spring, Yellowstone National Park, Wyoming, United States - 20090730_MS55 ... | reverse complement strand
GGGATGTGGGGAAACCCGGTTGCCTCACGCCCCCACCTGACGCGCGGCGTCATCTTGACAGCGTATCAGCTTACATGTTATGATTTTTATAACGCACTGTGTAATATGCAACAAGGCTACGTCAACAACGATTGACAGGCAGTTGGGAGAAAGGCCCTGCCCCGAGGGAAAGGGCGTTGCGCCAGCCGCCAGGCGTGGCACAGGAAACTCGCTTTCCTCACACCCTGCCCCCAGGGAAACGGCGTCGCGCGACCCGTGGAGCGCGTCAATCCGGATGCGCAAGACGGCAGCCGTCTCCGGGCCTGATTGACGATTCTCCTCTGAACGCAATACCTGGGGTAACCCACGCCCCCGGGAGCGAGGGCAGACGCCCTCACCGCATCTACGCGGGCAAGATGCCCGCGCTCCCGGGAGGAATGTGAACGCTCACCTTTGAACCTATGAAAGTGAGACCGTTCCGATGGCGGACCTGCTGACCAATGTGGATCGCATTATTCGGACCTGTCAGCAGGAGGGGCGCTGATGAGGCGCTTGACCGTTCTGAGCCTCGCCGGGATCGGCTTCGCCGGAATGGGGGCCTACCTGGCCCGGCGCAGCCTGGCGGCGCGGGCCCTCGGCCTGCCAACGGCGCGACACGCGGTCAGCGTTGAGCGCGACATCCCCGTGCCAATGCCCGACGGGGTGACACTCTACGCCGACCGCTACGCGCCGCGCGCCTCCGGACGCTTCCCGACCATCCTGGTGCGCACGCCGTACGGCCGCCCTTCTGAACTGCGCGCGACTGGCCCGTTCGCTGGCTTGATCGCCAGGCTCTTCGCCGGGCAAGGCTATAATGTGGTGGTGCAGGGCGTGCGTGGGCGGTATCGCTCCGAAGGGTCGTTCGAGCCGTTCGTACACGAACGCGCCGACGGACGGGCAACGCTGGACTGGATCGCCAGGCAGCCGTGGTTCGACGGCAACCTGGGGATGTGGGGCGTGAGCTACCCCGGTTATACGCAGTGGGCAGTCGCCTTCGACGCGCCGCCACAGCTCAAGGCCCTGACGCCGGTGGCCATCACGGCGCGCTTCTCGCGGGCGGTGTATCCGTATGGGGCCTTCGCCTTCGAGTCAAGCCTCCGCTGGGCCAGTCTGCTCCAGGCCACCCACCGGCCCGGCGCCGATCTGGATCTCGCCACGACCATCGCGCTGCTCTCGCCGCGCCGTGAGGCGGCCCTCAGCACCGCTATGCTCACCCGGCCGATGGGTGAGGCCGACCGGGCGGCAATCGGTGAGCCAGTGGGCTTTTACCAGCGCTGGCTCGACGATCCCGACCCCGAGGGGGCCTACTGGCGACAGGTTGACCAGCATCGCAACCCGGGCCAGACCAGGGTGCCGGTCCATCTGGTGGCCGGCTGGCACGACCTCTTCCTGCGCGACCAGCTCGCTGACTATACCGCGCTCCTCGCCGCGGGGCGCACCCCGTATCTGACCGTGCTGCCCCGCCATCATAACGACCCCGCGCTCGCCCTGGACGCGGCGCGCGAGGGACTCTGGTGGTTCGACGTTCAGCTCAAAGGACGCCGGGAACGCCTCCGGCGCCGGCCCGTGCGGCTGGCCCTGATGGGCAGCCACGAGTGGCACGAGATGGACTACTGGCCACCGCCCGCCGCCATGACGCGGTACTACCTCCACGCCGAGGGTCTGCTCTCGACCCATCCGCCCGCCGCGAGCAGCCCGCCGGACAGCTACTGCTACAATCCCCACAATCCAACGCCGTCCATCGGCGGTCCGGTGCTTGGCATGCATGGCGGCCCCCGCGATCAGCGCCCTCTCGAGGGGCGTGCTGATCTCCTCTGCTACACCACCCCGCCCCTCCACGCCGAGGTGGACGTGATCGGCTACGTGCGTCTGGAACTGTACGCGCGGTCGAGTCTGCCCTACACCGACTTTATCGGTCGGGTGTGCGACGTGTATCCCGATGGGCGTTCGATCAACGTGTGTGAAGGACTGTGCCGGGTCACGCCCGGGGTGGGCGAGCCGCAATCTGATGGCAGTCTGCGCCTGGATCTCGATCTGGGCGCAACGGCGCAGCGCTTCGGGCGCGGCCATCGGATCCGTGTGCATGTGTGTAGCGCGGCGCATCCGCGCTGGGGCGCCAACCCCGGCGACGGGCGCCGTTTTCGCGACGCCGGCGCCGTGCCGGGCCCGGCGGCCCAACAAACGATCTACCACGACGTGGATCACCCCTCGGCACTGGTGCTTCCTGTCGTCTCGGCCACGACCCGCCGGGCGATGGAAGAAGATGGAGAGGCATAGGGCGGCTGGGCGCCGCCGCATATGGGAGGACCCAATGATCGAGTACGAGCACAGCGACGAAATCAAGATGCTGCGCCAGACCGTCCGCGAGTTCGTGAACAAGGAGATCCGCCCCATCGCGCGCGAGATTGATGAGGAGGAGCGGGTACCGCTGGAGGTGATCAAGAAGGCCGGGGAGCTTGGCCTGCTCGCCGTGCCGTTCCCGGAGAAGTATGGCGGTCTCGATCTGGGGATTACCGGCTATTGCGTGCTGATGGAGGAGTTGCAGCGGGGTGATGCCAGCATCGCCACGATTATCGGCGCGCACACGCAGTTGTGCGCGATGAGCATCCACCTCGGCGGCAATGAGGCCCAGAAGGACAAGTACCTTCGCGGTCTGAACCAGGGCCGCCTGATCGGCGCCTGGGCGCTCACCGAACCGAATGCGGGCAGCGACGCCGCGCATATCAGCACCACCGCCGAACTCCATGGCGATGAGTGGGTGATCAACGGGCAGAAGATGTGGATCACCAACGGCAGCTTCGCCGATGTGATCGTCGTCCACGCTGTAACCGACAAGACCAGGGGGGCCCGCGGCGGCATTACCGCGTTCATTGTCGAGAAAGATTTCCCGGGTTTCAATGTCGGCAAGATCGAGGACAAGATGGGCCTGCGCGCCTCGCATACCGCCAGCCTGTACTTCGAGGATATGCGCGTGCCCGCCGAGAATGTCCTTGGCGGCGTGGGCCACGGCTTTCCCCTGGCGATGAAGACCCTCGATATCGGGCGTTGCGGCCTTGGTGGCGGCGCCGTTGGCGGGGCCAAGGAGGCCTTTGAACTGAGCCGCCGGTATGCGATCACCCGCCATCAGTTCGGGCGGCCTATCGCTGAGTTCCAGGCCATTCAGTTCAAACTGGCCGAAATGGCGGTCAAAATCTACACTATGGAGCAGATCGTCTACGATACCGCCAGAAAGGTGGACGCCGGCAAGAACGCCACCCTGGAGAGCAGCATCGTCAAGCTCTACTGCTCCGAAATGGCCAGCGAAGTGATCGACGAGGCCATCCAGATCCACGGCGGTATGGGCTTCTCGCGGGAACTGCCCCTCGAGCGCATGTACCGTGACGCTCGCGTCACGCGCATCTTCGAGGGCACCAACGAGATCCAGAAGTCGGTTATTGCCAGCGAGTTGCTTAAGCAGGTGGGTTACCGCATCCACCGCCACGAGGGTGTCTACCCGACGCCCAAGCACGCGCCGCATTCCTAACGTTTGGCGAGGGTGTGGGGAAACCGGGTTTCCCCACGCCCCTGCCCCGCAGGGGTATGAGGAAACCCGGTTTCCCCTTACCCCCCCACTCGGTAGGAGGGTTTGGGAGGGTGTAGCCCTCCCAAGAATTATTTTCATCCTGTCAGTGTGCGGCGGAGCCGCATAGACGGCTGAGGTGACCATCGTTCGCAGGGTTCAGCCCCCCCTCCCAGCCTCCCCCCGCTGGGGGGAGGCGCCGGGTTCCCGCCCCCAGTGGGGGCGGGTCAGGGCGGGGGCCAGCGCCGTGCCCGCGGAGCCGTGGCGCGGGCGGGACGCCCGCGCTCGCAGGTCATGTTCATTGGGCGTGGTGCGCCATGCGCATGACCGTCTCACGTGAACATGGGCTGCTGGAGCAGGGGGGATGGGGCAACCGGGTTGCCCCATCCCCCCACCTCGTGGGATGGTTTGGCAGGGCTACGCCCCCCGAGAAGTCGGGTGTAGAGTTTTCCGGCGCATGCTCGCGTCGTATGCGCCACGTGGGGCATTGAGTCATGGCCAGAAAGTGGAATAAAATTACTGTTCGTGTATCTTTAATCGGTTCTCAATGATTAGTTAATCCAGGCATGCTAGACTCTTCTCAAGGCCTCCATCGCACTGAATATTGAGGATGATCCCATGGCTACCGAGGAACAGGTCCCTTCGTCCGAGGAACAGATCCCCTCGCCTGAGGAAGAGTCAGCCAGATCCACAGAGGAGTCGGTCCAATCCTCTGAGGAAGAACAGGCCGAGGACGACGAGGACGACGAGGACGAGGACGAGGACGACGAGGACGACGAGGACGACGAGGACGACGACGATTGACGAGATGAGCCGCTGAGATGCAGGTAGCCGAATGCGGTAGCCTGAAACTTCCCTGCTATAATGGGGCACATGGCGTACCGCTTGCTGCTCCGGGGCATACAACTGGCCGCAGCCACCCTGGCTGCGGCCTATTTGATCTACTTCGCCGACCACGGTCTACAATTACTTGGCTTTGGTTACCCGCTTGACTATGGCGAGGGGCCGTTGCTGGCCCAGATCGAGCGTCTGCGCGAGGGGACACCGATCTGGCGGCTGTACGCCGATCCCGCCAGACCGCCCTTCCTGATCGTCAACTACCCGCCTGTCTACCTGCTCTGCGCCGCGCTGATCGCGCCGCTCACCGGGTCGGTGTTGAGCGCGGGGCGCCTGCTCTCGCTCCTCGCGGCTCTGGCTGTCGTGGGTGCCATCGCGCTGCTCGCGCGCCCGCGCCAGGCCCCCTTCGGGCTACTCCGCGCGTCGCTGGTGGCGCTGCTCTTTCTGTGCGTGCCGGTCGCCCGCGAGTGGGCGGCGCTGTTGCGCGTGGATATGCTCGGCATCGCCCTGGGGCTATGGGGGCTGGCAGCACTCAACGGCAACGCGGGACCGCCAGGGTCGCGCCGGGCCGCCGGGGCCGGCGTGCTGCTGCTGGCCTGCCTGTACACCAAACCCTCACTGATCGCCGCGCCCGTCGCGGCCGGTGGGTGGCTACTCTGGAAGGCCAGGCGCGGGCCGCCCGCCGAACGCCGCGCCTGGCTGCGGGCCGCCCTGACGCTCGCCGGCGTCGTCGGGGTGGGAGGCGGGGTGGCATTCGCGCTGCTGCAGAGCGCCAGCGCGGGCTGGTTCTGGTTCCACGTGGTCGCCGCCAACGCCAACCGCTGGGAAGCGACCCTGGCGCGCGACTTCTGGCAGCAGCAACTTGCCCTGCGCTGGCCCCTGGCCGTCGCGGCCCTTGTGGGAACGTTGTGGATAACTGTGGAAAAGCGGTGTCGGCGGGCGCCCGTGGAGGACCCGGCCCTGCTCGCGCTGCTGTACACCGCGGGGGGCGTGGTTACGGCGATCGGAGTGGGGAAAGTGGGCGCGTACAGCAACTACTTCCTCGAACTGTACGCCGGGCTGGTCTGGCTGGCAGCCTGGGCGGCTGCGCGGCTGCCAGCGACCCACAGCGAAGAAGCGCCCGCGCCGGGCCGGTACCTGCTCACACTCGGGGTAACCCACACGCCCGGGAACGAGGGCCTCCCGTCGTCGTCACCTCTCCGCGGGCAAGCTGCTCACGCTTCCAGGAGACATCTGAACACTTACCCGGGCCGCGCGACCATGGTCGCGCGCGGTGCCTTCTACGCCCTGCTGGCCGCCGCGCTGCTCTACTACCCGCCCCTGTGGGACGCGGATCGGCTGCGCCCGGCGGGGTTGATCGAACCGTCTCCGCCCCGACTGGCCTTCGGACGCTACAGCCTCCGGGCCGACGCCGCGCGCGAACGGCAGGTCCTGGCCGCGTTGACCCGCGTCGGCGACGCGCTGCGGGCCGAGATCGGCGCGGCGGGGCCGCTGATCTTCACCGATATGCCGGGGGTTGCCGCCGCCGCCGGGGTCGGCTCGCGCCTGCAGGTGTTCGAGGCGCGCCAGCTCTTCGACCAGGGACTGAGCGATGAACGCTCCCTGCTACGCGAACTGGCCAACGGGGAGATCCCCCTGGTGGTGCTCGACTACCTGGGCAACTGGCTCACCCCGGGCGTCATCGAGATCCTGACCCGGCGCTACGCCCAGGATGGCTCGCTGGGAACGTTCGATCTCTACCGGCCGGTGGATCTGGGATCGCCACAGGAAACCGATCTGCTCTTCACCGTGCCTGGCGGCACGTTGCGTTTAGGCGCCTACGGTCTGGCGCCGCCCCCGGGGGCGGCCCACGAGCCGGGCGCGATAGTGGCCCTGGGTCTGATGTGGATGGTCGCTGACGGGGCGCCATCGGCCCCGCTGACGGTCGTGACCCGGCTGCTCACCCCTGACGGCGCGGTGATCGGCGAGTCCGGGCGCCCGCTGCTCTACGGCGTGTTCCCGCCGGCGGAGTGGCCACCCGGCGCGCCGATCCAGCACCTGCAACCCCTGGCCCTGCCGCCCGAACTGGCGCAGGGCGATTACCTGCTGGCGGTGGGGCTGCGAACCAGCGCCCCCGGCGCCCCCGCGATGCAGACACTGACGCGCCTGACGATCGCCGGCGCCGGAGGCGCCTACATGCACGAGACCGGGCAGTTCGTGCCGGCAACCCTGCGGCGGGCCTGGGCCGAACTGGGGGCCGTGGAACGGGCGGGGTTCCCGCTGACCCCGGCGGTGCCCTTCGCCTGGGGGCATCTCCAATGCTTCGAGCGCGTGTGCCTGGAACTGCGGGAAGGAAGGGTGCGGACGCGCCCCCTCGGGGCGCGCCTGTACCTGGCCGAAACCCTGCGGGGCGATCGCTGCCTGGACGGGCGGCCCGCCGCCGGCGCCGTCTGCGCCGGCTTCGCCCCGGCCACGGCGCGCTTCGCGGAACTCGGCCCATCCCTCAGCGGCGAAATCGCCCGCAACGGCTGGATCGTGCAGTGGACCGAGGAAGCGCGCCTGGAGCGCCCGCCGGGGGGCGGTGATGCGGCCCTTGGCCGGCTTGGCGCCGAGACGTTGCGCCTGCCGCCGGGGATGCGTTACCGCTGGCCATAGATGGGGAAGCGGGGTTTCACTACACCCCCGGACGCTCACAATAGAAAAAGTCGCCGTTCACGGCCGCGTGGTAGGCATAGTTCACGCCATTCAGGCCCAGCACCAGGCGGTAGCCATCAACGAGGGCCTGGGTGTAGGCCATACCGGGCCGGGGGCAACCCAGGGCGCCATCGCTCCAGGTCACCGCCTCCGCAGAAACGATGGTAATCGCCGTGGGATCGGCGCCGGTGCGCCGGGCAAGATCGGCGATAGCCGCGGCGGCCTTAGCGGCGGGGACCGCACCCAGGCCCGTCAGCGGCGGCAGGGCGGCCGTCGGTGTGACCCGCGCCAGGGTGGGCCGGGCCGGGACCATTGTAGCGATCGGGGCGGTGAGGGTAGCCTGAGCGGCGGGAGTGGGGCTGGCCGCGGGCGCGGGGTAGGCCGTGGGGGGCGCCCCGCCCGGCGCGGGGTAGGCCGTGGGCGCCCCGCCCGGCGCGGGTGGGGCGGTTGGGGCCAGGGGCGTTGCGGTGGCGGGTAGGCCTGGTGTCGCGCCACAGGCGCCTATCAATGGCAGCATGGCCGCGCCCACAAACAGGGCGATCCAGCGCTTCCAGCGCGGTGTGCTAGATGCAAGACGCATAGGTCCTCCTTGTGGAGGGGGGTGGGGAAATCGGGTTTCCCCACCCCCTGTCCGAGTAGGTGGTCTCCGTGCACTCCGGTGTCTCGGTTGGCGGGTGGGGAAACCGGGTTTCCCCACCCCCTGCCTGAGTGGCAGGTCGGGGAGGAATTCGCCCTCTCAGGCCCCCCTGCCGTCTGCGGCAAATGCTCATACCCGGATATAGAACGTCACGCCGCGCCCGCGAGTTCCACGGCGACTGTGCTATACTGATGACGAACATCTCACCGGGACAGGGGGCAAGAGCGTGGGTCAGTACAGTCTCTCGATAGTGTTGCCGGTACATCGCAGCGACGGGCTTGATAGCCTGGTAGCGGAGTGCCTTGCGGTGGCTGCGCGCTACGTTGACGACTACGAACTGATACTCACCGCGGCGCGCAATACCGACATTGGCGCGACGGTCGCGCGCCTGGCCGCGAGTCACTGGCGGGTCTCGGCGCTGCCCTTCACGCGAGCGCCGGGGTTTCGCGCGGCCTTGCGGCAGGGCTGGAGCGTCGCGCGGGGCGATTATCTCCTTACCCTCGACCAGAGGCGCCTGGCGAGCGGCGCCGAAGTAGCGCGATTGCTGGCCATCGCTCCGGACTACGACGCCGTCTTTGGTTACCGCACCGATCCGCCGCGCGATCCGTTCACCTGGCTGCGCGCCATGGCGCTGCGCGCCCGTGTCAGGCCATCACCACGCGATCCTCTGCTCCGCACGTTTATGATCCGCGCCGAACTGCGGGACCTGCTGGCGCCCGATGGCCCCGATGCGCTGGCGCCGGCGGATGTGTACGCTGCCGCTATGCAACGCAGCCTGGCAATCGCCGAGGTCCCGGTCGCGGGCGCCTCTGCCGCGCGGGGGCGCGGGGCGTTGGAGGCTGGCGCGCTGCTGCTCCTCGCCGGCGGCCTGTGGATGCTGCGACGACGGGGCGCCGGCGCGGCGCGGCGCTAGCGGTCTGGCACGCTGCTCGTAATGGAGGCGGCGGGAGGGGGCGTTGGCCTGGCCCTCGCCACACAAAACTATCCATCGCGACCAGCCTGTCAGACCATCAGGCCCGCTCCCGAAGATCAGGATTGAGGAAAGGATCAGCACCATGAGCCAACCCGACGATCAGCAAAAGCCGCCCCAGCAACCGCAGAGCGACCTGGCCGAAGAACTGCGCGAACTGGGCCACCAGATCGAGCAGACCATTCGCAGCGCCCTGGAGAGCGATCGCGCCCGGCAACTCCAGACCGACATCTCATCCGGCCTGCGGGAGATCGGCGCCCAGCTCCAGAACGCGATGAAGGCGATCCAGGAAAACCCGCAGGTGAAGGAGTTGATCCAGCGCGGCGAGCAGGCGGTGAGCCAGGCCCAGCAGAGCAAGGTGGCCCACGACTTCCAGGAGACGCTGGCCCGTGGCGTGGCCATGCTCAACGAACAACTGGCCGGCTTTGTTAACCGGATGCGCGCGAGCGAACAGGCCCCGCCGCCTCCCGACGAATCCGCCGCAACCGGCGAGACCACGCGGCTGGATCCGGACGAGAAGTAACCCGCTTTCGCCGCACAGCCTGGCCTGCTACGCAAGCCTGGGAGGCGCCCTCCCCAACCCTCCCACCGGGTGGGGGTATGGGGAAACCGGGTTTCCCCGTACTCCTGCTCGAGGGCTGCGCCCCCAGACCCTCCTACGGGTAGGGGGATGGGGAAACCGGGTTTCCCCATCCCCCTGAGGCCTATGTTCACAGGAGCCGTCCATGCCGCCGGGCGGCACACCGCCCAATGAAAACGGGGGTATGGGGGAACCAGGTTCCCCCCATGTTCAGGTTAGGCGCGACGCGGGATCGTAGTCAGCGCCAGGGAAACTCCTGGCGCCGAATCCGACAGGTTTACCATCCGTGTAGGATTGCCATAGCTTCAGCAGGGTCTATGTGCGGACGTTTTACCCTGGCGGTCCCCGGCGAACAACTGATGTTGCGCTTCAACCTGGAGGAGGCGCCCGTCCTGGAGAGGCGGTACAATATCGCGCCGACCCAGGCAGTGGTCATGATCCGGCAGAACGACGGGCGGCGCATCGTGGAAATGGCCCGTTGGGGGCTGATACCGTCCTGGTCGAAGGACGCAAGCGCCGGGGCGCGGATGATCAACGCCCGCGCCGAAACGGTGGCAGAGAAACCCGCCTTTCGCGCCGCGTTCCGCCAGCGACGTTGCCTGATCCCCGCCGACGGCTTCTACGAATGGCAGGGGCGCGCTGGCGGCAAACAACCCTACTATGCGCGTCTGGCAACGGGCGAAGTATTCGCGATGGCCGGATTGTGGGAACGCTGGCAGGCACCCGACGGCATGTGGATGCAGAGTTGCACCATTGTCACCACTACGGCCAATGCGATCCTTCAGCCCCTCCACGAGCGGATGCCGGCGATCCTGGCGCCGGAACACTACTCCCTGTGGCTCGAGCCAACCATCCGTGATCCGGGGGCGCTGCAGGAGTTGCTCGGCCCCTATCCCGCCGCGCGCATGCGCGTCTACCCCGTCGGCAAAGCGGTCAACTCCGTGCGCAACGAAGGCCCTGGTTTGATCGAACCCCTCGAACAGGCGGGGACGTAACGCCGGCCCGGCGGCACTACGTCACGACCGGCCCAACCGAGATCACGCATGCGGCGATTTGCCAGGATTCGTGCGAGGCGGCGCCTGCATCGCCTTGCGCGGGTTCAAGGACTCCATCAGTGTCTGCGCGTGCTCGCGCCCAAGACGCAAGGCCTCGGCGCTCAACTCGCGCAGCCGCTCGGGCGAGAGTTGCTCACGGGTTGCGAACCAGCGCCAGGCGGTGACACCGGTGGCATATGTACCGGCATAGGAGACAGCCACCTTCGGGAGAATGCCCCAGAGGGGGATCAGGGAGACCAGCGCGCGGGCAATCTGTCGCCAGATGAAACCGCCGCCGAGCACGGGGATGATTTCGCCCAGGCGGGCGTAGTCATCAGGCGCCGCGCCGTGGGCCAGTGCCAGACGGTAGACCATCAGCGCCTGGTTCTTGGTGAGAACGACGATATCGGCTATGGCAAAGGGCGCGGCGAGCAAGGGTATCTGTTCGGGGATGGCCGACACGAGGGCGTAAGAAGCGTTGGCAAACGAGACCGAACCGACCAGTTCGCGAGAATAGGCCTCCCGCAACCCCGGCAGGGCGCGCGCCGCGGCCAGGCGCTTAGCGGGGGGCAGGGTTTCGAAGATCGCCGCAGCCAGGGTATCAGGCGCGGACGGCGCGTCAAGATCCGGGAGCGTGATCACATGCGTGTGGGCGAGGTGGGGCAGGGACGGCAGGTACTCGGCGCTGCGGGCAATGCCCACGATCACCAGGGTGGTGGGTAGGGCCAGTTCGGCCAGCCGGGTGAGCGCGAGCGACTCCGAGGCAGTGAGGGGCATCCGGGCGTCGAGCAGCACCAGCGCCATATCGGCGGGAAGGCGCCGATCCTCAAACGCGGCGGCCAGGGGCCGGTAGAGGAGCGGATTGGGCGTGACAGGACCGGCATCCAGAAGACCCTGCTCGCGCAGCAAGGCGCTGGCGCGCATCCAGAGCGCGTGGGCGCCGAAACAGGCAATGGTAACCGGTCGCTCGCACTCGTCGCGAATCGCCGAGACATCGATTTCGCGCAATGTTTGGAACGCAACCCCCAGATCGTTCCGAATCGGCACAACGAACCTCCTCTTCTCATAACCAACGCCGTGCGGATTATAGCACGCGCAAAGCACCAGCCAGATGTGGTATAATAGAATAGCATTGCCGGGTTGTGTAATGGTAGCACTACGGACTTTGGATCCGTCTGTCCAGGTTCGAGTCCTGGCCCGGCAGCCACGATCACCGATGAGCGCCACACAACGTGTACCGGGCAACGAACAGGGGAAAACAACCTGTTTGCCGTACCGCTGGTGAACCAGGCGGCAGTGGGGCTTGGCTTCACTGCCGTTTTCGATGCCAGCGACAGGAAACGCCAGCGATTGCCGATTGTTGATTTCAGACTGGACGCGGCGCATCTAACGCGGTCACCATTGCGCCGATGCCCGAACAGGTCGCCTGGAAGCGCACTATGGACGGTCGTCTGCTCATTTTCAGTGGCAATGCCAATCCTGCCCTGGCCAGAGAGATCGCGGCAAACCTGCGCATGACCCTGGGTCGGGCCATGGTCGGTGAATTCAAGAATGGCGAGACGCGGATCAAGATCCACGACAACGTGCGTGGTTGCGACATCTTCATCATTCAGCCGACCTGCACCCCGGTTGACCACAACTTGATGGAACTGCTGCTGATGATCGACGCCGTGCGCCGGGCCTCGGCCCGCCGAGTGACGGCGGTGATCCCCTACTACGGCTACGCCAAGCAGGAGAAAAAAACCGCCGGGCGCGAGCCAATCTCGGCAAAACTGGTGGCCAATTTGATCCGCACCGCCGGCGCCGACCGGGTGCTGACGATGGATCTCCACGCGCCGGCGATCGAAGGCTTCTTTGACATCCCGGTGGACCATTTGCAGGCCGCCCCGCTCCTGTCGGACTACATCCACGGTCTGAACCTGCAGAACCCGGTGGTCGTCTCGCCGGACGCGGGCGGGGTGGGGCGGGCCAATCGCTTTCGCGAGCGCATCGGCGCCGGACTGGCCATCATCGCCAAACAGCGCCCCGAGCCAGATACTGCCGAAGTGATCGAGATGGTCGGCGAGGTTGAGGGCAAGACGGCGATTATCGTGGATGACATGATCTCCACTGGCGGCACCCTGATCGAGGCAGCGCAGGCCCTGGTTGAACGGGGGGCCAGAAAAGTGTACGCCTGCGCCACGCACGGCATCTTTGCGGCTGACGCGCTCGAACTGATTGCCCGATCAGACGTGATCGAGACCATTGTCACCAATACCATTCCCCAGAGCGCGGCTGCGGCGACAGCTCGTGTACGCGCCATCAGCGTAGCGCCGCTGTTCGCAGAGGCGATTATGCGCATCCACAAAGATCTTTCCCTGAGCGCCCTGTTCTCATAACCACTTCGCGCCTCTACCGGACGGGAGCGCCCGGGAAGGCTGCGTCCTCCCAGGAGACCGCTGTTACAGGCGGGCACCCTCGAGAGAGGTACGGAGGTCTGCGCCCGCCCTGATCCCGTTGTTTGGCCCGCGGCGGGTGTGCCCCTCGGCGCAGACAGCCCGGTCTGCCGTCATAGGCCAAGTGGGGGTTGCGGGGAGGATATCCTCCCCGCAACCCTCTAACGGTAGCGCAGGTGGGAAGCATGGCTTAGCGAAGGAGTGATTCCTTGGAGGAACCCGAACCTGGTATGATGATCATCGGCATCATGCTATGTTTGCTGGTGCTGGCATGTATTTCGGCAGTTGACGCCGCAGTGAGCGCGACCGGTCGCCACCGTCTCGGCGCGCTGCTGACCGGGTCGCGGAGCGACACCTATGTTCAGCAGGCAATCGCCCGGCTGATCGAGGACCCCTACTTCTTCACCTCCACCATCATCGTTCTGAAGACCATTACGCTGATCGCGGCAACGGCGCTCACCATCGGTCTGAGCGCCGGGGACGGGTCAGGTGCGTTTGCCGGCGGGTTGGTCAGCCTGCTCGTCGCCGTGCTGGCGCTTGGCGAACTGCTGCCGCGGGCCTGGGCCATCCGTCATCCCGAGGGGGTCGCGCGCCTGCTCGCAGGCCCGGTCGTGATCATGTCAACGATCCTGTGGCCAGTGCTGGTCGTGGTGCGGGTCGTGTTCCTGCGGCTCAGCGGACAGGCAGCGCCCACGGCGCCGCTGGTGGCAGAGGAAGAACTGCGGCTATTGATGAACGCCGGCGAGGAGCAGGGGCTGATCGAGCAGGAAGAGCGCGAAATGATCGAAGGCATCATCGCCTTCGGTGACACGCTGGTGCGCGAGATCATGGTTCCGCGCGTTGATATCGTGGCCCTGGAGAGCGGCAGCACCCTCGAACAGGCGCTCGATGTGGTCAGTTCCAGCGGCCATTCACGCATTCCGGTCTATGAGGGCACGCTTGACCACGTGATCGGCATCCTCTACGCAAAGGACCTGATCCCCGCGCTGCGCCACAACGACCGGAGCATGCCGATCAATTCGATGTTGCGACCGGCCCACTTCGTGCCGGAAACAATGAAGGTCAACGCCCTGCTAGAGGACTTGCAGCGACGTAAGGTGCATATGGCGATCATCGTCGACGAGTACGGGGGTACGGCGGGGTTGGCCACCATCGAGGATCTGATCGAACAGATCGTCGGCGAGATCCAGGACGAGTACGACACCGAAGAACCGTCGGTACAGCCGGTGAGCGACGATGAGTTTGTCGTTGACGCGCGCCTGCCAATCGAAGATGTCAATGACCTGCTGGACGTGCACCTGACCTCGGAGACCGCCGAGCGGATCGGTGGTCTGGTCTACGAACACCTGGGGCGCGTGCCGCGGCAGGGCGATCAGGTGGACCTGGGGGAGGTGCTGGTGACGGTGCAGTCCATCAAGGGTATGCGGGCGCACAAACTGCGCATTGAACGCCGCAAGCGCGCGCCTGATCCAACGGTGAACGGGGTGCTGGCGACGGAGAAGGCGCATGGACCAACCTGACTACGCGGCTCTCGTCGCCGCAGCCTTCGCAGCGCGTGATCTGTCCTACGCGCCCTACTCCCAGTTTCGAGTTGGCGCGGCGGTGCTTACGGCCTCGGGAGCGATCTTTCGGGGCGGGAACGTCGAGAACCGCGCCCTGCAAGCTACCGTATGCGCCGAGCGCGTGGCTCTGTTGAGCGCCTACGCGGCCGGCGAGCGTTCAATCATGGCCATCGCCGTTGTCACCCCGACGCCAACCGTGGCCAGCCCGTGCGGGTTCTGCCGGCAGGTGATGCTCGAACTGGCGCCGGGGTGTACGGTGGTGCTCCTGAGCATTGACGGCAAGCGGCGTCTCACCACGCCGGAGGAATTGCTGCCGGGGGGGGACGGAAGAGGTTAGTTGGACTGGACTTTTGCAAAGTCCAGCTAGACGAGCGCCAGGTGCGCCTTGATTTTGGGCAGACTCCACCCCTCTTCGGTTCGCTCGACAACCCAGGCGATGGTTTTCCCCAAGACCTCGCGTGACATCG
>Ga0308420_1000960_pt1 | contig 14855 bp, 11 predicted proteins | sample HotsprSampleMS55_FD_203802 | JGI IMG/M metagenome (GOLD analysis project Ga0308420, IMG submission 203802) | Hot spring phototrophic mat microbial communities from Mushroom Spring, Yellowstone National Park, Wyoming, United States - 20090730_MS55 ... | reverse complement strand
GTCGCCGGGCAGCGCACGCAGATCGTCGGCCGCGTCTCGATGGACATGCTCTGTGTGGACCTCACCGACATCGCCCAGGCGGGCTACGGCGCGCCGGTCGTCCTGTGGGGCGAAGGGCTGCCGGTGGAGGAGGTCGCGGCCTGGGCCGGAACGGTGAGCTACGAGCTTCTCTGCCGGCTTGCGCCGCGCGTTCCGGTCGAGGTGCTTCCCTGATGCCGAAGGCGAAGAGCGTCTGGGTCTGCGGCGAGTGCGGCGCGTCATCGCGGCAATGGTTCGGCGCCTGCCCTTCGTGCGGCGCGGCGGGCGCACTCGCCGAGACGATCGCCGAGCGTACGGGTGCGCGGTGTGCGGGTGCGCGCGCGCCTCGCGCGCTCTCGCTCGAGGCGATCGAGGCGCGGGAGCGCGAGCGTCTTCCGACCGGTGTGGCCGAGCTCGACCGCGCGCTCGGAGGTGGGCTCGTCGCCGGGCAGGTGGCGCTGATCGGCGGCGATCCGGGGATCGGCAAGTCCACCCTCCTTCTGCAGGCGCTCGCAGCGCTGGGTGTGGCGCGGCGCACGCTCTACGTCTCGGGCGAGGAGTCGGCCGAGCAGGTGGCGCTACGCGCAAGGCGGCTCGCGCTTGATGCGCGCGCGGTGCACCTCGTCGCCGAGACGCAACTGGAAGCGATCGTCGCGGCACTCGAAGCCGAGCGGCCGGAGGTGGCGGTGGTGGACTCGATCCAGACGCTCTGGACCGAGGCGCTCGCCTCCGCGCCGGGCTCGGTCGCGCAGGTGCGCGAGTGCGCCGCACGGCTGGTGCGCGCGGCGAAGACGAGCGGCGCCGCGCTCTTCCTCATCGGGCACGTCACCAAGGAAGGCGCGATCGCGGGCCCGCGCGTGCTCGAGCACCTGGTGGACACGGTGCTCTATTTCGAGGGCGATGCGCATTCGGCGTTCCGCGTCGTGCGCGCGGTGAAAAACCGCTTCGGCGCGGTGAACGAGATCGGCGTCTTCGCGATGACCGAGCGCGGCCTGCGCGGGGTGACGAATCCTTCTGCGCTCTTTCTCTCGCGCCACGAGCGGCCGGTGGCGGGCTCCTGCGTGCTCGCCACCGTCGAGGGCACGCGCCCGCTGCTGGTGGAGATCCAGGCGCTCGTGGATCCGGCGCATACCCCGAACGCGCGCCGGCTCTCGGTGGGGCTGGAGGCCAATCGGCTCGCGATGCTGCTCGCGGTGCTGCATCGCCATGCCGGCATCGCGACCTGGGAACAGGACGTGTTCGTGAACGCGGTGGGAGGGGTGCGTATCGGCGAGCCGGCGGCCGATCTCGCGGTCGCGCTCGCGGTGGTGTCCTCGCTCGTCGACCGGCCGATCCCGCCGAAAGTGGTGGTCTTCGGCGAGGTGGGGCTTGCGGGCGAGGTTCGCCCTGCCCCGCGCGGAGAACTTCGGCTTCGCGAGGCGGCGAAGCTCGGCTTTGCGAAGGCGATGGTGCCGCGGGCGAACCGCCCGAAGGCGGCCCTCGGCGGGCTGGAGGTGATCGCCCTCGAGCGCATCGAGGAGGCGGTGCGGCTCGTGCGCGAGCTCTGAACGAAACCTGCACTCAGCGCGCGAGCGCGGGGCGATCCTCGAGTACGAGCTCGGCCGCGCGCAGACCGCTGCGCACCGCCGCTTCGAGAGTCGGTGGATATTCCGCCTCGGTATAGTCTCCGGCGAGCACCACGCCGGGGATCGGGGTGCGGGCCGAGGGACGCGGCACGCCCGGCGTGCAGGCGATGGTGGCGCGCTTTTCCGCGATCACGCGCGCCCAGAGCGGGGCGGGCAGGCCACCGAGCGCGGCCGCGAGCTCGCGGTGACAGGCGTCGGCGAGCGCGGTGTGCGTCATCTGCTGGTGCTCGCCCTCGGCGCTGATCACGCAGGCGATGCGGCCCTTTTCTCCGGTGAGCGCGCCGCGGTCGAACGCCCACTGCACCAGGCCGCGGGAGAGCCCGAGCATCGGCAGCGCAAGGTGCACCGTCTCCGGATATTGCAGGTAGCAGGTATAGATCGGCTGGTATTCGTACGCCGGGGCGAGCTCCGGTGCGAGCCGCGCGAGCTGATGCGGGCCGACCGCGACGATCACCGCCTCGTGCGCCGCACGCAGCGCCGCGAGGTCGCGCACCGGCTCGCCGATGCGCACCTCGCCGCCGCGCGCGCGCACGAACTCGCAGGCGGGTTCCGGGAAAAGCCGCGAGAGGTCGGTGCGGGGAAGGAGCAGATCGCTCGCCCCGGAAGCGGCCGCGAGCGTGTCGCGCAGCACCGCGAGAAAGACGCGCGCCGAAGCCCGCGCGGGCGGGGTGTTGAGTGCGGCGACACAGAGCGGCCCCCAGAGGTAATGCGAGGCGCGCCCGCCCTGGCGGTGGCGCGCCAGAAGCGCGGCCACGGTCTCGTCGGCCGCGAGGCGAAAGCGCGTGCGCCCGAGACGCGCGAGGAAGCGGATCGCACCGAGCGCCTCGCCGAGCGGTAGCCCCCGCGCGGCGAGCAGCCCGCCGGCAAGGCCCAGCGGTGCCGGAAGCCAGAGCGCGCGCAGTGCGAACCCGTCGGCATAACGCAGCTCCAGCGGCATGCGCAGCACCGCGTCCTGCGGAACGCCGATGGTGTGCATGAGCCACCCGAGTTCCGTATATGCCCCGGCGAGAACGTGCTGGCCGTTGTCGAGTTCGACCGTGCGGCCGTCTCCGGGCGTGCGCAGCCGGATGCGCCGTGCCCGTCCGCCCGGCACCGCGAGCGCCTCGAAGAGCCGTACCCGCACGCCGCGGCGGGCGAGCGCGACGGCCGCCGCGCAGCCGGCGTAGCCCGCCCCGACGATCGCGACGCGACGCATCGCCGGCGCTCAGGCCCGCGCCCAGGTCGCGCAGGCGAGCCAGAGCTTGCGCAGGGGCGTGAGCGCGGTGCGCTCGGTGAGCACGCGAAAGCGCGCGCGCTCGATCTCCTCGAGCAGCGCGCGGTAGATGCGCGCCATGATGAGTCCCGGCAGTTGCGCGCGCCGGTCCTCGGCGGGGAGAAGCCGCAGCGCCTCGTCGTAGTACGCGATCGCGCGCCGGTACTGGTATTCCATCAGGCGCTCGAACGCCTCGGTGTGCCGGCTGCGCAGGATGTCGGCGGCGCTCACCCCGAAGGCACGCAGCTCCTCCTCGGGCAGGTAGATGCGGTCGCGGCGCGCATCCTCGCCGACGTCGCGGATGATGTTGGTGAGCTGGAACGCGGTGCCGAGCGAACGCGCGTAGTCGAGGGTCCTCGGGTTCGCGTAACCGAAGATCGCCGCGGCGAGCATGCCGACGGCGCCGGCGACGTGGTAACAGTAGCGCTCGAGCGCCGCAAAATCCGGGTAGCGCCGGTGCACCAGGTCCATCTCCATGCCGGCGATGATCGCCTCGAGTTGTTCTGCGCGGATGCCGAAAGGCTCGAGCGCGGGCGCGAGCGCGCGCGTCACCGGGTGCTGCGGGCGCCCGGCGTAGAGGTTCCCGACCTCGGCGCGCCACCAAGCGAGCCGTGCGCGCGCAAGCCCGGTGTCGGTGCACTCGTCCACGACGTCGTCCACCTCCCGGCAGAAGGCGTAGAGCGCGGTGATCGCGCGCCGGCGCTCCGGTGGCAGGAAGAGGAACGCGTAGTAGAAGCTCGAGCCGCTCGCAGCGGCCTTCTGGCGGCAGTACTCTTCGGGGCTCATCCTGCTCCGCGACACGCGGGAGGGCTGCCGTTCACCACGCCCTCCAGGCGAGCAGCGGCCAGTCGGCGGCGCCGAGCGTCGGGCGGCGCTGGAAGACGTCATAGCCGCCGGAGGCGATTTTCTCCAGGATGCGCAGGCCGCCCTGGACGGTGAGTGCGATCTCCCAGCGCACGCGACCGCCGAGCGTGCGCGCCAGCGGCGCGCCCTCGAGCAGGCAGGCGCGGGTGCGCGCGCACAGCGCAGCGAGCAGCGCGCGCCAGGCGCCGTCGCAGCGTCGCTCGGCGATGTGCGCCTCGGTCACCCCGTGCCGACGCATCTCTTCCTGCGGCAGGTACACCCGTCCCTTCTGCCAGTCGAGCGCGACATCCTGCCAGAAGTTGACGAGCTGCAGCCCGGTGCAGATCGCATCGGCCCGGCGCAACTCCGCGTCGGAAGTGCGTTTGAACAGGTGCAGCAGCAGCCGCCCGACCGGATTCGCCGAGCGGCGGCAGTAGTCCAGCAGCTCGGCGAAGTCGGCGTAGCGATGCTTCACCACGTCCTGGGCGAAGGCATCGAGCAGGTCCTCGAAAGGTTCGAGCGGCAGCGCGTGTGCGCGCACGACGCGGGCGAGCACGCCGAAGAGCGGTTCCTCCGGCTCGCTGCCGGCGCGGATGCGCGCGAGCGCCGCACGGTACGCCGCGAGGCGCTCCAGACGCGCAGCCGGGGGCAGATCGCCCTCGTCGGCGACATCGTCGGCGCTGCGCGCGAAGCGGTAAATCACCTCGACCGGGCGGCGCAGCCGCGCCGGCAACAGCAGCGAGGCGACCGGAAAGTTCTCGTAGTGATCAACCGGCACCGGAGGCCGCGGGCAGACGGAAATCGGAGCGCCGCGCACGGAGGTCGGAGCGCATTCCACCGTATAATAGAACCGAATCCCGATCCCGCTTCACGCGCGCGAAGGTGGCGGAACTGGCAGACGCACTGGATTTAGGTTCCAGCGCCGCGAGGCGTGTGGGTTCGACTCCCACCCTTCGCACCCGAGCCCCTGAGCGCCGGGCGGATGAGCTCGGAGTACAGAGCAGGCGATGGCCGTGAACGTGGAAACGCTGGGTGCGCTCGAACGGCGCATCGCCCTGTCGCTGCCGGCTGCCGAGGTGGACCGCGAGGTGGACGCGCGCCTGAAAAAGCTCGCGCGCAGCGTGCGTATGCCGGGGTTCCGGCCCGGACGCGTGCCGCTCAAGCTGGTCGCACAGCAGTACGGCCCCAAGGTGCGCAACGAGGTGGTCGGCGACGCGGTGCAGAAGGCGTTCCGCGAGCAGGTGCGCGAGGCGAAGCTGCGCGTCGCGGGCATGCCGCGCATCGAAAAGAAGGAGGGCGCGCCCGATCGCCTGGAGTTCAGCGCCACCTTCGAGGTGTTTCCGGAGGTGAAGCCGGGCGATCTCGCCGGCGTCGCGATCGAGCGCCCGGTGGTGGTGGTGGACGATGCGGCGGTCGAAAAGACCCTCGAGATCATGCGCCGCCAGCGCGTGCGCTACGAGGCGGTGGCGCGACCGGCGGCGGACGGCGACCGCGTCACCCTCGATTTCGAGGGTCGCATCGGCGGCGAAGCATTCGAGGGCGGCGCGATGAAGGGCTTCGTGACGATTCTGGGCGAGCAACGGCTGCTGCCGGAGTTCGAGGCCGCTGCGCGCGGTATGGCGCCGGGCGAGACGCGCAACTTCGACGTGCGTTTTCCGGACGACTACCACGGCAAGGACGTGGCCGGAAAGACGGCGCGCTACGAGCTGAAGATGGTGCGCGTGGAACAGCCGGTGCTGCCGGCGGTGGACGCGGAGTTCGCGCGCGCGCTCGGCATCGCGGACGGAGATCTCGCGCGCATGCGCGCGGAGATCCGGGACAACCTCGAACGCGAGGTGAAAAAGCGCGTCGAGGCGCGCGTCAAGCAGCAGGCGCTGGAGGCGCTCCTCGCGCGTACCCCGCTCGAGCTTCCGAAGGCGCTGGTGGCGATCGAGCTCGAGCGGCTGGTCGAGGCGGCGGCCGCCGATCTGAAGGCGCGCGGGCTCAAGCTGGAGAACCTGCCGCTCGACCCGCGCGCCTTCGAGGCGGCGGCGCGCCGGCGCGTGGCGCTCGGGCTCATCCTCGCCGAGGTGGCGCGCGCCGAGAACCTGCGGCCGAAGCCGGCGGAAGTGCGCGCGCAGATCGAGGCCGAGGCCGAAAGCTACGAGAACCCGCCCGAGGTGGTAAAGTGGTTTTATACGCAGCCCGAGCGGTTGGCGGAGATGGAGGCTCGGGCGCTGGAAGCGAACGTGGTGAACTGGGTGCTCGCGCGTGCGAACGTGGTCGAAAAGGCGTTACCCTTCGAAGAACTGATGGGCGCAGGTGCATGAAGGATTTCGTCTGGAGGACGGGCATGCCGGAGGCAAATGGCCTCGGGCTCATCCCGATGGTCATCGAGCAGTCGGGGCGCGGCGAGCGCGCCTATGACATCTACTCGCGCCTGCTCAAGGAACGCGTGGTGTTTCTCGTCGGGCCGGTGACCGAGGTGAGCGCGAACCTGATCGTCGCCCAGCTCCTGTTCCTGGAGTCCGAAAACCCCGACAAGGACATCTTCTTCTACATCAACTCGCCGGGCGGTTCGGTGTCCGCGGGGCTCGCGATCTACGACACCATGCAGTTCATCAAGCCCGACGTTTCCACGCTTTGCATCGGACAGGCGGCGAGCATGGGGGCGCTCCTGCTCGGCGCCGGGGACCGCGGCAAGCGTTTCGTGCTGCCGAATTCGCGCGTGATGCTGCACCAGCCGATGGGCGGGTTCTCCGGGCAGGCGTCCGACGTCGAGATCCACGCGCGCGAGATCCTGTTCCTGCGCCAGCGGCTCAACGAGATTCTCGCGCGGCACACCGGCCAGCCACTGGAGGTGATCCAGCGCGACACCGACCGCGACTTTTTCATGGGGGCCGAAGAAGCGGTAAAGTACGGTCTGGTGGACAAGGTACTGGTATCGCGGGAGTCGACCTGAATGTCGGAACGCAGTACCTCGGGCGAGAAACTGCTCTACTGCTCGTTCTGCGGCAAGAGCCAGCACGAGGTCCGCAAGCTGATCGCGGGCCCGTCGGTGTTCATCTGCGACGAATGCATCGAGCTGTGTAACGACATCATCCGCGAGGAGACCGCGACCGAGAAGGGCGGCAAGGGGGCGCGTTCCGATCTGCCGAACCCGAGCGAGATCCGCGCGATCCTCGACCAGTACGTGATCGGGCAGGACCGCGCGAAGAAGATCCTGTCGGTGGCGGTGTACAACCACTACAAGCGCCTCAAGCATCTTTCCAAGAACGACGATGTCGAGCTCGCGAAGTCGAACATCCTGCTGATCGGACCGACCGGTTCGGGCAAGACGTTGCTCGCGCAGACGCTCGCGCGGCTCCTCAACGTGCCGTTCGTGATCGCGGACGCGACCACGCTCACCGAGGCGGGCTACGTCGGCGAGGACGTCGAGAACATCATCCAGAAGCTGCTGCAGAACTGCGACTACGACGTCGACAAGGCGAAGCGCGGCATTGTCTACATCGACGAAATCGACAAGATCTCGCGCAAGTCGGACAACCCCTCGATCACGCGCGACGTCTCCGGCGAGGGTGTCCAGCAGGCGTTGCTGAAGCTGATCGAAGGCACGATCGCCTCGGTTCCGCCGCAGGGCGGGCGCAAGCATCCGAACCAGGACTTCGTCCAGGTGGACACCACCAACATCCTGTTCATCTGCGGCGGAGCGTTCGACGGCCTGGAGAAGATCGTGCGCAACCGCACCGAGAAGACCGGCATCGGATTCGGCGCCGAGGTGCGCAGCCCGAGCAACTCGAAAGCGACCTACGATCTCCTGCGCATGGTCGAGCCGGAGGACCTGATCAAGTACGGCATGATCCCGGAGTTCGTCGGCCGCATGCCGGTGGTCGCGGCGCTGGAGGAGCTCGACGAGAAGGCGCTGGTGCAGATCCTGGTCGAACCGAAGAACGCGCTCGTCAAGCAGTACCAGCGTCTGTTCGCGATGGAGGGCGTGGAGCTCGAGGTGCGCCCGGCCGCGCTCGCGGCGGTGGCAAGGCGCGCGCTCGCGCGCAAGACCGGCGCGCGGGGCCTGCGCTCGATCCTGGAAAACGTGCTCCTGGACACGATGTACGAGCTACCGACGCTCGAGAACGTCAGCAAGGTGGTGGTGGACGAGCCGATGATCCTTGCCGACGGCAAGCCCCTTCTCATCTACTCCGACCAGCCGCAGAAGGTCGCCGGCAGCAGCCACTAGCCGGCGTTTGATTTTTTGCCGCGGAACCCCTAAGTTCGGGGAGCGTCCTACGGCTGAAGAGGCCTGTCATGTCCGAGATCCAGTCCACCGGCCCGACCGCCCAGTACCCGTTGCTGCCGCTGCGGGACGTGGTCGTCTTCCCCCACATGGTCATCCCGCTGTTCGTCGGCCGTCCGAAATCCATCAAGGCGATGGAGACGGCGATGGAAAGCGGAAAGTCGATCCTGCTCGTCGCGCAGCGCTCGGCGGCAAAGGACGATCCTGGCCCGCAGGACATGTACGCGGTGGGCTGTATTTCGAGCATCCTGCAGATGCTCAAGCTTCCGGACGGCACGGTGAAAGTGCTGGTCGAGGGCACGAGCCGCGCCCGCCTCGCCTCGGTGAACGACATGCGCAGCCACTGGGTCGCCGAGGCCGAGCCGGTGCGCACCGTCGCGCCCGCCGGGTCCGAGGCGCTGGCCGAGATCGAAGCGATGCGCCGTGCGCTGCTCGGAAGCTTCGACCAGTACGTGAAGCTGAACAAGAAGATCCCGCCCGAGATCCTGACCTCGCTCGCGAGCATCGAGGACGCCGGCCGTCTCGCGGACACGGTGGCTGCGCATCTTCCGCTCAAGCTCGAGCAGAAGCAGCAGATCCTGGAGATGTTCGACCTCAAGAAGCGCCTCGAGCATCTGCTGGCGCAGCTCGAGACCGAGATCGACATCCTGCAGGTGGAGAAGCGCATTCGCGGGCGCGTCAAGCGCCAGATGGAGAAGAGCCAGCGCGAGTACTACCTCAACGAGCAGGTGAAGGCGATCCAGAAAGAGCTCGGCGAGGGCGAGGAGGGCGCCGACCTGGAAGAGATGGAAAAGCGGATCAAGCGCGCGGGCATGCCGAAGCACGCGCGCCGCAAGGCCGAAGCGGAGCTGAAGAAGCTGAAGCTGATGTCGCCGATGTCGGCCGAAGCGACCGTGGTGCGCAACTACGTGGACACGCTGGTGAGCTTGCCCTGGAAGAAGCGCTCGAAGATCTGCAAGGACCTGAAGGTCGCGCAGGAGATCCTCGACAAGGACCATTACGGCCTGGAGAAGGTGAAGGAGCGCATCGTCGAGTACCTCGCGGTGCAGGCGCGGGTGGACAAGATGAAAGCGCCGATCCTGTGTCTGGTGGGCGCGCCCGGAGTCGGCAAGACCTCGCTCGGGCAGTCGATCGCGCGCGCGACCAACCGCAAGTTCGTGCGCATGTCGCTCGGTGGGGTGCGCGACGAGGCCGAGATCCGGGGCCACCGGCGCACCTATATCGGTTCGATGCCGGGCAAGATCCTGCAGAGCATGATCAAGGCGGGGGTGAAGAACCCGCTCTTTTTGCTCGACGAAGTGGACAAGATGGGGATGGACTGGCGCGGGGATCCGTCCTCGGCGCTGCTCGAGGTGCTCGATCCGGAGCAGAACCACACCTTCACCGACCACTACGTGGAAGTCGAGTACGACCTGTCGGAGGTGATGTTCATCGCTACCGCGAACACGCTCAACATCCCGCCGCCGCTGCTCGACCGCATGGAGGTGATCCGCCTTTCGGGCTACACCGAGGACGAGAAGCTCAACATCGCCACCCGGTACCTCCTGCCTAAGCAGATGAAGAACTCCGGGCTGAAGGAGGGCGAGTTGCACGTCTCGGAGGCGGCCATCCGCGACATCATCCGCTACTACACGCGCGAGGCGGGCGTACGCGGGCTCGAGCGCGAGATCTCCAAGATCTGCCGCAAGGCAGTGAAACAGCTCCTGTCGGAGAAGCCGCAGGCGGAGGGCCGCGCGCGGCGCATCGCGGTGACCCCGCGCAATCTCGACAAGTACCTCGGCGTGCGCAAGTACACCTTCGGCATGGCCGAGAAGACGAACCAGATCGGCCAGGTGACCGGGCTCGCGTGGACCGAGGTCGGCGGTGAGCTGCTCACCATCGAGGCGGTGGTCATGCCCGGCAAGGGCAAGACGATCACCACCGGCAAGCTCGGCGAGGTGATGCAGGAATCGATCCAGGCGGCGCTCTCGGTGGTGCGGAGCCGTTCGCGCAAGCTCGGCGTCGCGGACGACTTTTACCAGAAGCACGACATCCACATCCACCTGCCCGAGGGGGCGACGCCGAAGGACGGGCCAAGCGCAGGCATCGGCATCGTGACCGCGATGGTGTCGGTGCTCACCGGGATCCCGGTGCGCGCCGACGTCGCGATGACCGGAGAGATCACGCTGCGCGGCGAGGTGCTGCAGATCGGCGGGCTGAAGGAGAAGCTTCTGGCAGCGCACCGCGGCGGCATCAAGACGGTGCTGATCCCGGAGGAAAACGTGAAGGACCTCCCCGAGATTCCGCCCAACGTCAAGGAGCGGCTGGAGATCGTGCCGGTGAAATGGATCGACCGCGTGCTCGAGATCGCGCTCGAGCGCCAGCCGGTGCCGATCGTCGAGCCGGTGGACGTTCCGGCACTGCCGGCTCCGGAGCCCGAGAAGGCGGCGCCGGCCTCGGTCAAGCACTGAGCGGCCGTGAACAAGGCCGACCTCGTCGAGCACATCGCGCGCTCGGCCGATCTTTCCAGGCTCGCGGCCGAGCGCGCACTCGATGCGCTGGTGACGGCGGTGAAGGCCGCCCTGAAGCAGGGTCAGGAGGTCACGCTCGCCGGCTTCGGCACCTTCTACGTCGCCGAGCGCAAGGCGCGCAGCGGCCGCAACCCTCGCACGGGCGAACCGGTGGCGATCGCCGCCGCGCGCGTGCCGCGTTTCCGCGCTGGCAAGGTGTTCAAGGACGCGATAAACTAGCGAACCTTCTCGGAGGGCGGCGAACCACGCGCAAGGGTGCTTAGCTCAGCGGAAGAGCGCCGCCCTTACAAGGCGGAAGTCGCAGGTTCGATCCCTGCAGCACCCACCACGCGCCAGACGCGGAGCGGTAGTTCAGTCGGTTAGAATACCGGCCTGTCACGCCGGGGGTCGCGGGTTCGAGTCCCGTCCGCTCCGCCAATTCCCATCCCGGGCTTCCGATGTTCGACTTTGTCGCCAAGCACAAGCGCCTGATGCAGGTCGCGCTGGTGCTGATCGCCATTCCGTTCGCGTTCTTCGGGCTGGAGGCGTACACGCGCGCGGTCGGCGGACGCGAGGAGGTGGCGCGCATCGGCGGCGAAGCGGTGAACCGGCGCGAACTGGAGCACGCGCTGCGCGAGCACACCGAGCGGCTGCGCCAGCTCTTCGGCCGCGAGTTCGACCCGGCGGCCATCGATACGCCCGAGTTTCGCCGCCGGGTGCTGGATTCGTTGATCACGGAGCGGGTGCTGATGCAGGAGGTGGCACGCGCCTGGATGGTGCTGCCGCGCGAGGCGGCGATCGGCGAGATCACGCGCATGCCGGAGTTCCAGGCCGAGGGCCGGTTTTCGCCGGAGCGCTACGCGGCCTACCTGCGTGCGCGCGGGATCTCGGACGAGTACAACGTCGAGCAGCTGCGCGTGCAGGCCCCGGCGTCGCGCCTGCTGACGGCGGTGGCGGCGAGCGCCATCCAGCCACGCGCCGTCGCCGAGCGCCTGCTGGCGCTCGAGGGCGAGCGGCGCGAGGTGAGCGAGGCGCTTTTCAGCCCCGAGGCGTATCTCGGTCGGGTCGTGGCGGACGAGCCGGCGCTGCGGGCGTACTACGACGCACACGCGGCGGACTTTCGCGTTCCGGAGCGCGTGCGCGCCGAGTACGTAGTGCTTTCGGTCGACGGGCTCGCGCGCGCCGAGAGCGTGAGCGACGAGGAGCTGAAAAAGGCGTACGAGGCGCAGCTCGCCGCAGGCCGGCTCGGGGTGCCGGAGCAGCGACGCGCGCGCCACATCCTGCTGCCTACGCTGGAAGAGGCGAATCGCATCGCGGCGGAGGTGCGCCGCGACCCGAAGCGCTTCGCCGAGCTGGCGAGAGCGCGCTCGCAGGACCCGGGCTCGGCACGCAAGGGAGGCGACCTCGGCTTCTTCGGACCGCGCGACGTGGTCGAGCCCTTCGCCAACGCGGTGTTCGCGATGAAGCCGGGCGAGATCGCGGGGCCGGTGCAATCGGAGTTCGGATTCCACATCATCCAGCTGGAAGCGGTGCAGCCGGGCAGGACGCGGTCCTTCGAGGAAGTGCGCGAGGAGCTGCGCGCCGGGATCGCCCGGCAGAAGGCCGAGCGCCGCTTCGCCGAATCGGCGGACTCGTTCAGCAACCTCGTGTACGAGCAGTCGGACAGCCTCGCGCCGGCGGCCGAGCGCTTCGGGCTGAAGATCCAGACGAGCGACTGGATCGCGAAGGGGACGCAGGGTTCGGGGCCGCTCGCGCACCCGAAGCTCCAGGCGGCGCTGTTTTCCGCCGATGCGCTGCGCCACCGTCGCAATACCGACACGGTAGAGGTCGCGGCGGGAACGCTGGTGGCCGCGCGCGTGCTCGAGCATGCGCCGGCGGTACAGAAGAAATTCGAGGAAGTGCGCGCGGAGGTCGAAAGCCGGATGAAGCGCGAGGAGGCGGCGGCGCGCGCGCGCAAGGAGGCGCTCGAAACGCTCGCCGAGCTGCAGGCAGGCAGGGACCCCGGCGTTCGCTGGGGTCCTGCGCTCGAGGTCTCGCGCCGCTCGCCGGCGGGACTGGCGCCGGAAGCGTTGCGCCGGGTGCTCGCTGCCGACGCGACGAATTTGCCCGCGTACGTCGGCGTGGACCGAGGCGCGGAGGGCTACGCGCTCTACCGCATCCGCAGGGTACTGCCGGCCGAGCCGCTCGCCGCGCCGCAGAAGCAGGCCGAGCTCGAACGCTTGCAGCGGGAGGCGGCGTCGGCTCAGCTCGAGGCGTATCTCGCGAGCCTGCGCGCGAAGACCGCGATCGAGATCCGCGCCGGGGCGCTGGAGAAAAAGCCCTAGGGCCTTCAGGCGCCGATGCCGCCGACGACGCGGCTGAAGCCGCCATCCACGTAGAGCACCTCGCCGGTGACCGCCGCGGAAAGGTCGGAGAGCAGGAAAACGGCGGCGTTGCCGATGTCCTCGATGCTGACGTTGCGCCGCAGCGGCGAGTTTTCCTCGACGAACTTGAGGATCCTGCCGAATCCCGCGATCCCGGCCGCGGCGAGCGTCTTGATCGGTCCGGCGGAGATCGCGTTCACGCGGATGCCCTGCGGGCCGAGATTCGCCGCGAGGTAGCGCACCGACGCCTCCAGGCTCGCCTTCGCGAGCCCCATCGTGTTGTAGTGCGGCACCGCGCGCACCGCCCCGAGGTAGGTGAGGGTGAGGAGCGCTGCGCGCCGGCCCTGCATCAGCGGCCGCAGCGCCTTCGCGAGCGCCGGGAAGCTGTACGCCGAGATCTCGTGCGCTTCGCGGAACGCGGCACGCGAAAGCCCGTCGAGCAGCTCGCCCGAAATCGCCTCGCGCGACGCGTACGCGATCGCGTGCACGAAACCGTCGAGCGCGCCCCAGCGCTCGCCGAGCGCGGGCGCAAGCGCTTCGATCTCGGCGTCGCTCGCGACGTCGCAGGGCAGCACGACGCCGACGCCGGCCTGCGCCGCGAGCGCCTCGACGCGCTCGCGCACCCGCTCGCCGGCGTAGGTGAACGCGAGCTCGGCACCTTCGCGTTTCGCCGCCTGGGCGATGCCCCAGGCGATCGAGCGCTCGCTGAGCACTCCGGTGACGAGGATTTTTTTTCCTTCGAGCAGTCGCACCGCGGCATTATACTTTCGCGCATGCGCGCCGCCGTTGCGCTCTTCGCGCTCCTCGCGGGCTGCGGCGAGGTGTGGAACGATCCGTATCCCGCCTCCGAGCGCGACCGGCCGATCCTCTATTCGGTCTTCTCCGAGCGCCCGAAGCACCTCGATCCGGCGCAGTCGTACACCGCCGACGAAGCGGTGTTCACCCGCCAGATCTACGAGCCGCCGCTGCAGTACCACTACCTCAAGCGGCCCTACGAGCTCGTGCCGCTCACCGCGCTGGAGGTGCCGCAGCCGCGCGAGGTGGACGGCGGCCGCTCCACGGTGTACGAGATCCGGATCCGGCCCGGCATCCGCTACCAGCCGCATCCGGCGTTCGTCGAGGAGAACCACCGCCTTGCGCCGGCGCGCATCCGCGCGCTCGCGAGCCCCTACGATCTTCCGCTCGGCACGCGCGAGCTCGACGCCGCAGACTACGTCTACCAGGTGAAGCGACTGGCGCATCCGCATCTCCATTCACCGATCTTCGGTCTGATGGCCGAGTACATCGTCGGCCTGCGCGAGTATGCCGAGACGCTGAAAGGGGCGGCGCGTCCGGGCGAGTGGCTCGATCTGCGGCAGTATCCGCTCGCGGGCGTCGAGCGCGTGGACGCGTACACCTGGCGCGTGCGGCTCCAGCGCCCCTACCCGCAATTCGTCTACTGGCTCGCGATGCCGTTTTTCGCGCCGGTGCCGTGGGAGGCCGAACGCTTCTACCACCAGCCCGGCATGGCGCAGAAGAACTTCACCCTCGACTGGTGGCCGGTCGGCACCGGCCCCTTCTACCTCGCGGAAAACAATCCGAACGCGCGCATGGTGCTCGTGCGCAACCCCCATTTCCGCGGCGAGCCGTACCCGTCGGAGGGCGAGCCTGGCGACCACGCGCGCGGACTGCTCGCGGATGCCGGCAAGATCATGCCGTTCCTGGAGAAGGCGGTGTACACCCGGGAGAAGGAATCGATCCCGCTCTGGAACAAGTTCCTGCAGGGCTACTACGACACTTCCGGCATCGGCTCGGACAACTTCGACCAGACGGTGCAGATCACGATCGAGGGCGAGGCGGTGCTCACGCCCGAGATGGAGGCGAAAGGGGTGCGGCTCGACACCGCGGTCGCGCCGATCATCTACTACCTCGGTGCGAACTGGCTCGACCCGGTGGTCGGCGGCGCGCAGGGGGGCGAGGCGGCCGAGCGCGCCCGCAAGCTGCGCCAGGCGC
>Ga0308420_1000956_pt1 | contig 14863 bp, 13 predicted proteins | sample HotsprSampleMS55_FD_203802 | JGI IMG/M metagenome (GOLD analysis project Ga0308420, IMG submission 203802) | Hot spring phototrophic mat microbial communities from Mushroom Spring, Yellowstone National Park, Wyoming, United States - 20090730_MS55 ... | reverse complement strand
GTTCCAGCGCACCTGCGCCGCACCCGCTCCGCGCGGTGCGACCGCGAGCTCGACGCGATCCATGAAGTCGTGGCCCTCGCCGAGCACGAAACGGATGTCGGGCGAGTAGTTGCCTCGCACCTGGTGCTCGCCCCGAAGCGAGGCGTTCGCCGGAACCGGCTTCTGGTCCTGCGGGTTCGGCCAGTCGCCGTAGGTGCGCGAGCGGCCGGGAGCGGGCGGCGAGCCGGCGGCGACGCGGCGCGAGACGAGACCGGCCGGCTTCTCGCCCCGCGCCACGCGCGCAAAATCGATCACCACCGGCTGGCCCGGACGCACGGCTTCGCCGCAACCCCAGTAGACGAGCATCCGGCCCTTCGGCTCCTCCATCCCTTCGGGGAGCCCGGTCTCCCTTTCCTCCGGCTCCGGGCGCGGGCGCGCCGGCGTGACGAGCGGAAGCGATGCGCCCATGTTCATCGCCGCCGGGATGAAGTGGTCGGCGCGCGGCGCGCCCTCGGCCGGGCGCTGCGAGCCGAGCTGCAGCACGAGCCTGCGCCCGGAAGCCGCCCGCGGGCCCATCATGCCGGCCATCAGCCCGTCGATTCCCGGAAGCCCCATTCCGGCGGCGGTCTCGACGCTCATCCAGTAGACGGCGATTGGCGGTTTGACGACCTGTTGCTGCGCGTGGCCGGCGGCGCAGGCGAGGAGCAGGAGCGCGGCCCAGGATCGGTGCATGGCAAAGAGTATAGATCCCGATGCGGCACCTCGCCAGGCGCGGCGTTTTCCGGCTACAGCGCCTCGGCAGCGCGCACGTGCAAACGGCGGTCGATCCACAACAGCAGCGCGTTCGCGATGGTCGCGAAAGTCGCGAGCAGCAGGATCACCGCCATCATCGTCTCCACGTCGTGCCGGCCGATCGCGTTCATGAGCAGAAAGCCGAGTCCGCGCTGGGAGGCGAACATCTCTCCGATCAGCACGCCGAGGAGCGTGAGCGAGAACCCGATCCGCACGCCCGAGACGATCTCCGGAAGCGCCGCCGGAACGATCACGGTGCGGAAGGATTCCCCGTAGCCCAGGCGCAGCACGCGCGCGGTCTTCAGGTACACCGGCGCGACATTGCGCACCGCGTTCATCGAAAAAAGGGCGATCGGAATGATGCCGTGCAGCGCGCCGAAGGCGACTTTCGCGGACATGCCGAGCCCGAAGACGAGAAGGATCACCGGATAGAGCGTCACCTTCGGCAGGCTGTAGATCGACACCAGGATCGGATCGGCCACCTGCGCGCCGAGGCGGTTCAGCCCGAGGGTAACGCCGAACACCACCCCGCCCGCGGTCGAGATCGCGAGCGCGAGCGCGAACGCCTGGCCGGTCTCGGCGAGGTGGCCGCGAAAGCGCTCCGACTGGCTCATGCGCGCGAGTTTGGCCACGGTCTCGTGAGGCGAACTCAGCGCGATCGGCGCGAGCTCGTGCAGCGCCTGCCACAGCGCGACGATCGCCGCGAGGAGCAGCACCACGTCGAAGGCGCGCCGCACCGGCGCGCTACCTCCCGAGCCGGCGCTGCAGCCGGGTCTCGGCGACGTGGAAGGCGGCATTGACCGCGGTCACCAGCCCGACGATGAACAGCATCAGCGCGTACATCGTGCGGTTGTCGAAATTGTTGAACGCGTACGCGATCCGGTAGCCGATGCCCTCGGCCGCGAGGATGAACTCCGAGGCGATCACGCCGATGAACGCGTACGCGATCGCGAGCTTGATGCCGGTGAAGAGGTAGGGCAGTGCAGCCGGGAGCTCGATGCGCAGCGCGGTCGCAATGCGCCCCATGCGCATCAGCTTCGCCGTCTTCCGCAGCACGCGCGGGATGCGGTCAAGCCCGTTGAGCGTGGCGACGATCATCGCCACCACGCCGAAGAGCACCCCGACGATGACGATCGGCGCGCGCCCGACCCCCAGGATCACGATGAACACCGGATAGAACGCGAAGAACGGCACCGCGTAGTACGTCGCCAGCAGCGGTTCGAGCGCACGGCGCAGCCGCGGCAGCGCGTGGATCGCCACGCCGGTGGCGAAGCCCGCCGTCAGCGCGATCGCGAACGCGGTCAGCACGTCGGCGAGCGTGGTCGCGATGTCGCCGTGGTAGTGCCCCTCGGCCAGCAGGCGGACGAGATCGGCCGCCATTTCGCTCGGCGCCAGCAGCACGCGGCGGCTGATGGCGCCGCCGCGGACCATGAGCTCGAGCAGCGCGACCAGAGCTGCGATCACGCCCAGCCGGATCCGGCTGGCAGCCTTCATGCGGGCTCCGCGGCGGGGCGCTGTCGCTCGCCGATCGCCTTCATCGATTCGGCGCGCAGCACCTTCCACAGCCGCGCGGTGATCTCGCCGAAGGCCGGCTCGGCGGCGATGCGGCTGTCGCGCTCGCGCGGCCAGCCGGTGACGATCTCGTCGATGAAGCGACCCGGCCGGGCGGACATGACGAGCACCCGGTCGGCGAGCATCGCCGCCTCGTCGAGCGCGTGCGTGATCAGCAGCACGCTCGCCTCGGTCGCGCGCCACAGCGTGAGCAGTTCCTCTCCCATCAGCAGCCGCGTCTGCGCGTCGAGCGCGCCGAACGGCTCGTCGAGCAGGATCAGCCGCGGCCGGGTCACCAGCGTGCGGGCGATGCAGACGCGCTGGCGCATGCCGCCGGACAGCTGCGCCGGGTAGGCGCGCGCGAAGTCCGCGAGCCCCATCAGCCGCAGCGCATCGCTCACGCGCCGGCGAGTCTCGGCTTCGGACACCCCGGCGCGGCGCAACCCGAATGCGACGTTGTCCTCGACCGTCATCCAGGGAAAGGAGGCGTCTTCCTGGAACACGACGCCGATGCCTTCGGGCACGCGGCCGCGCACCTCCGCGCCCTCGAAGACGATCGACCCCGAGTCCGGCGCCGACAGGCCGGCCAGCGTGTCGAGCAGCGTGGACTTGCCGCAACCCGACGGCCCGACCACCGCGACGAACTCGCCGCGGCGCAGGATCATGTCGACCGGTCCGAGCGCGTCGAGCTTCGATTGCCCGTCGCGCGGGAAGCTGCGCGTGACGGCGCGCACCTCCAGGTGGATCGAAGGGGCGCCGCCCGCCATCGCCGGCGCCGCCCGTCAGGCGAGATACGAGGGGTCGATGACCTTGGTCCAGTCGACCGGACCGCTCACCTCGCCGACGATCTGCAGTCCGCGTACCATGTTGTTCATTCCGTCCATCTCGAACTCGCCGCGGCTCCAGTAGCGCAGCGGCGTCAGGTTGTCGATCGCGGTGCGCACCACCGCCGTCTTCATCTCGTAGTGCCGGGCGACGATCTCGGCGGTCTCCCCCGGATTCGCGTAGACGAAGTCCACGCCCTTGCGCCGCGCGCGGACGAGCTTGCGTAGCGTCTCGCGATTGTCGCGGGCGAACTCCGCGGTCGTCACACCGACTGACTGCACCATCGGCGGCAGTTCGTCCTTGACCCAGAACAGCGCGCGCAGCTTGTCCTTGCGCTGCGACCAGACGGGATCCATGATCGGCGCGGCGACCACCGCCCCCTGCTGCAGCATCGTCAGTCCGGCGCCGATCCCGCCCGCGGCGACCGCTTCCACCTTGATGCCGTGCTTTTGCTGGATCATGATCAGCAGCATCTCGGTGACCGATCGCGGCGACGTGAAGGCGACGCGTTTGCCGTTCAAGTCCTTGATCGAGCGGATGTCGGAGTCCGGCATCACCGCCCACAGGATCTCGCCGGCGGTGCGAACGCCGGTGTGCAGGATCTTCAGGTCGATGCCCTGATGCATCGCCGCCACCACCGCCGACAGCGCCACCTCGCCGTAGGGAAGGCTCGATGCCATGACGTTGCGCATCGTCGTGCCGCCGCCTTTGGAGGTGAGCACGCCGTCGATGTTCAGGCCTTCGTCGCGGTAAAAGCCCTTGTCGATCGCCACTGCGTACGGTGCGCCGTACATCAGCACACCCCAGTGGGTCACGGTGATCTGTTGCGCTGGCCGTGGCTGCGCGATGGCCCCGACCCATGCCGGCGCGAGGGCAGCTGCACCGATGGCCTGCAGAAAACGACGGCGATTCGCTCTCATGTGTGCCTCCTTGGAGAGTTGTCGTGGGAGGCCGGCGCCTCCTCGCGCCGACCCGGAATATCGTAAACCCAGGGACGCTGCTGCCGGTCGCGCTGCTGGAACGCGGCGATCCGGTCGGCCCGCTCGAGCGTCATGCCGATCTCGTCGAGCCCTTCGATCAGCGCCCGCCGGCGCGCCGGCGCCATCTCGAAGCGAAACCGCTGCCCGTCGGGCGCGACGACCATGCACGCCTGCAGATCGACGGTGGTCTCGGCGCCCGGCAGCGCGTCGATCGCGGCGACGAGCGCGCGCAGGTCCGGTTCCGACAGCCGGATCGTCGCCAGCGCGTTCTTCGCCGCGTTCTCCTCGAAGATCGAGGCGAAGGCCGACGAAACGACGGCCTCGATGCCGTAGTCGAGCAGCGCCCAGACCGCGTGCTCGCGCGAGGAGCCGCAGCCGAAGTTGGCGCCGGCGACCAGGATCTTTGCGCTGCGAAACGGCGGCTGGTTCAACACGAAGTCCTGCCGCTCGGTCCCGTCGGGCGCGAAGCGCCACTCGGAGAAGAGCCCTCGGCCCAGCCCCTGCCGCTCGACCGTGATCAGATGGTGCTTCGGGATGATCTGGTCGGTATCGATGTTCTCGCGCGGCAGCGGCGCGGCGACCCCACGGATGACGGGCCGTGCGGCGCTCATAGCAGGCTTCTCACGTCGGCGATGCAGCCGCGGATGGCAGCGGCAGCGGCCATCACCGGGCTGACGAGATGCGTACGGCTGCCGGGCCCCTGCCGGCCCTCGAAGTTGCGGTTCGACGTCGCCGCGCAGCGCTCGCCCGGCGCCACCTTGTCGGCGTTCAGCCCTGCGCACATCGAGCAACCAGGCGCCCGCCACTCGAAGCCCGCGTCGACGAAGATCTGGGCGAGCCCCTCCGCCTCGGCCTGCTGCTTGACCGTTCCGGAGCCCGGCACCACGAGCGCCCGCACGCCCCTCGCGACCTTGCGCCCGCGCACGACCTCGGCGGCCGCCCGCAGATCGGCGAGCCGGCTGTTGGTGCACGAGCCGATGAAGACCTTGCCGATCGGCAGCCCGTGCAGCGGCATGCCGGGTTCGAGGCCCATGTAGCGCAGCGCCTTGCGCGCCGCATCGCGCCGACCCGGCTCGGCAAAGCTGTCCGGATCGGGCACGACCCCGTCGACGCCGATCGTTTGCTCCGGACTCGTGCCCCAGGAGACCTGCGGCGCGAGCCCCGAAACGTCGAACGCGACTTCGGCGTCGAACGCGGCATCCTCGTCACTGCACAGCTCGCGCCAGCGCTCGGCCGCCTGCTCGAACAGCGGCGAGCGCGGTGCATAGGGCCGGCCGCGCAAGAAGTCGATCACCTTCTCGTCCGGGGCGATGAAGCCCATCCGCGCACCGGCTTCGACCGACATGTTGCACACGGTCATCCGTTCCTCGACGCCCAGCGCCGCGATCGCCGGCCCGGCATATTCGACCGCATAGCCGGTCGCGCCGGCCGCACCGATCTTCGAGATCAGCGCCAGGATGAAGTCTTTCGCACCGACCCCCCGCGCCGGCTTCCCCGTGAAGAAGATGCGCATGCGGCGGGGCCGCTCGAGGATCGCCGTCTGGGTGGCCAGGATGTGCTCGACTTCGCTCGTGCCGACCCCCCAGGCGAGCGCGCCGAGCGCACCGACCGTTCCCGTGTGGCTATCGCCGCAGGCCACCGTCATGCCGGGCAGCACCAGCCCGAGTTCGGGGCCGATCACGTGCACGATGCCCTGCCGCACGTCGCCGAGGTCGAACAGCGTGATGCCGGCCGCCCGCGCGTTGCTGCGCAAGGCGCGGATCAGCGCCGCTCCGCCCGGCACGGTGTCATCGGTGCGATCGGGCTCGGTCGAGACGATGTGATCGGAGGTAGCGAAGGTCATTTCCGGATTGCGCACCGTACGCCCGCGCAGGCGAAGCCCCGAAAACGCCTGCGGGCTGGTCACTTCGTGCAGGATGTGGCGGTCGATATGCAGCAGGAAGCGCCCGTCCGGCAGCTCGTCGACCACATGCGCCGCCCAGAGCTTGTCGAACAGCGTTCGCCCCGCCATCGCCGCGCCGCGCACCTCAGGACCGGTACTTCGCTTCGGCCGCGTAGTAGGCGTCGAAGCCCACCAGCGACTTCAGGGTGGCGAAGTCGACCTGCGGCACTTCGTTCGGGCGGCCCTCTCGAATGGCCTGCAGCGCCCGCAGCGCACCCTCGATGGCTGCACAAAAGGCGGTCACTGGATACGCGGCGATGCGATACCCCATCGCCTCGAGCCTGGCCGGATCGAGCATCGGCGTCTGGCCGCCCGCCACCAGGTTGGCCATCGTCGGCGTGCGGAACGAGGAGGCGAAGGCGCGCATCTCGTCTTCGCTGACCGGCGCTTCGAGGAACAGGATGTCGGCGCCCTCCTCCTCGAACATGCGGCAGCGGCGTATCGCCTCCTCGAAGCCGTCGGTCGCGCGCGCATCGGTGCGCGCCAGGACCAGGATGCCGCCCGGCGTGGCGCGCGCGGCGTCTACCGCCGCGCGGATGCGCATGCGCGCCTCCTCGAAGCCGACGACCTGCTTGCCGCGCGTGTGGCCGCACCGTTTCGGGCTGACCTGGTCCTCGATCATGATGCAGGCCGCACCCGCCGCGGCGTACTCGCGCACCGTGCGCTGCACGTTGAGCGGGTTGCCGTAGCCGGTGTCGCCGTCGCCGATGACGAGCAGGTCGGAGACGGCGTTGCAGATGCAGCGCAGCTGATCGCACATCTCGGCGAACGAGATCAGCCCGGTGTCGGGCAGGCCGAGCCGCGCACCCGACACCGCGAAGCCGCTCATCATCGTCAGCCGGAAGCCAGCGCGCTCGATGAGCCGCGCCGACAGGGCATCCCAGGCGCAGGGCATCAACAGCAGCCCTGGCTGCCGCAACAACTGCCGCAGGCGCTCGGCGCGGCTCGGGATCGCGGTCGATTCTGTAGCGCTCATCCCGACGCGATCCGTTCGGCTCTGGACGCAGAAGAGGCAGCTGGCTGCGAATTATCGAGGCGAGCCGCCATGCTGTAAAGAAACGGCCCGACCCCGCCACCGGAGGCGGCGTCGACCTGCGCCCGATTCTCGCCCTCTCGAGCCTCGCGAGCGCGAAGTCCTGCAGCGTTCACGGACCGGCGTGCCGCCGGCGCAGCGGTGGCTTTTCTCACGGTGCGTTCCCGAGCGCAGCCGGCGCAACGCCCTTCGGCACGAAGAGCCACGCGGAGGCGTCGTGGCGCTGGCGGCCGGCGATCGCGCCCGCCTCGCGGCCGCTGCCCCAGAAAAGGTCGAAGCGAAGCGGCCCGCGGATCGCGCCGCCCGTGTCCTGTGCGAGCACCAGGCGAACGAGAGGCGCGTTCGTCGCCGGGTGCCGCGTGGCGATCACCAGGGGTGCCCCGAGCGGAACGAACTGCGGGTCGACCGCTACCGAATAGCCCGCCGTGAGCGCCACGTTCAGCGTACCGAGCGGGCCTGCGTTCGGATCCCCGAGCGGCAGCTCGCGGAAGAACACGTAACTCGGGTTCTGGTTCAGCAGCTCGTCCCGTCGCTGCGGATTCGCGCGCGCCCACGCCTGGATGCCCTGCATCGACGCCTCCTCGAGCGCGAGCTCGCCGCGTTCGACGAGCCAGCGGCCGATCGAACGATACGGGTGGCCGTTGACGTCCGCGTAGCCGACGCGAACGACGCTGCCGTCGGGCAGCCGCACGCGTCCCGAGCCTTGAACCTGGAGGAAGAACGCCTCGACCGGGTCTTCGACCCAGAGAAGCTCGGCGCCGACGAGTCGCGCACCACCGGCGAGCTCCTCGCGCGACCAATACGGAACGACGCGCCTGCCCTTATCGGTCTCGACGAGTCGCCCGCGCACGCGCTTTCCGGCAAGCTCCGGGTACACGCTCGCGAGATCCACCGTCAGCAGATCGTCCGGCCGCCGATGAAGCGGCACGGTGAAGCGGGACGTGCGCGTGCGGCTGCCTTCGAGCACGGGTTCGTAGTAGCCGGTGATCCAGCCGCGATCGCTCGCCGCGAGCGCCTGCGGCTCCGCGCCCGCGCGCCCCCGCATCTGCACGAGGATCCGGTAGGCGTCGAAGTGGCGCGCGAAGTAGTTCCTCAGGACCGGCGCGATCGGCTCGACCGCGAGCGCCGCCTCGCAGGCTGCGCGCCACGCGTTCGCGTTCGGCCCGTCGCCGCGCGCGAACGCGGTGCAGGAGGCGAGCCACGCGGGCCAGGCGGCGACCAAGTCGGCATCGGAGACCGGTGGCAGCGCCTCCGCGGACACCGGCTCGTAGCTCGCCTGCAGGCCGCTCGCCATCTCTGCCGTGCCGCCCGGAGGCGGCGCGGGCGGCGGGGTCTGACACGAACTCAACACCCCGAGCGCGAGCGCAAGCCACCCCCCTCGCCCGAAAAGCACCGCGCGCGCGGCCGACACCACCACCGCGGCGCTCCTCCCCCCAGCCCTGCGGCGCACGCTCGTCTTCATCCGCGATCGCTCTGCGCACGCGCGCGCCACAGGCGGCCACGCACGGACCGCTGCCGGCCCGCTCGAGCGCCACCCCGCCTCTTCGTCAGTGCCGCGCGCACAGCGCGTTCGTCGCGATCGCGGCGATGAAAAGCGCGATCGCCGCCGCGTGTCCTGCGCCGCCCCAGGCGCGCGCAGCGGGGCTTTCCGCCACCACGGCTGCGACCCGCACGACGAGCGAGGCGTGCAGCAGCGCGAGCGGCACATAGAGCCACGGCGTGTACGGAAGTCTCACGCGCAGCACCGCGGGAAACATGATCGGCGCGTGGCCGAAGACCATCGACAGCACGAAGCCTACCAGAAGCGCGTGCAGCGCCGCGTCCCAGGCGTCCGCGCTGCCGACTCCGCTCGCGAAGAATAGCCCCGCCAACGCGAGCCAGAAGTAGCCGGCGAGCAGGCACACCGCGATGTAGCGCGTCAGCCCTTTCTGCCGCACGGTGCGGCGCGCGACGTCGTGCAGCGCGAGCCAGGCGGCGAGCGCCAGAAGCCCGGCGCCGAGCGAGCGCCAGCGCGCATCGATTCCGGAGGCGGCTGCGGCGAGGCCGGCCGCAAAGAGCGCAGCGGCGGCCACGAACCACGCGCGTACGGCGGGGGCCGGCTCGAGCACACGGCCGAGCTCCAGCCGCTCCCCGCTGATCGTGAACACGAAGAAACCGACCCAGCATGCGATCGCCGGCCGCCCGCTGTCGGCGAGCCACAGCGCCACGCCCGCGGCGAACGACAGCGCGCCGCCGGCGAGCACCCAACCCTGCAGCGCACGCGCCTGCAGCGCCTGCACGACGGCGAGGGCGAGCAGCACGGCGGCACCGGCCGCGGCGAACGCGGCCGCGTACGGCCAGGCGCCGCGGGCGGCCGCGAGCGCGGCCAGCGCGAGCGCAGGTGGCGCGACATAGCCCCAGAAGCGCCCGAGCGCGACCGCGCGCTCGAGCGCGATCACGGTGCCGAAGAAGCCGACGATCATCAGCACCGCGTGCAGCCCCGAGGCCTGCTCGGCCCACTCCGGCATGCGCCAGCCGAGCCGCGCGAGCCCGCCGGCCACGCCGATCACGAGGCAGATCGCGCCGAGCGCGAGCAGCGGCGCGCGGGCGACGAAGGCCTTCACCGGCCAAGCCGCAGGCGCGCAGAATCGCTCATCCTCGACGGATCCCAGGGCGGATCCCACACCCATTCGAGTTCGACGTGAGCGACACCTTCGAGCGCATGCAGCACGGCGCGGATGTCGTCTTCAATCGCGCCGGTGAGGGGGCACGCGGGCGTCGTCATCGTGACCCGAAGGCGCACGGTGTCGCCCTCGCGTTCGAGACCGTAGACGAGACCCAGGTCCACGATGTTCACGCCCAGCTCGGGGTCAATCACCGAGCGCAACGCCTCCCACTCCGGGCCGCTGCGTTGGTGTTCGGGGGCGGGTTCGATCATGCGTTCGCGGCTCTCCGAGCGCCCGGCCGCGAGACCGGCACGCCGATGCGGACGTTGCGCGCACCCGCCGCAGCGGCCGGTCGACCGCGCCGACGCGAGTCCTCGCCGCGCGACTTTACACCTCTTTTCGCCTCGCGCGCCGCTGCCGCCCGCGAGTGCGTCAGCCGGGCGATCGCGAGCCCTTGCGTTCGTCGTGGGCGTCGGCGTCGCCCGTCGAGTGATCGCGAAGGCCGGCCTCTCGGACCGGCTCCCGCGCGAAGCGGGAAGGGACGCTAAGATGCGAGCGGCGAGCCGCCCCGGTTCGGCCGCGGAGCGCCTTCTCTACGAGCAAGGGAGAAACGCCATGCAAGCGCTGGTCGGCCTCATCATGGGCTCGGCGTCGGACTGGGAGACGCTCGAGCACGCCGCGCGCACGCTCGAAGAGCTCGGCATCGCGCACGAGGTGCGCGTGGTTTCCGCGCACCGCACGCCCGATCTCCTCTTCGAGTACGCCGCCAGCGCCGAGGCGCGCGGCATCGAGGTGATCATCGCCGCCGCCGGCGGCGCGGCGCATCTTCCAGGCATGACAGCCGCGAAGACGGCGCTGCCGGTGCTCGGCGTACCGGTGCGCACCGAAGCGCTCGGCGGGCTCGATTCGCTGCTCTCGATCGTGCAGATGCCGGCCGGAATTCCGGTCGGTACGCTCGCGATCGGCCGCGCGGGCGCGGTCAACGCCGCGCTGCTCGCCGCGGCGATCCTCGGCCTCAAGCACCCGGCGATCCGCGCCGCGCTCGAAAAATTCCGCCGCAGCCAGACCGAGGCGGTGCTCGCCCGGCCCGACCCGCGCAAGCGCGCATGAGGGTCGGCATCGTCGGCGGCGGGCAGCTCGCCCGCATGCTCGCGCTCGCGGGCCATGCGCTCGGGCTCGACTTCGCGTTTCTCGATCCGGCGCCCGATGCCTGCGCCGCGGCGCTCGGACGCCATCTGTGCGGCGCCTACGACGACCGGCGCCTGCTCGAGGCGCTCGCCGCGAGCTCTGAAGTCGTCACCTACGAGTTCGAGAACGTGCCCGCGGACGCCGTCGAATTCCTCGCCGCCCGCGTGGCGGTGCAGCCAAACGCGCGCGCCCTCGCCCGCGCGCGCGACCGGCTCGCGGAAAAGCGGCTGTTCACCGAGCTCGGGATCCCGGTGCTGCCGTATGCCGCGGTCGACACGCGCGAAGACCTCGCCGGCGCGGCCGATGCGGTCGGTTTTCCGGCGATCCTCAAAACGCGCACGCTCGGCTACGACGGCAAGGGCCAGGCGCTCGTGCGCGATCGGGCCGAGCTCGAAGGCGCCTGGGAACGCTTGGGGGCGGTGCCGGCGATCCTCGAGCGCTTCGTCGCCTTCGAGCGCGAGCTCTCGGTGATCGCGGTGCGTGCGCAGGGCGGCGAGATCCGCTTCTACCCTCTCGCCGAGAACACCCACCGCGGGGGCATCCTGCGGGTCTCGGTGAGCCGTCCCGGCGACCCCCAGCAGGCGGCCGCCGAGGGCCACGCGCGGCGCCTCGCGCAAGCGCTCGACTATGTCGGCGTGCTCGCCCTCGAGCTCTTCGAGGCCGAAGGCCGACTCCTCGCGAACGAGATGGCGCCCCGCGTGCACAACTCCGGCCACTGGACGATCGAGGGGGCCGCGACGAGCCAGTTCGAGAACCATCTGCGCGCGATCCTCGGCCTTCCGCTCGGCGACACCCGCGCCCTCGGCCACGCCGCGATGGTGAACTTCATCGGCGCGATGCCGGAGCGCGCGCGCGTGCTCGCGATCCCGGGGGCGCACCTGCACGACTACCGCAAGCGCCCGCGCCCCGGTCGCAAGCTCGGCCACGCGACCGCGCGCGCCACAAGCCCGGAGGCGCTCGCCCCCGCGCTCGAGCGCCTGTGCGCGCTCGCTGAAGAGACGGCCTGCGCGCCCGGGGACGGGCTGCGCCCGGTTCCGCGGACGTGAACCCCGCCGCCTCGCGAGCGGAGGACCTCGCGCGGCCCTGGCACGCGCTCGCAGCCGGCGAAACGCTCGCCGCGCTCGAAAGCCGCACCGAGGGGCTGCGCGAGGACGAGGCGCGCGAGCGGCTTCGGCGCCACGGCCCGAACCGCCTTCCCGAACGGCCGCGCCGGGGCCCGCTCGCGCGCTTCGCCGCGCAGTTCCACAACCTGCTGCTCTACATCCTGATCGGCGCCGCCGCGATTTCGGCCGCGCTCGGCCACGTGCTCGACGCTTCGGTGATCTTCGCGGTGGTGCTGGTGCACGCGACGCTCGGCTTCGTCCAGGAAGGCAAGGCCGAGCGCGCGCTGGAGGCCATTCGCGACATGCTCGCTCCGCGCGCCACCGTGCTTCGCGAAGGTGCGCGGCGCACCGTCGCCGCCGAGGCGCTCGTTCCGGGCGACATCGTCGTCCTCGAGCCCGGCGACCGCGTGCCGGCCGACCTGCGCATCGTGCGTGCCAAGGGGCTGCGCCTGCAGGAAGCGGCGCTCACCGGAGAGTCGGTGCCGGTGGACAAGCGGGTCGAGCCGGTGGAAGCCGACGCCGCGCTCGCCGAGCGCGCGAGCATGGCCTGGGCCGGTACGCTGGTCGCCGCGGGCCAGGGCAACGGCGTCGTGGTCGCGACCGGCGCGAACACCGAGCTCGGCCGCATCAGCCGCATGGTGGAGCAAGCCGCGCCGCTCGAGACGCCGCTGCTGCGCCAGATGGACCGCTTCGCGCGCACGCTCACCGGCGTCATCCTCGGTGTCGCCGGCCTGGTGTTCGCCTTCGGGATCCTCGTTCGCGACTTCGGCGTGGTCGAGACCTTCCTTGCGGTCGTCGCGCTCGCGGTGGCCGCGATTCCCGAGGGCCTGCCGGCGATCCTCACCGTCACGCTCGCGATCGGCGTGCAGCGCATGGCCGCGCGCAACGCCATCGTGCGGCGACTCCCGGCGGTCGAGACGCTCGGCTCGGTGTCCATCATCTGCACCGACAAGACCGGCACGCTCACGCGCAACGAGATGACGGTGCGCTCGGTGGCCACGGCCGACGAAGAGATCGCGGTCGGAGGGGTAGGGTACGAGCCGCGCGGAGGATTCTCCGTCGCTGGCCACGAGATCCTTCCCGAGCGCCACTCGCTGCTGCTGGCGCTCGCGCGCGCCGCGGCCCTCTGCAACGACGCCGCGCTGCGGCAGACGCAGTCCGGCTGGAAGGTCGAGGGCGACCCGATGGAAGGGGCGCTACTCGCGTTCGCGCTCAAGGCGGGGCTCGAGCCGGAAGCCGAGCACAAGGCGTTTCCGCGCACCGATGCGATCCCGTTCGACGCCGAGCACCGCTTCATGGCGACGCTGCACCACGACCACGCCGGCGCGGGCTACCTCTACGTCAAAGGTGCGCCGGAGCGCGTGCTCGCGATGTGCGCGCGCGAGCGTGCGGTGGGCGGCGATCGGCCGCTCGATCCCGCACGCTGGCAGGCGCGCCTCGAGGCGATGGCGACCCGCGGCGAGCGCGTGCTCGCGCTCGCGTTCAAGCCCGCCTCTGCCGAGCACCGCGAGCTTCTCTTCGCCGACGTCGAGGGGGGCTTCGTGCTGCTCGGCCTGGTGGGGCTCCTCGATCCGCCGCGCGAGGAGGCGGTCGCCGCCGTCGCCGAGTGTCTTTCCGCCGGAATCCGGGTCAAGATGATCACCGGCGATCACGCCGGAACCGCCTGCGCGATCGCGCGCCAGCTCGGTCTTCGCAACTGCGAGGAGGTGCTCACCGGGCGCGATCTCGACACGCTCGACGCCGCCGCGCTCGCCCGCCGCGCCCCCGAGGTGGACGTGTTCGCGCGCACGAGCCCCGAGCACAAGCTCAGGCTGGTGGAAGCGCTGCAGACGGCCGGCCACGTGGTGGCGATGACCGGCGATGGCGTCAACGACGCCCCTGCGCTCAAGCGCGCCGACATCGGCGTCGCGATGGGCCGGCACGGCACCGAAGCGGCGAAGGAGGCCGCCGGCGTGGTGCTCGCCGACGACAACTTCGCCTCGATCGACGCCGCGGTGAAAGAAGGGCGTACCGTTTACGACAACCTCAAGAAGGCGATCGTGTTCCTGCTGCCGATCAACGGCGCGGAGTCCTCCGCGATCATCGTCGCGATCCTCGCTGGCGTGACGCTGCCGATCACGCCGTTGCAGATCCTGTGGGTCAACATGGTCAGTTCGGTCGCGCTCGCGCTCTCGCTCGCCTTCGAGCCCGCCGAGCGCGACGTCATGCAGCGCCCGCCGCGCCCGCCCGACGAGCCGCTGCTCTCGGGTTTTCTCGTCTGGCGCGTCGTCTTCGTCTCGGCGCTCTTCATGGCCGGCGTCTTCGGCATCTTCGTCTGGGCGCGCGCCTCTGGTGCGCCAGTCGAGGAGGCACGCACCTACGCCGTCAACACGCTGGTGGCGATGGAGGTCTTTTACCTCTTCAGCGTGCGCTACCTGCGCTCGCCCTCGTTCACCTGGATCGGCGTGCGCGGCACCCCGGCGGTGCTGGTCGCGCTCGCCCTCGTCACGACCCTGCAGCTCGTCTTCACCTACGCGCCCTTCATGGGCCGGCTGTTCGAGACGCGCCCGGTGGACATCGCGCACGGCGCCGCGATCCTCGCGATCGGCGCGGCGGTGTTCCTCGTTCTCGAAGTCGAAAAGCTCGTGCTGCGGCTCGCAGGACGCATTCGCGCCGCGTAGTCCGCGCGCCCTCGGTCTTCCGCCGGCGTTCGACCGAGTCGCGAATGTGCGTCGCCACGTGGAAGCCGGGCGCGGTGTCGCGGTGCGCGCCCGTCGTTCACCCGTTTGACGCCGCCGCGCACATCGAGATCGGCTGCAGGATCGAGCGCCTTCAATGGGGCCGCG
>Ga0308420_1000955_pt1 | contig 14885 bp, 9 predicted proteins | sample HotsprSampleMS55_FD_203802 | JGI IMG/M metagenome (GOLD analysis project Ga0308420, IMG submission 203802) | Hot spring phototrophic mat microbial communities from Mushroom Spring, Yellowstone National Park, Wyoming, United States - 20090730_MS55 ... | reverse complement strand
CGTGATCGCCGCCGTCAGCGTCGTCTTGCCATGGTCCACGTGACCGATCGTGCCCACGTTCACGTGCGGTTTCGTACGCTCAAACTTTTCCTTGGCCATCTCGTTAACCTCGATTCACTTCTTGCTGTTGATCACGGTCTCGGCGACGTTCTTGGGCGCCTCGGCATAGTGCTTGAATTCCATGGAGTAGGTGGCGCGGCCCTGCGACATGGAACGCAGGGTCGTCGAGTAACCGAACATCTCGGCGAGCGGCACCTCGGCGCGGATCGCCTTGCCACCCGGCAGGTCCTCCATGCCCTGGATGATGCCGCGGCGACGGTTCAGATCGCCCATGACGTCGCCCATGTAGTCCTCGGGGGTCTCCACCTCCACGGCCATCATCGGCTCCAACAGGACCGGATTGGCCTTGCGCATGCCCTCCTTGAAACCGATAATGGCCGCCATTTTGAAGGCCTGCTCGGAGGAGTCCACTTCGTGGTAGGAGCCGTCGAACAGGGTGACCTTCACGTCCACCACCGGGAAACCGGCCAGCACGCCGTTGTTGAGCGCCTCCTGCACGCCCTTGTCGACGGCGGGGATGTATTCGCGCGGCACCACACCGCCCTTGATGGCATCGACGAATTCGTAGCCTTTGCCGGCCTCGTTCGGCTCCAGTCTGAGCCAGACGTGCCCATACTGGCCCTTGCCACCGGACTGCTTGACGAATTTGCCTTCCGACTCCACCGCCTTTTTGATCGCCTCGCGGTAGGCCACCTGGGGCGCGCCGACATTGGCCTCGACGCCGAACTCACGCTTCATGCGATCGACGATGATCTCCAGGTGCAGCTCGCCCATGCCGGAGATGATGGTCTGACCGGACTCCTCGTCGGTGCGCACGCGGAAGGACGGGTCCTCCTGGGCCAGACGGTTGAGCGCCAGCCCCATCTTTTCCTGGTCGGCCTTGGTCTTGGGCTCCACGGCGACATGGATCACCGGCTCGGGGAACTCCATACGCTCCAGGACGATCGGCTTGTCCGGCGCGCACAGGGTGTCACCCGTGATGGCCTCCTTGAGGCCCACCGCGGCGGCGATGTCGCCGGCGCGCACCTCCTTGATCTCATCGCGCTGGTTGGCGTGCATCTGCAAGAGGCGCCCGATGCGCTCCTTCTTGCCCTTGACCGAGTTGTAGACGGTGTCGCCCGAGGTCACCACCCCCGAATAGACCCGGAAGAAGGTGAGCTGGCCGACATAGGGGTCGGTCATGATCTTGAAGGCCAGGGCGGCGAACGGCTCGTCGTCGCTCGCGCGGCGCTCGGCCGGGCTGCCATCCTCCAGCTCGCCCTTGACCGGGGGGATGTCCACCGGCGAGGGCAGATAATCGATCACGGCGTCCAGCATGGCCTGCACGCCTTTGTTCTTGAAGGCGGAGCCGCACAGCATGGGCACGATCTCGCCGGAGATGGTGCGGGCGCGCAAGGCAGACTTGATCTCGGCCTCGGCGAGGTCACCCTCTTCGAGGTACTTGTTCATCAACTCCTCGTTGGCCTCGGCGGCAGCCTCGACCATCTTCTCGCGCCATTCCTGGCAGACGCCCATCAGGTCGGCCGGGATGTCGCGGTATTCGAACTTCATCCCCTGGGAGGCCTCGTCCCAGAAGATCGCCTTCATCTTGACCAAATCGACCACGCCCTGGAACTTGTCTTCCGCGCCGATCGGCACCTGGATGGGCACCGGATTGGCCTTGAGCCGGGCACGCATCTGCTCGTAGACCTTGAAAAAGTTTGCGCCGGAGCGGTCCATCTTGTTGACGAAGGCCAAGCGCGGCACACCGTACTTGTTGGCCTGACGCCATACGGTCTCGGACTGGGGTTGCACCCCGCCCACCGCACAATAGACCATGCACGCGCCGTCCAGCACGCGCATGGAGCGCTCCACCTCGATGGTGAAATCGACGTGGCCGGGGGTGTCGATGATGTTGATGCGGTGCTCCGGATAGGACTGGTCCATGCCGCGCCAAAAGCAGGTGGTGGCCGCGGAGGTGATGGTGATGCCGCGCTCCTGTTCCTGCTCCATCCAGTCCATGGTAGCGGCGCCGTCATGCACCTCGCCGATCTTGTGCGACACCCCGGTGTAGTACAGGATGCGCTCGGTGGTGGTGGTCTTGCCGGCGTCGATGTGCGCGGAGATACCGATGTTGCGGTAGCGCTCGATGGGGGTCTTGCGTGCCACGTTGCTCTGCCCTTGACGTGTTTAGAAGCGGAAGTGGGAGAAGGCCTTGTTCGCCTCGGCCATGCGGTGCACTTCCTCGCGCTTCTTCATGGCGCCGCCGCGACCCTCGGCAGCATCCATCAGCTCGCCGGCCAGACGCTGGCCCATGGACTTCTCGCCGCGCTTGCGCGCGGCCTCCTTGAGCCAACGCATGGCGAGCGCGGAACGCCGGGAAGGACGGACCTCCACGGGCACTTGATAGTTGGCGCCGCCGACCCGACGCGACTTCACCTCGACTACCGGCTTGATGTTGGCCAGGGCGGTGGTGAAGACCTCGAGCGGGTTTTTGCCGCTCTTCTTCTCGATCTGCTCGAAGGCGCCATAGACGATGCGCTCGGCCACGGCCTTCTTGCCGTTGGTCATGACGACGTTCATGAACTTGGCGACCTCCTGGCTGCCGAACTTCGGATCGGGCAGGATTTCGCGCTTGGGGACTTCGCGACGACGGGGCATGTGTTGGAACTCCTGGAGGTTTACTTGCCGGCCTTGGCCCGCTTGGCGCCATACTTGGAGCGGCCCTGCTTGCGGTCCTTCACGCCCTGGGTATCGAGGCTGCCACGCACGATGTGGTAACGCACACCCGGCAGGTCCTTGACCCGCCCGCCGCGCACCAGCACCACGGAGTGCTCCTGCAGATTGTGGCCCTCGCCGCCGATGTAGCCGATCACCTCATAACCGTTGGACAGGCGCACCTTGGCCACCTTGCGCAGCGCCGAGTTGGGTTTCTTCGGCGTCGTGGTGTACACGCGTGTGCATACGCCGCGCTTTTGCGGACACGACTCCAGCGCCGGCACCTTGCTCTTCTCGACGGGCGCCCTGCGAGGCTTCCGCACCAGTTGGTTGATGGTAGGCATCGAATGGATTCCTGACGTATTCCTGAACTGTATGGATCGCGAGACGCCAGTCGGGGCCCGCGCGTCGGGCCGCAGCCAGCGACAATGCGGCCCGCCGAGGCGGGCCGTCGTAAAGAATGTAAAGTTTATGGGGCGGTCGACCGGCTGTCAAGCCTCCGGATCGGCCGGCTCGAACACGGCCTGTGCTGCCTCCACGGCGGCCTCGGCCTCCTCCTGAGCCTGCCGACGCCGCGCGCGGTGGTAGGCCATCCCCGTGCCGGCCGGGATGAGCCGGCCGACGATGACGTTCTCCTTGAGCCCGCGCAGGTCGTCCTTTTTGGCCATGATGGCGGCCTCGGTCAGGACACGTGTGGTCTCCTGGAAGGAGGCCGCGGAGATGAAGGAATCGGTCGACAGCGACGCCTTGGTGATGCCCAGCAGGAGGTTCTCGTAGGTCGCCGGGCGCTTGCCCTCTGCGAGCATGCGATCGTTCTCCTCGAGCACCTCGGAGCGCTCCACCTGTTCGCCCGGGATGAACCGTGTGTCACCGGGATCCACCACGTTGACCCGGCGCAGCATCTGACGCACCACCACTTCGATGTGCTTGTCGTTGATCTTCACCCCCTGTAGGCGATAGACGTCCTGGACCTCGTCGATGATGTAGCGCGCCAAGGCCTCCACGCCCTGCAGGCGCAGGATGTCGTGCGGATCGGCCGGACCGTCGACGATGGCCTCGCCCTTCTGCACGACCTGGCCGTCGTGCACCGTGACGTGCTTGTCCTTGGGGATCAGGTACTCGTGGGCCACACCATCGAAGTCCGTGATCACCAGGCGCTGCTTGCCCTTGGTGTCCTTGCCGAAGGAGACCGTCCCGGTGACCTCGGCCAACATGCCGGCGTCCTTGGGGCTGCGCGCCTCGAACAGCTCCGCCACGCGTGGCAGACCGCCGGTGATATCGCGCGTCTTGGTCGTCTCCAGCGGGATCCTGGCCAGCACCTCGCCCACACCCACCTCCTGGCCATCCTTGACGGTGATGATGGCGCCGATCTGGAAGGTGATGGACACGGGGGTGTCGGTACCGGCCACCTTGACCTCGGAGCCATCCGCGGCGATGAGCCGCACCTGCGGGCGCAGGCCCTTGCCAGCGGTAACACCGCGGCGTTTGGGATCGATGACGATGAGGGTGGACAACCCCGTGACCTCGTCGATCTGCTTGGCGACGGTCACGCCCTCCTCGACGTTTTCGAACTTCACCCGCCCGGCATACTCGGTGATGATGGGCCGGGTGTGCGGGTCCCAGCTGGCCAGGACGGCGCCGGCCTTGACCTCGGCCCCGTCGAGTGCGGCCAGGGTCGCGCCGTAGGGGACCTTGTGACGCTCGCGTTCGCGGCCACCCTCGTCGGTGATCAGCACCTCCCCATTGCGTGAGATGACGATCTGCTCGCCGCGGGCATTGGTCACATAGCGCATCGCCGCGGTGAAGCGGACCACGCCGGCGGCCTTGCTCTGAACCTGGTTGGCGACGGCGGCGCGGGAGGCGGCGCCACCGATGTGGAAGGTACGCATGGTCAGCTGGGTGCCCGGCTCGCCGATGGATTGGGCGGCGATCACCCCCACGGCCTCACCGACATTGACCAGATGCCCCCGCCCGAGGTCGCGCCCATAGCACTTGGCGCACAGGCCCCAGCGTGTGTCACAGGTCAGTGGGGTGCGTACCTTGACTTCCTCGATGGCCAGTTGCTCGATCAGATCGACCTTGGCCTCGTCGAGTAGGGTGCCGGCCTCGATGACCGTCTCGCCGGTGTCCGGATGCACCACGTCCACCGCCGCCACGCGACCCAGGATGCGGTCGCGCAACGGCTCGACCACGTCGCCCCCCTCCACCAGGGCGCGCATGAGCATGCCGTTGGTGGTGCCGCAATCGTCCTCGGTGATGACCAGGTCCTGGGTGACGTCCACCAGGCGACGGGTGAGGTAGCCGGAGTTGGCGGTCTTGAGCGCCGTGTCCGCAAGGCCCTTGCGGGCGCCGTGGGTGGAGATGAAATATTGCAGGACGTTCAGCCCCTCGCGGAAGTTGGCGGTGATGGGGGTCTCGATGATGGAGCCGTCCGGCTTCGCCATCAGGCCGCGCATGCCGGCGAGCTGCCGGATCTGGGCGGCGGAGCCGCGGGCGCCGGAGTCGGCCATCATGTAGATGGAGTTGAAGGACTCCTGTTTGACCGGCTTGCCCTCGCGGTCGATGATCATCTCCGTGGAGAGTTGCTCCATCATGGCGCGGGCCACCTTGTCGCCAGCCTGCCCCCAGATGTCGACCACCTTGTTGTAGCGCTCGCCCTGGGTGACCAGGCCCGAGGTGTACTGGGCCTCGATCTCCTTGACCTCCTTCTCGGCCGCGGCCAGGATGTCGGCCTTCTGCGGTGGCATGAGCATGTCCTGCATGCAGATGGAGATGCCGCCCTTGGCCGCCATGGAGAAGCCGGTGTACATGAGCTTGTCGGCGAAGATCACGGTCTCCTTCAGACCGCACTTGCGGAAGCTGGCATTGATGAGCTTCGATATCTCCTTCTTCTTCAGCACCTTGTTGACATGGGCGAAGTCCAGTCCGGGCGGTAGGATGTCGGACAGCAGAGCCCGACCGGCGACGGTATCGTAGCGGTTGACCCGTGTCTGCAGCTCCCCGATGGCGTCATAGACGCGCTCCTTGATGCGGACCGTGACCCTGGCGTTGATGTCCACCACGCCGGACAACCAGGCCCGGCGCAATTCGTCCGTGTCGACGAAGGCCATCCCCTCGCCGCGCGCATTGATGCGCTCACGGGTCATGTAGTACAGCCCCAGCACGATGTCCTGCGAGGGCACGATGATGGGGTCACCGTTGGCCGGCGACAGCACATTGTTGGAGGACAGCATGAGCGTCCTCGCCTCGAGCTGCGCCTCCAGGCTCAGGGGCACGTGCACCGCCATCTGGTCGCCGTCGAAGTCGGCGTTGAAGGCGGTACAGACCAAGGGGTGCAACTGGATGGCCTTGCCCTCGATCAACACCGGCTCGAAGGCCTGGATGCCCAAGCGGTGCAGGGTGGGGGCGCGGTTGAGCAGCACGGGGTGCTCGCGGATGACCTCCTCCAGGATGTCCCAGACCACCGGCTCCTGCGCCTCGACCATCTTCTTGGCTTGTTTGATGGTGGTGGCCAGCCCCATGACCTCGAGCTTGTGGAAGATGAAGGGCTTGAACAGCTCCAGGGCCATGAGCTTGGGCAGACCGCACTGGTGCAGCTTCAACGTCGGCCCCACCACGATCACGGAGCGACCGGAATAGTCCACCCGCTTGCCGAGCAGGTTCTGGCGGAAGCGCCCGCCCTTGCCCTTGATCATGTCGGCCAGCGACTTCAAGGGCCGCTTGTTGGCCCCGGTCATGGCCTTACCGCGGCGGCCATTGTCGAGCAGGGAGTCGACCGCCTCCTGCAGCATGCGCTTTTCGTTGCGCACGATGATCTCGGGGGCCTTCAGCTCCAGCAGACGCTTCAAGCGGTTGTTGCGGTTGATGACGCGCCGGTAGAGGTCGTTCAGGTCGGAGGTGGCGAAGCGGCCGCCATCGAGCGGCACCAGTGGCCTGAGCTCCGGCGGCAGCACCGGCAGCACCTCGAGGATCATCCACTCGGGCCGGATGCCGGACTTCTGGAAGGCCTCCAGTACCTTCAAACGCTTGGCGATCTTCTTGATCTTGGTCTCGGAGCTGGTCTTTTCCAGCTCACGGCGCAAGGCATCCACCTCAGCCGCCAGGTCCATGCCGCGCAGCAACTCGCGGATGCCCTCGGCACCCATGCCGGCCTTGAACTCATCGCCGTATTCCTCGACCTTGGCCAGGTAATCGTCCTCGGTCAGCAGCTGGCAGCGTTTGAGCGGCGTCATGCCCGGCTCTATGACCACGTAGGCCTCGAAGTAGAGCACGCGCTCGATGTCGCGCAGGGTCATGTCCAGGACCATCCCCAGGCGGCTGGGCAGGCTCTTGAGGAACCAGATGTGCGCCACCGGGGAGGCGAGCTCGATATGCCCCATGCGCTCGCGGCGCACCTTGGACAGGGTGACCTCCACCCCGCACTTCTCGCAGATGACGCCGCGGTGCTTGAGCCTTTTGTACTTGCCGCACAGGCACTCGTAGTCCTTCACCGGCCCGAAGATGCGCGCGCAGAAGAGCCCGTCGCGCTCGGGCTTGAAGGTGCGGTAGTTGATGGTCTCCGGCTTCTTCACCTCGCCATATGACCAGGCGCGGATCTTTTCCGGCGAGGCCAGACCGATCTTGATGGCGTCGAATTCCTCGTCCTGGGTGACCTGTTTGAAGAGATCGAGTAGTGCTTTCATGTGCTTCTCCGTGAGGCGTTAGGCGTTAGGCGTGAGGCGGGGGGAGGTCGTTCGCCTCGCCCCTCACCCCTCACGCCTCACTGGTTCAATAACGTTCCAAATCGATGTCGATGGCCAGCGAGCGGATCTCTTTCACCAGTACGTTGAAGGACTCCGGCATGCCGGCGTCGATCTTGTGCTCGCCCTTGACGATGTTTTCGTACACCTTGGTGCGGCCGGTGACGTCGTCGGACTTGACGGTGAGCATCTCCTGCAGCGTGTAGGCGGCACCATAGGCCTCCAGGGCCCACACCTCCATCTCGCCGAAGCGCTGACCGCCGAACTGCGCCTTGCCGCCCAAGGGCTGCTGGGTGACCAGGCTGTAGGGACCGGTCGAGCGTGCATGCATCTTGTCATCCACCAGGTGATGCAGCTTGAGGATGTGCATGTAGCCCACGGTCACCGGGCGATCGAAAGGCTCGCCGCTGCGGCCGTCATACAGGCGCACCTGGGTCTTGCCGGAGGTGAAGCCCAGCCTCTGCGTGCGCGGGTCGTCATCCGGATAGGCCAGGTCCAGCATGGCCCGGATCTCGTCCTCGTTGGCGCCATCGAACACGGGGGTGGCGAAGGGCACGCCATCGCGCAGGTTTTCCGCCATCTCCAAGATCTCCTCGTCGCTGAGCGCGTCGAGGTCCTCTTTCTTGCCTGAGCTGTTGTAGATCTTGTCCAGGAACTGGCGCAGCTCCACGGCCTTGGCTTGCCGGTCGAGCATCTCGCCGATCCTGAGCCCCAGCCCCTTGGCGGCCCAGCCCAAGTGTGTCTCGAGGATCTGCCCCACGTTCATGCGCGAGGGCACACCCAAGGGGTTGAGCACGATGTCCACCGGGGTGCCGTCGGCCATGAAGGGCATGTCCTCCACGGGTACGATCTTGGACACCACACCCTTGTTGCCGTGCCGGCCGGCCATCTTGTCGCCGGGCTGCAAGCGCCGCTTGACGGCCAGATAGACCTTGACCATCTTGATCACGCCCGGCGGTAGCTCGTCGCCCGAGGTGAGCTTTTTCTTCTTGTTCTCGAGCATGGCCTCGAACTGCGCGCGCATCTTGTCCAGACCGTCCTTGATGCCCTCCATCTGGCGCGACACGTCCTCATCCTCGACGCGGATGTCGAACCAGTCGTGCGGGTTGAGCGTGTCCAGATACGCCTCGGAGATGGCTGCTCCCTTGGCCAGGCGCTTCGGCCCGCCCTTGGCGATCTTGCCTACGAGCAGCCTCTTCATGCGGGCGAAGGCATCGTTTTCGACGATGCGCATCTGGTCGGCGAGGTCCTTCTGATACTTGCGCAGTTGCTCGTCGATGATCTTGTTGGCGCGGCTGTCGCGCTCGATGCCCTCGCGGGTGAAGACCTGCACGTCGATCACCGTGCCGCTCATGCCGGTGGGCACCTTGAGCGAGGTGTCCTTCACATCGCTCGCCTTCTCGCCAAAGATGGCGCGCAGCAGCTTTTCCTCCGGCGTAAGCTGAGTCTCGCCCTTGGGCGTGACCTTGCCCACCAGCACATCCCCGGCCTGCACCTCGGCGCCGATGTGGATGATGCCGGCCTCGTCCAGGCGCGCCAGTTGGGCCTGGGAGAGGCTGGAGATGTCGCGCGTGATCTCCTCCGGTCCCAGTTTGGTGTCGCGCGCCACCACGGAGAGCTCTTCGATGTGGATGGAGGTATAGCGGTCCTCTGCCACCACGCGCTCGGAGATCAGGATGGAGTCCTCGAAGTTGTAGCCGTTCCAGGGCATGAAGGCGACCAGCATGTTCTGGCCCAGCGCCAGTTCCCCCTTGTCGGTGGAGGCGCCGTCGGCCACCACGTCGCCGCGGGCGATGCGGTCGCCCACCTTCACCAGGGGACGCTGGTTGATGTTGGTGTTCTGGTTGGAACGCATGTACTTGGTCAGGGTGTAGATGTCCACGCCCACCTCGCCGGCGGCGGTCTCGTCGTCGTTGACGCGGACCACGATCCGGCTGGCGTCGACATAGTCCACCACGCCGCCGCGACGGGCCTTGACCACAGTGCCGGAATCGACGGCGGCGGTGCGCTCCACGCCGGTGCCGACCAGAGGTTTTTCCGGCCGCAGGCAGGGCACGGCCTGGCGCTGCATGTTGGAACCCATCAGCGCACGGTTGGCATCGTCGTGCTCCAGGAAGGGGATGAGCGAGGCCGCCACCGAGACGATCTGGGAGGGGGCGATGTCCATGTACTGGATGCGATCCGGGCTGGACAGGGTGAATTCGTTCTTGTGACGGCAGGAGACCAGCTCATCCACGAAGCGACCCTCGTCGTCCAGCGGCGTATTGGCCTGGGCGATGACGTACTGGCCTTCCTCGATGGCGGAGAGGTATTCGATCTCGTCGGTCACACGGCCATCGACCACCTTGCGATAAGGCGTCTCGATGAAGCCGTACTCGTTGGTCCGGGCATAGAGGGCGAGCGAGTTGATCAGGCCGATGTTTGGACCCTCCGGCGTCTCGATCGGGCAGACCCGGCCGTAGTGAGTGGGGTGCACGTCGCGCACCTCGAAGCCTGCCCGCTCGCGCGTGAGCCCCCCCGGCCCCAGCGCGGAGATGCGCCGCTTGTGCGTAATCTCCGAGAGCGGATTGGTCTGGTCCATGAATTGGGACAGCTGGGAGGAGCCGAAGAATTCCTTGATCGCCGCCGAGATCGGTTTGGCATTGATCAGGTCGTGCGGCATCAGGTTCTCGCTCTCGGCCTGCGAGAGGCGCTCGCGCACGGCGCGCTCTACGCGCACCAGGCCGGCGCGGAACTGGTTTTCGGCCAGTTCCCCCACCGCGCGCACGCGCCGGTTGCCCAGGTGGTCGATGTCGTCCACCTCGTTGCGACCGTTGCGCAACTCGACCAGGATCTTGATCACGGCGACGATGTCTTCCTTGGTCAGGGTGCCGGGGCCGGTGAGCGCCTCGCGACCGATGCGGCGGTTGAACTTCATGCGCCCGACCTTGGACAGGTCATACGTCTCTTCGCTGAAGAACAATCGCTGGAATAGGGCCTCGACGGCATCCTCCGTGGGCGGCTCGCCCGGGCGCATCATGCGGTAGATGGCAACGCGGGCGGTCCACTGATCCACCGTTTCGTCCACGGCGAGGGTCTGCGAGATGTAGGGACCGTGATCCAACTCGTTGGTGTAGAGCGTCTCGAACTTGGCCACCTTCGCCGCCTGCAGGGCCTCGAGCAGGCCCTCCGTGATCTCTTCGTTGGCCCGTGCGATGACCTCCCCGGTCTCCTTGTCGACCACGTTCCTGGCCAGCACGCGACCCAGCAGAAAGTCGCTGTCCACCGTCAGCTTCTTGATGCCGGCCGCCTCCAGGTCGCGGATATGCTTGGCCGTGATCCGCTTGTCGCGGGCCACGATCAGCTTGCCGTCCTTGGTCACGATGTCGAACCGGGCCACCTCACCCTTCAAGCGCTCGGGTTTGAGTTCGAACTCGATGCCCTTCTTGGTGAAATGGAAGGTGTCGAAATCGAAAAACTCGGCCAGGATCTGTTCTGGCGTATAGCCCAAGGCCTTGAGCAGGATGGTCACCGGCATCTTGCGCCGCCGATCGACGCGGAAATAGACGATGTCCTTGGGATCGAACTCGAAATCCAGCCAGGAGCCGCGATAAGGGATGATGCGCGCCGAAAACAGCAGCTTGCCGGAGGAATGGGTCTTGCCCCGGTCGTGCTCGAAGAACACGCCGGGCGAGCGGTGCAGCTGGGAGACGATGACCCGCTCGGTGCCGTTGACGATGAAGGAGCCGTTGGGGGTCATGAGCGGGATCTCGCCCATGTAGACCTCTTGCTCCTTGACCTCTTTGATCTTTTCCTTGCTGCTTTCCTTGTCGAGGATGACCAGTCGCACCTTGGCGCGCAGGCTCGCGGCGAAGGTCAGGCCCCGCTGCTGGCACTCGACGATGTCGAACACCGGTTGGCCGAGGCTGTAGGAGACATATTCCAGCCGTGCATTGCCGCTGTGGCTGACGATCGGGAAAATGGACTTGAACGCCGCCTGCAGCCCGACCTCGCGGCGCGCTTCGGCGGGTACGTCCTCCTGCAGGAACTCCCGATAGGATTCGATCTGGGTGGTCAGCAGGTAGGGCACCGGCAGGACGCTTGCGCGCTTGGCAAAGCTCTTGCGGATGCGTTTTTTCTCGGCAAATGTATAGCTCATGACGGCTGCCTCGCTTCAGGGGACAGGGATCAGGGATCAGGGATCGGCACGCTCGCCGATCCTTCATCGCTGAGACCTCTCAAGAAACACGCCGGGCCGCCCCAAGCGTTTAGTTCCGGCCGGCCGTTCGGGCCTTAACTTCGGCTTTGCCGATGTTAGCCTGCACTGAAACTTTGTTTTCTCGCACCCCCTCGGGGGGCGGGCTGGGCGCAGCCCGGCCCTGGGGGCGCTCAAATGCGTAAAGGCCGGCGGCCCGAAGACCGCCAGCCAAGCCATAGGCAAGACGCCCTGACACGCGCGATTACTTGATCTCGACGGTGGCGCCGGCTTCGGTGAGCTGTTTCTTGATGTCCTCGGCCTCGGCCTTGGACACGCCTTCCTTCACCGGCTTCGGCGCGCCGTCGACCAGGTCCTTGGCCTCCTTAAGGCCCAGACCGGTGATGGCACGCACGACCTTGATGACGTTCACCTTGTTGGCGCCGGCGGCGGCCAGGATCACGTCGAACTCGGTCTTCTCTTCGGCGGCGGGGGCGGCGGCGCCCGCGGCGGGGGCGGCGGCCACAGCCACGGTGGCAGCGGCGGCGGACACACCGAACTTCTCTTCCATGTCCTTGATGAGCTCGGAGAGCTCCAGAACGGTCATGCCAGCAATGGCATCGAGGATTTCAGCTTTGGTCAAAGCCATGTTGCACTCCTGAACAAGTCAAAGTTGTACTAGAACGGTCGAGCCTGAGAGATCACGCCGCCTGCTTTTCGCGCGCGTCGCGCAGCGCCGCCAAGGTGCGGACGAACTTGCCCGGCACCTCGTTCAAGGTCTGCACGAACTTGGCAATGGGCGCCTGCATGGTGCCCATGAGCATGGCCAACAGCTCATCGCGGCTGGGCAGGCTGGCCAAGGCCGTGACGTCGTTGGGAGACATCACGTGATTGGCCATGGCACCCGCCTTGATCACGAACTTGTCGTTGGCCTTGGCGAAATCGTTCAGGACCTTGGCCACCGCCACCGGATCGGCGGAGATGCCATAGGCGAGGGGGCCGGTCAGCTGGCTGGCCAGCCCCTCGAATGGCGTCCCCGCCAAGGCCCGGCGCGCCAGGGTGTTCTTCAACACCCGCAGATAGACACCGCTCTCGCGGGCCTTCTTGCGTAGGGCCGTCATGTTGGCGACGGTGACGCCCCGATACTCGGCGACCACCACGGCCTGGGCGGTGGCAAGCTGCGCGCCGATCTCGGCGACGACCGCCTTTTTGTCATCAAGATTGAGACTCAAGGTCAGACTCCTTTCGTCGTACACACCCTCGCCACCCGTGCGCACGGGCGGTTCGGGGCCCACCGGCGGCCTGATTCAGGAGCGACTACTCACGACTGCCTGTTTCGGGTTACGCCGTCTGCGTAGGCAGGGATCAGGGATCAGGAAACAGGGATCAGAGAACCCCGGAACTTATTCCCACACCGCGATTAAGCCTTGCGGCGCCTACGGTCTTGGACAACCCGCCTGCCCCGTACCGGCGGCAGGCGGCCCCAATTCTGTTACGGCTGGGGTGCCTGCAGACTCGCCTGGTCCACCCGCACACCGATTCCCATGGTGCTGGAGAGCGCCACCTTTTTCATGTAGACGCCCTTGGCGCTAGCCGGCTTGGCCCTGTTCAGCGCCTCCAGCAAGGCCTGCAGGTTTTCCCGCAGGGCCTCGATCTCGAAGGAGGCGCGCCCAATGGTGGCATGCACGATGCCCGCCTTGTCGGTGCGGTATTGCACCTGGCCCGCCTTGGCGTTCTTCACCGCTTCCGCCACATTGGGGGTAACGGTACCCACTTTTGGGTTGGGCATGAGCCCGCGCGGGCCCAGGATCTGGCCCAGCTGCCCCACCACCTTCATCGCATCCGGGGTGGCGATCACCACGTCGAAATCCATGCGACCGCCCTTGACCTCGGCAGCCAGGTCGTCGAAACCGACGATGTCCGCCCCGGCAGCGCGGGCGGCCTCGGCCGCCGCACCCTGGCAGAACACCGCCACGCGCACGCTCTTGCCCGTGCCGCGCGGCATGACCACCGAACCGCGCACCACCTGATCGGACTTCCTCGGGTCCACCCCCAGGTTCACGGCGACGTCCACCGATTCGTCGAACTTGGCGGTCGCCGCCGCCTTCACCAGGGCCAGCGCCTCGTCGACGCTGTAGAGTTTGGTGCGGTCCACCTTGGCCTTGAGGGCCTTGACGCGCTTGGATACCTTGGCCATATCACACCCCCTCGACAATGAGACCCATGCTGCGGGCGCTGCCGGCGATGGTGCGCACGGCCGCGTCCATGTCCGCGGCAGTCAGGTCGGGCATCTTGGTCTTGGCGATCTCTTCCAGCTGGGCGCGGGTGATGGTGCCGACCTTGTCCGTGTGCGGCTTGGACGAGCCTTTCTGCACGCCGGTGGCCTTTTTGATCAGCACCGTGGCCGGCGGCGTCTTCATGATGAAGGTGAAGCTCTTGTCCGCGTAGGCGGTGATCACCACGGGGATGGGCAGCCCCGGCTCCATGCCCTGGGTCTGGGCGTTGAAGGCCTTGCAAAATTCCATGATGTTGAGGCCCCGTTGACCCAAGGCGGGACCGATGGGCGGGCTCGGGTTGGCCTTCCCCGCCGGCACTTGCAGCTTGATATAACCGACTACTTTCTTCGCCATGATAGGCTCCTACAGTTGATGAGTCCTAACGCACGTTCGACGCGTTCGACAACGCCTACTTGCGCTCCTCCTGCCGGGCTGGCCCGGCGCGGGTAATGGGCCGATGGCCGCTCGATCCTTTCAGGCCTTCTCGACCTGCGAAAAATCCAGTTCCACAGGGGTGGCACGACCGAAGATGGTCACCGACACCCGCAGCTTGCTCTTCTCGTAGTTGACTTCTTCCACCGAGCCATTGAAGTCGCTGAACGGGCCATCGATGATGCGCACCAGCTCGCCCGGCTCGTACAACACCTTGGGCCGCGGCTTCTCGACGCCTTCCTGGATCTGTTGCAAGATGGCCTGCACCTCGCGCTCACTGATGGGCGAAGGCCGCGTGGCCGTGCCGCCGACGAATCCGGTGACCTTGGGCGTGCTCTTCACCAAGTGCCAGGTGGTATCGTCCATTTCCATCTGCACCAGGACATAGCCGGGGAAGAACTTGCGTTCGGTCACACTCTTCTGCCCACCCTTCATCTCCACGACCTCTTCCACCGGCACCAGGATCTGACCGAACTTGTCCTGCATACCGGCGCGTTCGATGCGCTC
>Ga0308420_1000954_pt1:10000-14886 | contig 14886 bp, 6 predicted proteins | sample HotsprSampleMS55_FD_203802 | JGI IMG/M metagenome (GOLD analysis project Ga0308420, IMG submission 203802) | Hot spring phototrophic mat microbial communities from Mushroom Spring, Yellowstone National Park, Wyoming, United States - 20090730_MS55 ... | reverse complement strand
TGCACACCCCCAGCCCGACCGCGATTCCGGCGAGCGCGCCCCACTTGTTCGCCCGCTTCCAGAAGATCCCGAGCACCAGTGCCGGGAAGAACGCGGACATCGCGAGCGAGAAGGCGGCGCCCACCAGGAACAGGATGTGCCCCGGCTTGTAGGACGTCACCCAGGCCGCGATCAGGGCTACCACCAGCAGCAGGGTCTTGGCCACGGTCACGCGCCGCTTGGTGGAGGCGTTCGGGTCGATCATCTTGTAGTAGACGTCGTGCGAGAGCGCGTTGGCGATCGTGAGCAGCAGCCCGTCGGCGGTGGAGAGCGCCGCGGCGAGCCCGCCGGCTGCGACCAGCCCCGAAACCACGTAGGGCAGCCCCGCGAGCTCGGGCGTCATCAGCACGATCAGATCGCCGCCGATCCGCATCTCGGCGAGCTGCAGAATTCCGTCGCCGTTGATGTCGGTGAACCGGATCAGGTCCGGATCCACCGCGCGCCAGGCGGCAAGCCAGCCCGGAATCTCGGCGAACTTCGTGCCGACGAGATTGGTGTACACGTCGTACTTCGCGAGCACCGCGAGCGTCGGCGCCGAGATGTAGAGCAGACAGATGAAGAACAGCGTCCAGAATACCGATCTGCGCGCCTCGCGTACGCTGGGCGTGGTGTAGTAACGCATCAGGATGTGCGGCAGCGCGGCGGTGCCGAACATCATGCACAGCACGATGCCGAGGAAGTTGCGCCGGGCGACGTCGCGCGCTTCTTCGTCTTTGCCCGGGAACGCCTCGGCGTGCACCCGTAGCGGCGCCGCGTGCGGCGCGAGCCCGCGGTCGGAATTCCACTGTTTCTTCGCCTCCTCGACGTCTTTGGGATAGGCGGCGAGCGCCTTTTCGGCGGCCGCGATCTCGGCTTCGGGCGCGTTGGCCGCCTTGAGGTCGGCGAGCTTCTTCTCGAGCCCCGCCTTGCCTTCGGCGTACGCTTTCTGCGGGTCCTTCAGCGCCGCCGCTGCCGCATCCGAGCGTGCCTTGGCGATCGCGCGCACCTCGGCCTCTTTCGGATCGGCGATGATCTTCTTCTCAACCTGCGCGAGCTTTTCCATCACCAGCCCGTAACCGAGGTGGGGGATCGGGTTTCCGAGGTGCTTGACCCCCAGCCAGACGATCGGAATCAGGTAGGCGATGATGAGGATGATGTACTGCGCGACCTGCGTCCAGGTCACCGCGCGCATGCCGCCGAGGAACGAGCACACCAGCATCCCGGCCAGCCCGACGAAGACACCGATGCCGAACTCGAGCCCGGTGAAGCGGCTGGTGATCAGTCCCACGCCGTAGATCTGCGCCACCACATAGACGAACGACACCAGGATCGCGGAGAACACGCCGAAGAGCCGCGGCACGTTACCGCCATAGCGCGCGCCGAGGAAATCGGGAATCGTGAACTGCCCGAACTTGCGCAGGTAAGGCGCCAGGAACACCGCCACCAGCACGTAACCCCCGGTCCACCCCATGATGAACGCGAGCCCGTCGTAGCCCGCGAGATAGAGCGTTCCGGCCATCGCGATGAAGGAAGCCGCGCTCATCCAGTCGGCAGCGGTCGCCATGCCGTTGAAGAAGGCCGGCACGCGGCGCCCGGCGACGTAATACTCGGCCACCACCCCCGTGCGGCTCAGGATGCCGATCGTCGCGTAAAGACCGATCGTCGCGAGCAGGAACGTGAGGCCGATCGCCTTGCGCGACAGGCCGAGCTGCTCTGCGATCGCGAGCAAGATGATGAACGCGATGAACCCGCCGGTGTAGACGGAATAGTACTTTTTGAGCGCCTGGTTGAAGGCTTTCTGGCTGAAGGCGGCCGGCTGGCTCATTGTTCCTCCTCCTCGTGCACGCCGTATTCGTAGTCGAGCTTGTTCATGTAGTAGGCGTAGACCCCGATGATGATCACGTAGATGATCAGCGAACCCTGCGCCGACATGTAGAAACTGAGCGGCCAGCCGAGGAACGTGATCTCGTTCAGCTCCCTCGCGTACCACGCCTGCACGTAGGTGACGACAAACCAGATCGCGAGCAGGATCGCGATCAGGACGAGGTTCTTGCGCCAGTACTCCCGGTGCCGTTCGGTGATCTCCATGGACTCTCCCCCTTGTTGGCGGCCGGCAACGCCTGCGCGCAACCCGCACGGGAGACGCGCACCCGCTGCCACCGTGCGCTTTTTAACGCAGAAAGCTTACATGATTCTGACTCGGCCATCGTTGAGCGCGAGGCCGTTGCGGTGCAGCATCGGCCCTGTAGCGCTGGAGGTATCCCCGCGAGCGCGAAGACTCGCTCCCGCAGGCCGGCTTCCCGGGGGGCTTGCGACCGGATGCCCCTCGGCTCGCTGATAGAATCGCGGCGGCCCGGGAGAGATGGCCGAGCGGTCTAAGGCGCACGCCTGGAGAGCGTGTAAGCGCGATGAGCGCTTCGTGGGTTCGAATCCCACTCTCTCCGCCACCCCAGGCGGGGGGATGTTGCATAATGAACGAGGCGGGCCCCCCCGCGGTGCAGCCCGGTGAACCTGGTCAGGTCCGGAAGGAAGCAGCCACAGCCGGTGTCTGCAGGTGCCGGGGTCAGGCTCGCCTGTGTCCGCCGTTAGAATCCCGCCATGAGCTATCAGGTGCTCGCGCGCAAGTGGCGCCCGCGCGACTTCGAATCCGTCGTCGGGCAGGAGCATGTGGTCCGTGCGCTGCGCCACGCGCTCGCCGAGGGGCGTCTGCACCACGCCTGGCTTTTCACCGGCACCCGCGGGGTCGGGAAGACGACGCTCGCGCGCATCCTCGCGAAGTGCCTCAACTGCGAGCGCGGCGTGAGCCCGAACCCTTGCGGCACCTGCGCCGCATGCCTCGAAATCGACGCAGGCCGGTTTCCGGACCTGCTCGAAGTGGACGCCGCGACCAACACCGGGGTGGACGAGATGCGGGTGTTGCAGGAAAGCGGCGCCTACGTGCCGGTGCGCGGCCGCTACAAGGTGTTCGTCATCGACGAGGTCCACATGCTCTCGCGCGCGGCCTTCAACTCGATGCTGAAGACGCTGGAAGAGCCGCCTGCGCACCTGAAGTTCATCCTCGCGACGACCGAGGCGCAGAAGATACCGGTGACGGTGCTCTCGCGCTGCCTGCAATTCAACCTGCGGCAGATGCCGCCGGCGGCGATCGCCGCACACCTTGCGCGCGTGCTCGAGGCGGAGAAGATCGCGTTCGAACCGGAGGCGCTCGGGCCGCTCGCGCAGGCGGCGGCCGGCAGCATGCGCGATGCGCTCTCGCTGCTCGACCAGGCGATCGCGCACGGCGGCGGGCGCGTCGGTGCCGCCGACGTACGCGCGATGCTCGGCACGCTCGACGGCGAGTGGCTGCACCGGCTGCTCGATGCGGTGATCGCGGGCGACGGACCGGGCGCAATCGCGCTCGCCGACGAGATGCAGGCGAGGAGTCTTTCGTTCGACGCGGCGCTGCGGGATCTCGCGGCGCTGCTCACGAGAGTCGCGCTCGCGCAGCTCGCCCCGGGGGCGCTCGACCCACAGGATCCCGAGCGCGAGCGGCTGGCGGCGCTCGCGGCGCGGCTCGACCCGGAGACAGTGCAGCTCTACTACCAGATCGCACTTCAGGGCCGAGAGGATCTCGAGCGTGCGCCCGACGAGCATGCCGGATTCGCGATGACCCTCCTGCGCATGCTCGCGTTCCGTCCGGAGGCGGGACCGGAAGCGCGCGCGGCCGAGGAAGCGGTGGCGCGCGCCCCGCGCCCGTTCGAGGGCGAGTGGGCAGCGCTCGCGCGCGCGCTTCCGATCTCCGGCGCCGCGCGGCAGCTCGCGCTCCACGCCGAGCTGCACGCGTACACCGCAGACCGCTTCGATCTCGTCGTGCCGCAGCCGCTGGCGCACCTCGCGGCCGACGCGTGCCGGGAGAAGCTGCGCGCGGCGCTCGAACGACACTTCGGGCGGGCGCTCGCGCTGCGGGTGAGCGTCGGCGAGACGCGGGGCGTATCGGCGGCGGTGCAGGAGGCGGAGGAACGAGCCGCGCAGCGCGATGCAGCCGAACGCGCGATGCGCAACGATCGCTTCGTGCGCGAGCTCGTCGAGATGTGCGATGCCCGGGTGCTCGACTCGAGCCTGCACCCGGCGTCCCCCAACGGTGGAGAGCGCGTATGAAGGCCAATCTCGGGCAACTCATGAAGCAGGCGCAGCGCGTGCAGGAGAACATGCGCCGCATGCAGGAAGAGCTCGCCGCGGTCGAAGTCGAAGGCGAGGCGGGCGCGGGGTTCGTCAAAGTGGTGATGAACTGTCGCCACGAGGTGAAGCGCGTGCGCATCGACCCCTCGCTCGTGGGCGAAGACCGCGACATGCTGGAAGATCTGGTTGCGGCGGCATTCAACGACGCGGCACGGCGCGTCGAACAGAAGGTTTCCGAGCGCCTCGCCGGCATGACCGCGGGACTCGGTCTTCCGCCCGGGTTCGGACTTCCGCTTTGATCCGCGATCCGGTTCCGAGCGTCGCGGGGCTCGAGCGCCTGATCGAGGCGCTGCGGGTGCTTCCCGGAGTCGGTCCGCGCAGCGCGCAGCGCATGGCCTATCACCTGTTGCAGCACGACCGTGCAGGGGCCGAGTCCCTCGCCGCCGCGCTCGGCGCGGCGCTGCGCACTGTGCGCCACTGCGTACGGTGCAACAGCCTCGCCGAGGAGGAGGTGTGCGCGCTCTGCCGCTCGCCGCGGCGCGATCCGGCGCTGCTGTGTGTGGTGGAAACACCCGCGGATGTCGCCGCGATCGAGCACACCGCGAGCTACGCCGGCCGTTATTTCGTGCTGATGGGGCGGCTTTCGCCTCTGGACGGTATCGGTCCGCGCGAAATCGGCCTCGAACGGCTACTTGCGCGCGCCACCGACG
>Ga0308420_1000954_pt1:0-5000 | contig 14886 bp, 6 predicted proteins | sample HotsprSampleMS55_FD_203802 | JGI IMG/M metagenome (GOLD analysis project Ga0308420, IMG submission 203802) | Hot spring phototrophic mat microbial communities from Mushroom Spring, Yellowstone National Park, Wyoming, United States - 20090730_MS55 ... | reverse complement strand
CGTTCATCGGCGCAGGGTGAGTCGGCTCCTAAGGCGAGGCCGAAAGGCGTAGCCGATGGAAAACAGGTCAATATTCCTGTACCTCGACAGGATGCGATGGGGGGACGGAGAAGGTTATGCAGGCCGGGTGACGGTCGTCCCGGTTTAAGCGTGTAGGCGTGCCATCCAGGCAAATCCGGAAGGCTGAGCCGAGACGCGACGACGACTGCCCTTCGGGGCGGGAAGCTGCAGACACCCTGCTTCCAGGAAAAGCCTCTAAGCTTCAGTCCTGTCGGGACCGTACCGTAAACCGACACTGGTGGGCGAGATGAACATTCTCAGGCGCTTGAGAGAACTCGGGAGAAGGAACTCGGCAAATTGACACCGTAACTTCGGGAGAAGGTGTGCTCCCAGTAGGTGAAGGCGTACAGCCGGAGCCGAACGGAGCCGCAGAGAATCGGTGGCTGCGACTGTTTAATAAAAACACAGCACTCTGCCAACACGAAAGTGGATGTATAGGGTGTGACGCCTGCCCGGTGCCGGAAGGTTAAGTGATGGGGTGAAAGCTCCGGATCGAAGCCCCGGTAAACGGCGGCCGTAACTATAACGGTCCTAAGGTAGCGAAATTCCTTGTCGGGTAAGTTCCGACCTGCACGAATGGCGTAACGCTGGCCACACTGTCTCCTCCCGAGACTCAGCGAAGTTGAAGTGGTTGTGATGATGCAATCTACCCGCGGCTAGACGGAAAGACCCCGTGCACCTTTACTGTAGCTTTGCATTGGACTGTGGACCGGTCTGTGTAGGATAGCTGGGAGGCTACGAAGCGGGGGCGCCAGCCCTCGTGGAGCCGTCGTTGAAATACCAGCCTGGCTGTTCCGCGGTTCTAACCCAGGCCCGTGATCCGGGCCGGGAACCGTGCATGGCAGGCAGTTTGACTGGGGCGGTCTCCTCCCAAAGCGTAACGGAGGAGTACGAAGGTACGCTTGGCACGGTCGGAAATCGTGCTCGAAAGTGCATAGGCAAAAGCGTGCTTGACTGCGAGACCGACGGGTCGAGCAGGTGCGAAAGCAGGTCTAAGTGATCCGGTGGTTCTGTATGGAAGGGCCATCGCTCAACGGATAAAAGGTACGCCGGGGATAACAGGCTGATGACCCCCAAGAGTTCATATCGACGGGGTCGTTTGGCACCTCGATGTCGGCTCATCACATCCTGGGGCTGTAGCCGGTCCCAAGGGTATGGCTGTTCGCCATTTAAAGTGGTACGTGAGCTGGGTTTAAAACGTCGTGAGACAGTTTGGTCCCTATCTACCGTGGGCGCTGGAAGTTTGCGGGGGGCTGCTCCTAGTACGAGAGGACCGGAGTGGACGCATCCCTGGTGTACCGGTTGTCACGCCAGTGGCATCGCCGGGTAGCTATATGCGGAAGGGATAACCGCTGAAAGCATCTAAGCGGGAAACCCGCCCCAAGATGAGACTTCCCGGAGGCTCGACCTCCCTGAAGGGTCGTCCGAGACCAGGACGTGGATAGGCGGGGTGTGGAAGGGCCGCGAGGCCTTGAGCTAACCCGTACTAATGGCCCGTGCGGCTTGACCCTATAACGGTGAGCGCGGCGGCTGCCGGCCGCAGATGAGGGCAGACGCCTGGCGGTCTCTCCCCAGAGCCTTGTTTCTTCCGGTTTCGGCCGGCGGCTACAGGCCGGTCATCCGAACAATCTGGCGGCGATGGCAGCCTGGAACCACGCCTTCCCATCCCGAACAGGACCGTGAAACGGGTTTGCGCCGATGATAGTGTGCAGTCGCACGCGAAAGTAGGTCACCGCCAGGCCATCTTCTCCAGCTTCGGCGTTCGTTCGAGCGTCGGGGTTTTTTCGGTCTCGCGCGAGACCGTGGCGCAGACGCGACATGAACGACCTTCTGACGGATTCCAAAAACGTCCGGTTCGGATCCGGAATGTCTTGGGGCGTGCTACACTCCGAATAGAAGCTCGAACAGAACGCAGAAAAATCGGGTAACATTTGGATCCGAAACGACATTTGCTTCGTCCGGGCTGCGGAACCGAAAGCCCGGAACGTTGGGGCTGTGTCGCGGAGAAGGGGATGCACCGAACCCCAGCGGCGAAGGCGGTGGTTCTATTTGCTGTCTTCGCCCTCGGAGTTACCGCCGCGTTCGCCCAGGTAAAGCCGGACGCGGGCCAGATTCTCCGGGAGCTCAAGGAACCTCCGCGCGAGCCGCCGCGGCCGCTGGAGGTGCTGCCGCGCGGCGACGTCCCTCGGCCTGCGCTCGGCGCACCGGAGCTGAAGCTCACTCCGAGGGGCTTTCGCATCAGCGGCAACACCGTCTTCACCGAAGCAGAGCTCCTCGGCGCCGTACGCGACTTCGTCGGCAAGGAGCTCGACATCAACGGTCTCAACGACGCCGCCACTGCAGTGCGCTCCTACTATCGCGCGCGCGGCTACTTCCTCGCGCAGGCGTATCTTCCGCGCCAGGAGATCCGCGACGGGATCGTCGAGATCGCGGTGATCGAGGGCCGCATCGGCAAGCTCGAGGTGAACGTGAAGGAAGGCACGCGCATCTCCGAGCACCTGATCCGCGACATCCTCGCCACGCACCTCGCGGAGGGCCAGCTCATCACCGAGACGGGTCTCGAGAAGCCGCTGCTCCTCGTCAACGACCTGCCGAACGCGATCGTCACCTCCGAAATCCGCCCGAGCCAGACGGTCGGCGCCGCCGACATCCGGGTGAACGTCGAGCAGGTGCCCGACCTCGTCAACGGTTTCGTGGACTTCGACAACGGCGGAAGCCGCTTCACCGGCGAGTTCCGCCTGGGCGTCACGCTCAACGTCAACTCGCCGATGAACCGCGGCGACCAGTTCACCGTGCGCGCGTTCACCACCGAGGAACGGTTCCTGCTGCAACGCATCGCCTACACGCTCCCGGTCGGACCGTGGGGTACGCGCATCGGCCTGAGCTATCTCGACTTCGACTACCGGCTCGGCAAGGACTTCTCCACTCCCCCCGAACAGGGGGGGCAGGGCGACCTCAAGGCGCATGGCTACGGCGCGTCCACGAGCGTCTTCGCCTTCCACCCCTTCATCCGCACGCGCAACGTCAACCTGATCGGGCAGTTCGCGATCGAGGACAAGCGGCTCTTCGATCGGGTGGACGCGTTCAACGACCTCACCGACACCTACATCTACAACGTGAAGCTCGGCGTGGTGGGCGATTTCCGCGACCGCTTCCTCGGCGGCGGCCTCAACTCGTTCAACTTCACGATCACCGAGGGCAGCGTGGACATCCGTCCCGAGGCGAAGCGCACGGCCGACCAGAGCCCGGTGGGCCGCAAGACGCTCGGTCCCTACGCCAAGTACAACTACGAGTTCCGCCGCCTGCAGCGGATCAGCGACAACGCGAGCCTGCTCCTTTCGCTCGTGGGGCAGGCGGCCTCCAAGAACCTCGCCTCGGCCGAGCGCTTCTCGCTCGGCGGGCCCTCGGGCGTGCGCGCCTACCCGGTGGGCGAGGCGGTCGGCGACAACGGCTGGATTTTCAGCGCCGAGTACCGCTACCTCGTCCCCGGCCTCAAGATCCGCGGCGGCGACCTCACCCTGTCCGGCTTCTACGACCTCGGCCACGTCCGCATCGAGAAGGATTTCGTCACCGGGGACGCCCAGGTCAACAACCGCAACCAGCGCAACCTCGCCGGCGCCGGCCTCGGCCTTTCCCTCGGCAAAGACGGCGACTTCCTCTTCCGCGCCGCAGCAGCCTGGCGTACCGAGAACGAGGCCCCCACGGCAGACCGGGTAAAGCGCATCCCGCGCGTTTGGTTCCAGGCGGTGAAATGGTTTTGAGCCTTGCGGGACGAAATCAGCGAAGGCGCGACATATTTCACAACCCTGCGCGGCAAGGTGGGATAGTCTGTTCCTAGATTTTTTCGGGCGGCCTCTGCCGTAGCCCTCGTACCTCGTGTGGGAGGTGGCATTATGAAAAAGCTCGGACTATCAATACCCTCCGCACCGTCCTTCGCCGAAATGCACCTGCGCCCGAAGGCGCTCGCAGCCGCGGTCGCGGCGGCGCTCTGCGCGCCGGGGGCGCTCGCGCTGCCCTCTGGCGGCGTCGTCACGCACGGCACCTCGGTCATCTCGACGCCGAACGCCACCACGATGACGATCCACCAGACGAGCGGAAGCTCGATCATCGAGTGGCAGAGCTTCAACATCGCGCGGCCCGAATCGGTGATCGTCACCCAGCCTGCGGGCGGAAGCGCGCTCTATCGCATCGGCGCGCATTCGCCCACCGAGATCTACGGCAGGCTGTCGGCCACCGGCAGCATCATCCTCACGAATCCCGCGGGCGTGTTTTTCATGCCCGGCGCGAGCGTGGACGTGGCGGGGCTCGTCGCGACTTCGCTTTCGATCAGCAACGCCGACTACCTCTCCGGAAACTGGGTGTTCACCAACCCCGGCGGCGCGGGACCGGTGGTGAACCAGGGCTCGATCAGCGCCCCCGGCGGCTATGCGCTCCTCGCCGCACCGCACGTGCGAAACGAAGGCGTGATCGCGGCGCGCATGGGCACCGTCGCGCTCGCCGCGGGGGACCAGGTGCGCCTCGACATGGTGGGCGACGGGCTGATTTCGGTGCGGGTGCCCGCAGCCGCGCTCGACGCCGCCGCGATCAACCGGGGGACGCTCGCCGCGGACGGCGGCACGGTGCTGATGACCGCGCGCTCCGCGAACGCGATCCTGGACACCGTCCTCAACACCGAAGGCGTCATCCGCGCCGACACCATCGCCGAGCGCGGCGGCGTCATCGTGCTCGATGGCGGCCCGAGCGGGGTCACTAGCGTCTCCGGGCAGCTCTCGGCGCAGGGGCTCGAGGCCGGCACGCGCGGCGGAACCGTGAAGGTGCTCGGCCACTACGTCGGCGTGGGCCTTAACGGCGCCAGCGCCACGATCGACGCCTCCGGCGATGCCGGCGGCGGCACCGTGCTCGTCGGCGGCAACTTCCAGGGGAGAGGCCCCGAGCAGAAC
>Ga0308420_1000950_pt1 | contig 14902 bp, 11 predicted proteins | sample HotsprSampleMS55_FD_203802 | JGI IMG/M metagenome (GOLD analysis project Ga0308420, IMG submission 203802) | Hot spring phototrophic mat microbial communities from Mushroom Spring, Yellowstone National Park, Wyoming, United States - 20090730_MS55 ... | reverse complement strand
CGCCTCTTCGAGCGTCATGCCGGGCTCGGGGAAGTAGGCGCAGGTGTACTGCATCGCTTCGCGGTCGAGCCAGAGCGCGTAGAAGTCGTTGCCGAGGTCGTAGTGCCGGTGGATGTTGTCGCGCGCGGCGGCGATCGAGCGCGAGCGCGGCGCGACCTCGCGCCAGAGCCGCAGGAAAGGCGAGGCGTGCGCCCGCCGTCCCCGCTCGAGCGCGCGGTAGACGCGCTCGAGGAACGCGACCAGATCGCCCTCGACCTGGATGCGGCCCTCGCTATAGAGGTCGCCGAAATGGAGCTCCGGATTGCGCGCCAGCCGCCAGAGCGCGCGGCGGTCGCCGATGCGCACCGTCGCGCCGCCGGGCTCGCCGGCGCGAAACCCGTCCCACAGCACCGCCTCGATGCCGGCGCCGGGCAGCGCTGCGAGCGCGCTCTTCAGCAACCAGCGTTCGAGCGGGCTCGTGCCGGCGCTCGAAGGCAATGCACGTTCTGCGCCCCTCATGCCTGCCTCGTGGGTTGGAGTGCGACGGATTTTCGCACGGATGCCGAATGCGCGGGAGTTGATCCGCGTCAAACTCGAGCGTCCCGCCGTGGCCGATGATGACTCATGCTTTCTTACGAGGACTGCATCGGGCTCTGCGGTCTCACCGAGGAGGAGGTGCACGCGATCGCGGAGCACGAGCACATCCCCGAGATCGCAGCGGCGGAGTACGGGAACTATCTCCTGCGCACGCCCGGGGGCGAGCTCTACATCAAGGCGATCATCCTCGACGACATCGCGCAGGCGGCGGCCTGCGGCGAGCGCGAGCGCGAGCTCGCCCTCAAGCTGGTGCTGCGCAACTTCGTGCGCCAGCATCCGCGCTGCGACGAGCGCCGGCGCGCCGAGCTGCACGTGCCCGAGCGCCGGCATCGGGAGGAGCCGTAGCGGTCGGAGGGCGCGTTCGCACGCGCCGGCTCGCGCTCCGGTGCCGCTTGACCGCGGTCAAACCGCCGGGGCGGGGCTTGTGTTTTCCTTCGCGCGCATGACCGATCTTCCCGCACCGCTTCCCCCCGAGGCGCTGTGCCGTCGCTGCGATGCGGCGCGCCTCGGTTTTCGCACCACCGACGAGCTGGCCGACGTCGAGGCCCCGCCCGGTCAGGCGCGCGCCGAAGAGGCGATGCGCTTCGCGGTCGGCATGCGCCACGAGGGCTACAACCTCTACGTGATGGGTCCGGAAGGCTACGGCCGGCGCACGATGGTGCGCCGGGTGCTGGAAGCCGCCGCGGCCGCGGAGCCGGTGCCTTCCGACTGGTGCTACGTGTTCAACTTCCGCACGCCGCACCGGCCGCGCGCGCTCGGGCTTCCGCCCGGTCGCGCGGCCAAGTTCCGCGAGGACATGGAGCGCCTCGTCGAGGACCTGCGCGCCGGCATCCCGGCGGCGTTCGAAACCGACGAATACCGCGCCCGCGCGAAGGAGATCGAGTCGGAGTTCGAGCATCGCCAGGAGCAGGCGCTCGAGGCGGTCGGCGCGCGCGCGCGCGCCGACGGCATCGCGCTGCTGCGCACGCCGGCGGGCTTCGGGTTCGCGCCGATGAAGAAGGACGCGGTGATGCGGCCGGAGGACTTCGAGAAGCTGCCGGCCGCCGAGCAGGAGCGCTTGCAGCGCCGGATCGCCGAGCTGCACGAGGCGCTCGAGGCGGTGATCCACGAGATCCCGAAATGGCGCCGCGAGGCGCAGCGCCGGCTGCGCGAGCTGAACCGCCAGGTGACGGCCGCTGCGGTGCGCAGCCTGATCGAGGAACTGGAGGCCGAATACCACGACCTGCCGGACGTCGCGGCGTATCTCGGCGAGGTGCGCGAGGACGTGCTCGACTACGCCGGCTGGTTCCAGCAGCCGAAGGAGGGCGAGCGGCCGGCGCTGCTCGGGCTCGCCGAGGCGGCCGAATCGCCGCTGCGCCGCTACCTCGTGAACGTGCTCGTCGAGCACGACGCGGCCGGCGGCGCGCCGATCGTGCACGAAGAAAATCCGACGCACGACAACCTGGTCGGGCGAATCGAGCACATCGCGCAGATGGGCACGCTCGTGACCGACTTCACGCTCATCAAGCCCGGCGCGCTGCACCGCGCCAACGGCGGCTACCTGGTGCTCGACGCGCTCAAGGTGCTGACGCAGCCCTTCGCGTGGGAAGCGCTCAAGCGGGCGCTGCGCGCGCGCGAGATTCGCATCGAGTCCCTCGGGCAGGCGCTTTCGCTCGTCTCGACGGTGTCGCTCGCACCCGAGCCGATCCCGTTGCAGGTGAAGGTGGTGCTGGTCGGCCCGCGCCTGGTGTATTACCTGCTGCACGCCTGGGACCCGGAGTTCGCCGAACTGTTCAAGATCGCAGCCGACTTCGAGGAGGACACCGCGCGCGGGCAAGAGGAAGAGCGGCGCTATGCGCGCCTCGCGGCCACGCTCGCGCGCCGCTCGAAGCTGCGCCCGCTCGAGGCGGGGGCGGTCGCGCGCGTGATCGAGCAGGCGGTACGCGCGGCGGGCGACACCGCGAAGCTTTCGGCGAACCTGGAAGCGCTCGCCGACCTCTTGCGCGAATCGGACTACTGGGCGCGCGCCGGCGGGCGCACCGTGATCTCGGCCGATGACGTCGAGCGCGCGATCGAGGCGCAGCATGCGCGCGCCGGCCGGCTGCGCGACCGCGTGCGCGAAGCGATCCTGAAAGGCACGCTGCTGATCGATACCGCCGGCAGCCGCGTCGGCCAGGTGAACGGGCTCGCGGTGACCGAGCTCGGCGGCTACGCGTTCGGCGTGCCGCAGCGCATCACCGCGCGCGTGCGCCTCGGCAGCGGCAAGGTGGTGGACATCGAGCGCGAGTCCGAGCTCGGGGGGCGGATCCACTCCAAGGGCGTTCTGATCCTCTCCGGGTTCCTCGCCGCGCGCTACGCCGCGCGCCATCCGCTCGCGCTCGCGGCGACGCTGGTGTTCGAGCAGAGCTACGGCGGCGTCGAGGGCGACAGCGCCTCGGCGGCGGAGCTGTGCGCGCTGCTTTCGGCGCTCGCCGAGGCGCCGGTGTCGCAGGCGCTCGCGATCACCGGCTCGGTCAACCAGCACGGCGACATCCAGGCGATCAGCGGCGTGAACGAGAAGATCGAGGGGTTCTACGATCTCTGCGCGGCGCGCGGGTTCGCCCCCGGGCAGGGCGTCATCATCCCGGCGGCGAACGTGCGCAACCTGATGCTGCGGCGCGACGTGGTGCAGGCGGCGGCCGAGGGCCGCTTCGCGGTCTATCCGGTGGCGACGATCGACGAGGCGGCGGCGCTGCTCACCGGCATGCCCGCCGGTGCGCGCGACGCGCTCGGCGACTTTCCGCCCGGCACGCTCAACCACCGCGTCGAGCAGAGTCTGGTGCATTTCGCCGCGCTCGCTGCGAAGGCGGCGACGCGCGCCGAGCCGCCGCGGCGCCGCGGCGCGGCGCGCGCGGACTGACTTCGGACCGGGTACCCCGGGGACGAGGCGCGCGAGGCGATCGGACTGGCCGGCGCTCTGCATGCGGCTTTTGACCGCGGTCAAGGCGCGGCCGCGCAAAGCGCGGATGCTCGCGGGATGCTGCGACCGCGTATCGTGATCGAGCTGGGGCCGGCGGTACCGGCGGAGGCGGCGCTGCGCGCCGCCGCCTCGCTCGCGGCGCGCGCCGGCGCGGAGCTCCTCGGTCTTTTCGTCGAGGATCCGGAGCTGCTGCGCTTCGCTGCGCTGCCGATCGCCCACGAGATCGGGCTCGCCTCGGCGCTGCGCCGGCCGCTGGATGCGGCGGTCGTCGAGCGCGCGCTGCGCGCGCAGGCGCTCGAAGCCGAGCGCAGGCTCGCAGCGGCGGCCGCGGCGGCGGCGGCGCGCTGGTCCTTCCGCGTCGCGCGCGCGCAGGCGAAGGCGGCACTGCTCGGCGCGGCGATCGAGGCCTTCGGCGAGACGTTGCCCGAAGAGCTGCGGCTGCTGCTCTTCGGCGAGGCGCAGTCTGTGCTCGAGCGCTGGGCCCAGGAGGCGCGCGCGCAGCTGGCCGCGCAGGCGGCGGCGGTGCGCGCCGAGGTGGTGCGTGCGCGCAGTCTGGACGAGCTGGCGGCCGCGTGTGCGGCGGCGCCGGCGGTGCTGGTGCTCGCGCCGCAGGAGGCGATCGTGCGGCTGGACGAGCTGCTCGCACGGCTCGAGACGGCCGGGGCGCCGGTGCTGCTACTGCCCGGAGAACCGGCGCTGCGCCGGCGCTACTGACCGCGCGCGCCCGGCTGCACCCTCAATCGGCCTCGGCTCTTCCGGAGGCCTCCGGCTTCTCCGGCAGGCGCGCGATCATCACGTCGGTGGTGAGCGCGAGGCCCGCGATCGAGGCGGCGTTCTGTAGCCCGCTGCGCGTCACCTTGCACGGATCGAGCACGCCCATCGCCGCGAGGTCGCCGAAGGTGCCGGTCGCGGCGTTGAAACCGAAGCTCGCCTCGCCCTGGAGCACGCGGGCCAGCACTACCGACGGCTCCCGGCCGGCGTTGCGCGCGAGCTGGCGCAGCGGCTCCTCCAGCGCGCGCAGCACGATGCGGATGCCGGCGTCCTGGTCGGCGTTCGCCCCGCGCAGGCCCTGGAGGCGCGCGCGTGCGCGCAGCAGGCCGACGCCGCCGCCCGGCAGCACGCCTTCCTCGACCGCTGCGCGCGTGGCGTGCAGCGCGTCCTCGGTGCGCGCCTTGCGCTCCTTCATCTCGGTCTCGGTGGCCGCGCCGACGCGGATCACCGCGACACCGCCCGCGAGCTTCGCCGCGCGCTCCTCCAGCTTCTCGCGGTCGTAGTCGCTCGCCGCGCGCTCGATCTCGCGCCGGATCGCCGCCACGCGCGCAGCGATCGCCTCCCGGCGGCCCGCGCCGCCGACGATCGTGGTGTGGTCCTTGTCCACCTCGACGCGGCGCGCACGCCCGAGGTCGGCGAGCCCGGCGCGCTCGAGCGTGCGCCCGGCTTCCTCGGCGATCACCGCCCCACCGGTGAGCACTGCGAGATCCTCCAGCATCGCCTTCCTTCGGTCGCCGAAGCCGGGTGCCTTCACCGCGCAGGCCTTGAGAACGCCGCGCACCGCGTTCACCACCAGTGTCGCGAGCGCTTCGCCTTCGACGTCCTCGGCGACCACCAGCAGCGGCTTCCCCGCGCGCGCCACCGCTTCGAGCAGCGGCAGCAAGTCCGCGATCGCCGAGATCTTGCGGTCGTGCAGCAGCAGGAAGGCGTCCTCCAGGACCACCCGCTGCTTCTCCGCGTCGTTGACGAAGTAGGGCGAGAGGTAGCCGCGGTCGAAGCGCGTGCCTTCGACCACCTCCAGCTCGCTCGCGAGGCCCTTGCCGTCCTCGACCGTGATCACGCCTTCCCGGCCCACCTTCTCCATCGCCTCGGCGACCATTTCCCCGATCGCGGAGTCGTTGTTCGCCGAAATCGTCGCCACCTGCGCGATCTCGGTGCGGCTCGCGCACGGCCGCGCGAGCGCCTTCAGCTCCGCGACCACCGCGTCCACCGCGAGGTCCACGCCGCGCTTGAGATCCATCGGGTTCATGCCGGCGACGACGTACTTCATGCCCTCGGCGACGATCGTGGCGGCGAGCAGCGTCGCGGTGGTGGTGCCGTCGCCCGCCACCTCCGAGGTCTTCGCCGCCACCTCGCGCGCCATCTGCGCGCCCATGTTCTCGAAGGGGTCGGCGAGCTCGATCTCCTTCGCAACCACCACCCCGGAGTTGATCACCTGGGGGGCGCCGAAGCTGCGTTCGAGCATCACCGTGCGCGCGCGGGGACCGAGCGTGAGGCGCACCGCGTCGGCGAGCGTGCCGATGCCCTTCAGGATCTTCGAGCGCGCCGCGTCGCCGAACAGGAGCTGCTTCGCCGCCATCGTGCTTCCGGCGTCGCTAGCGCGCGCGGCTCCAGCGCGCGCGCAGCAGATTGTCGCCCCTGCCGTAGGTCATTTTCAGCTCTCCCTTGAACGCGCGCTTGAGAGCGTGCGCGATGAGGCGCGCAAGATGCGTCGAGGTGGTGGTGACCCGCGTCGCGCCGTCCTCTTCGCGGATCGCGATGATGCGCTCGAGCGGATGCTCGGCGCGCTCGGCCTCGGCGCAGTGCATCACGCGGCCGAGCACCTCGGCGCGATGGCGCTGGAACCATTCGCCCGAAAGCGTGAGGTAGCCCGCCGGCGCGTCCTCGGCGATGCGCCGGCAGGCGGGACAGACGAGCTTCGCCGCGCGCGCGCGAGCGCCCGCGCGCCAGCTCCAGCGCCCGTCCCGGAACGTCGCGCCGCAGCGCGGGCACTCGACCGGCCCGCGCGGCTTGCGGGCGGCGCGGTACGGGTCGTCGCCGTAGCCCTCGAGGATCTGCAGCCGGCGGTAGCGGTAGGGGCCTCGCTCGCGTCGCATCGGTTTTCCCCGTTGAACGATGCGCGAACGGTAGCCGCCTGCCCGCGGGCCGGTGTTGACCGGGATCAAACGTGCGCGCACGGCCTCGCGCGACGATCGCACGATGGACGCGCTCGCCGCCGCGCTCGCCGACCCGCAGTGCTACCCGCATGCGGCGGCCGAAATCGAGGTGCTGGAGACGCACATCTCGTGGGTGCTGCTCGCGGGCGATTTCGCCTACAAGGTGAAAAAACCGGTGCGGCTTCCGTTCCTCGATTTCTCGACGCTCGAGGCGCGCCGGCGCTTCTGCGAGGAGGAACTCCGGCTCAACCGGCGCACCGCGCCCGGGCTCTACCTCGCGGTGGTGCCGGTGGTGCGCACCGCGGCGGGGCTGCGCGTCGAGGCGCCCGGCGAGCCGGTCGAGTACGCCGTCAAGATGCGCCGCTTCGCGCACGGTGCGCTCGCAGCCGAGCGCGCGCGCGCCGGTGCGCTCGGGGCGGCGGAGGTGGACGAGATCGCGGTGGCGCTCGCGCGCTTTCATGCCGCCGCGCCGCGCGCCGCGGCCGCTTCCGCGTGGGGCGAAGGTGCCGCGATCGTGCGCCGGGCGCTCGCGAACTTCGACGAGATCGCGGCCCTCGCGCCGTCCGCAGGGCCCCAGAGGGCCGGGCGGCTCGCGCGGCTTCGCGCCTGGAGCGCCGAGGAGGCGGCGCGCCTCGATGCGCTCTTCGCCGCCCGGCGCGCCCAGGGCTTCGTGCGCGAATGCCACGGAGACCTGCATCTTGCCAACATCGCCTTCGTCGACGGCCGTCCGCTCGCCTTCGATTGCATCGAGTTCGATCCGGATCTGCGCTGGATCGACGTGATGAGCGAGACCGCGTTCCTCTACATGGATCTCCTCGCCCACGGCCTGGAAGCGCTCGGCTGGCGGGCGCTCAACCGCTGGCTGGAGGAAAGCGGCGACTACGCAGGCGTTGCGCTGCTTCGCTTCTACGCCGTCTACCGCGCGATGGTGAGGGCGAAGGTGGCGGTACTCGGCGGCCGCGAGCCGGCGTTCGAGGCGTACGTCGCGCTCGCCGAGCGGCTGGCGCGCGCCGGGGCGCCGGCGCTGGTGCTGATGCACGGGTTGCCCGGCTCGGGCAAGACGAGGACGGCCGGTCTTCTCGCCGAGCGCCTGGGGGCGGTGCGGATCCGCTCCGACGTCGAGCGCAAGCGTCTGTTCGGCCTCGCGCCGCTCGCGCGCGCCGCGGCGGCGCCCGGCGAGGGCATCTACGAGGCGCAGGCGACCGAGCGCACCTATGCGCGGCTCGCCTGCCTTGCGGGCGGGGTCCTGGACGCGGGCTTTCCGGCGATCGTGGATGCCGCCTTTGCGCGGCGTGCGCAGCGCGATCGGCTCCGGCGCGAAGCGCTCGCGCGCGCTGTGCCGTGCGCGATCGCCGCCTGCGAGACGCCGGTCGAGCTCCTGCGCGAGCGGCTCGCGCGGCGCAGGGGCGATGCCTCGGACGCCGGGATCGAGGTGCTCGAGCACCAGCTCGCCACGCGCGATCGGCTCGCAGCCGACGAGGAGGCGATCGCGGTGCACCTCGACACCACCGGCGAAGCCGCGCTCGCGCGAGCGCCCGAGCTCCTCGCCGCGCGGCTCTCCGCGCCGCCGGCCGACGCAAGCGGCCGGGCGCCGGCGGCCGGCTGAGCCGCACGCCGATGCCGGTCCACAACGCCGACATCGCGCGCGTGTTCGAGGAGATCGCCGATCTGCTGGCGCTCCAGGACGCGAATCCCTTCCGCGTGCGCGCCTACCGCAACGCCGCGCGTACCATCGGCAACCTCTCGCTCGACCTCGCCGCCGCGCTGCGCGAGGGCCGGCCGCTGCCGAAGCTGCCCGGAATCGGCGCGGACCTCGGCGCGAAGATCGCCGACATCGCACGCACCGGCACCACGCCGCTGCTCGGGCGGCTGCGCCGGCAGACGCCGCCGGCGCTCGTCGAGATGCTGCGCATCCCCGGCCTCGGGCCCAAGCGCGTGCGCGCCCTCGCCGATACCCTCGGGGTGAAGAGCCTCGCGGATCTGGAAAAGGCGGCGCGCGAGGGCAAGATCCGGGGGATCGCCGGCTTCGGCGAGAAGACCGAAGCGGCGATCGCGCGCGCGGCCGCCGAGCGGCTGGGCGCCGCACGGCGTTTCGAGCTCGCGGTCGCCTGGCAGTACGCCGAGCCGCTCCTCGCGCACCTCGCGGCCGCGCGCGGGGCGAAGCGCGTGGTGGCCGCCGGCAGCCTGCGCCGGCAGCGCGATACGGTGGGCGACCTCGACATCCTGGTCGCCGGCGAGGCGCACGATGCGATGCGCCGCTTCGTTTCCTACGGCGAGGTGGCCGAGGTGCTGGCGCAGGGCCCGACGCGCGCGTCGGTGCGGCTCGCCTGCGGCCTGCAGGTGGACCTGCGCGCGGTGCCGGTGGAGAGCTACGGCGCGGCGCTCGTCTACTTCACGGGCTCCAGAGCGCACAACATCGCGCTGCGGCGCTTGGCGCAGGGGCGCGGCCTGAAGATCAACGAGTACGGCGTCTTCCGCGGCCGCCGGCGCATCGCCGGCGAGACCGAAGAGTCGGTGTACGCCGCGGTCGGACTGCCGCCGATTCCGCCCGAGCTGCGCGAGGACCGCGGCGAGCTCGAGGCGGCGAAGGCGGGTCGGCTGCCGCGGCTGGTGGAGCGCTCGGACTTGCGCGGAGATCTGCACGCACACACGCGTTGGAGCGACGGCGCGGCCTCGGTCGCCGAGATGGCGCGCGCGGCGCGCGCGGCCGGTCTCGAATACCTCGCGATCACCGACCATTCGCGCCGGCTCGCCGCGGCGCACGGGCTCGATCCGCTGCGGCTGCGCCGCCAGCTCGCCGAGATCGACGCGGTCGAGGTCGAAGGGCTCGCGCTATTGAAGGGAATCGAGGTGGACATCCTGGACGACGGCACGCTCGATCTGCCGGACGCGGTGCTCGGCGAGCTCGACGTGGTGGTCGCCGCGGTGCACAGCGCCTTCCAGCTCCCGCGCGCGCGCCAGACCGAGCGCGTGCTGCGCGCGCTCGCGCACCCGCGGGTGACGATGCTCGCGCATCCGGTGGGAAGGCTTCTTGGCGCGCGCCCGGGATGCGACCTCGACATGCTGAAGATCGCGCGCGCGGCGGCGGCGCACGGAAAGATCCTCGAGCTCAACGCGCAACCCGAGCGGCTCGATCTCGACGACCTCCACTGCCGCATGGCGAAGGAGGAGGGTGTGCGCGTCGCGATCAGTTCGGACGCGCACGGTCCGGCGCAGTTCGAATACCTGCGCTGGGGGATCGGACAGGCGCGCCGCGGCTGGCTGGAGGCTGCCGACGTCGTCAACACCCGCCCGCTCGGCGCGCTGCGCGCGCTGCTCGAGCGTTGAAGGCAAGCGCGCGCCGCGCGCGCCTTCACCGCAGGGCGCCCGTCGGCCAGTCGGTCCAGGGAACGAGCCGCACGCCTTCGCGCTCCATGACGCGAGGACCGCCGTAGACGACTACCGGGTGGCGCGCGCGCGCGCCGGCCCAGGCCATCCACTTGCGCAGGCTGCCGAAGTAGTCGCCGCCCGGGGTCTGGCCGGACTTCAGCTCCACCGGCTGCAGGTAGCCGCCCTGATCGAGCAGGAGGTCGATCTCGTCGCCCACGTGGTTGCGCCAGAAGTACGCGTTCGCCGGCTGCGCACGGTTGAAGCGGTGTTTCAACCACTCGGCGATCAGCAGGGACTCGAACAGTGCGCCGCGCGCGGGGTGCGTTTCCAGTTGCCGCCAATCGCGGATGTCGAGGAGCCAGGCGGCAAGTCCAGTGTCGTAGAAGTAGAGCTTGGGTGTTTTCACCAGCCGCTTGCCGAAGTGGACGTGGTAGGGCGGCAGCCGGTACACGAGATAGCTCGCCTCGAGCACCGTCAGCCACGCGCCCGCGGTCGCGTGCGAGATGCCGCAGTCGTTCGCGAGGCCCGAGAGGTTGAGCAGCTGCCCGCAGCGCGCGGCGCACATGCGGAGAAATCTCCGGAACGTCGTCAGGTTCGAGACCGCCACCAACTGTCGCAGGTCGCGCTCGACATAGGTCTCGACGTAGTTGGCGTACCACTGCGCGGGTTCGACGCGCTGGAAGAAGAGCGGTGGATAGAGACCCCGGAAGAGCACTTCGGGCAGGCTGCGAAGCCGCCGAACCCAGGCGGGCGGCAGCACCGAGCGCATCCCGTGCTCGGGGAGAATGCGCGAGGGCGCGCGGTGGAACCGCGCCGCCGCCGCGAGCTCCGCGAGCGCGAACGGCAGGAGGTGCAATATTCCCACCCGCCCGGCGAGCGACTGCGTGATGCGTTCCATCAGGCCGAAGTGCTGCGAGCCGGTGAGGATGAACTCGCCAGCGGTCCGCCGTTCGTCCACTCGCCCCTGCAGATACGAAAACAGCTCGGGCACACGCTGCACCTCGTCGAACACGGCGCCGCGCGGAAAGCGCGCGAGAAACCCGCGCGGGTCCTCCAGCGCGAACTCGCGCTCGTCCGGGTCTTCGAGCGAAACGTAAGGCTTGTCGGGAAAGGTCGCGCGGACGAGCGTGGTCTTGCCGGACTGGCGAGGCCCGGTGACCACCACGACCCGGAAGCCGCGCGCGAGCCGGCGCAGGGTTTCGCCCGCGTCGCGGCGCAGAAGGCGCATGCCGCCATTTTACAGATTGAAGATGCCGCCTTCAATTTGTAAGGAGCCCGGCGCGCGGGCGCGCGCTCAGGCGGTGGGCCGCGTGCCGTAGCGGCGCAGCGCCTCGAAGAAGGCGTCGATCTCCGGCGGCACCGCGGTGAGCCGGACTTGCGCGGGCGCACCGCCTGCGTCGCATCCCCGGATCACCTTGCCGTAGAAGTCGCGCGCATCGAGCGCCTCGCCGGCGCCGGAGAGGTTCAACCGGAGGTCGGTCATCGCGGCGAGCGGCCGCGCCGGCGCGATCTCGATGCTGCCGCGCGCAAGCCGCAGCGCGTACGCTTCGCCGCCCGTCGCCCCCGCGTACTTGCCCTCCAGCACCGCGTAGCGCAGCGGCAGGGGTGTCGCGAGCTGGACGAACGCCGGCGCCGGCGCCTCCACGCGAGCTGGAAGCGACCGCCGATGCCGCCCAGCTCGTAGACGCGCAGCGGTGCCTCCGCACCCTTCGGATAGACCTCGCGCTGGCCATCGACGCGCAGCACCTCGCCGGCGGCCTCGCGCACCGATTCCGACGCCAGAATCTGGCCGCCGACGGTGTAGGACTCGATGCGGCTCGCGAGGTTGACCCCGCTTCCGACCGCGGCGTACTTGCTGCGCCGAGGGGTGCCGATGTTTCCGACGATGACCTCCGCGTCGTTCAGCCCGATGCCCATCTCGAGTTCCGGCAGTCCTGCCGCACGGTTGCGCGTGTTGACGCGCGCCATCGCGTTCTGCAGCTCGATCGCGCAGGCCACCGCCCGCTGCGCTCGATCGGGCAGGTGTTGCGGTGCGCCGAACAGCACCAGCAGCGCGTCGCCGACGATCTCGATGATCGTGCCCTGGTAGCGGCCGATGATCTCGACCATCACCTCGAAGTACGCGTTCAGCATCCGCACCACTTGTTCCGGTTCGAGGCGCTCGCAGACGGCGGTGAAGCCCCGCAGGTCGGTCATCAGGATCGTGACGCGGCGCTTCTCGCCACCGAGCTCCAGGCTCGCCGGGTTCTCGATCAGCTCGGCGACGACTTCGGGCGAGAGATAACGGCCGCAGATCTGCCGCAGCAGCCTGGCCATTTCTTCCGATTTCGCCTTTTCGGCACCGAGCGCCGATTCGGCCGCGGTGGCGGCGCGATCGTAGGTCGCGGCGGCGAGCGAAATGACGAAGATCGCCAAAAGCGCGTTGCCGTAGAACAACGCGTCCACGATCGGCCGATCGAGCACGAGCGGAGGTGTGCGATCGGCGAAGAGAACATGCAGGCCGACGAAGGCCGCCGCGTTCGCCGCCGCGAGCGCGATGTTTCCGCCGCGATGCCCGAGCGGCGCGAAGAACACCACCGCGGACATCGCCAGCATGTAGTACTGGAACCCGGTGCCCCAGCCGATCGTCGCGACGCAGGCCGCGGCGTGCACCACGATTTCGGCTGCAGCGATCAGCACCGCGGCGCGCATACGGCCGGAGAGATGGAGCGCGAGCGCCAGCGCCCAGAGCAGGGTGGAGGCGACGTTCAGCAGCGCGAGCGGCTTCGCCCCGACGGCCCAGAAGAGAAAGACGAACGCGAAATACCACAGCAGGCCGCACGGATAGCCGTAGGCGGCTGCGAAGTAGAAGCGACGGTGCTCGGCCGCGACCGTCGGGGGTGGCGCGGCGTAGCGCTCTTTCGACCATTCGAACATCGCTCTCGTTCCGGTCCGGTGCCTGCTCTTCGGCCGCCGCGCCGCCCGGGGGCGCGCGCATCTTGCAGCTGCCCGGTGCGCTGGCGCAAGCGACCGCGTTTGCCGGCGCGCCGGCCGCACGACCGGATCTGCGCCCACCCCACACACAACCGCGCGAGGCATAATTTCGGGCACGCGATGCGCATCGGCGTCCCCCGCGAGATCAAGGTCGAGGAGTACCGCGTCGGGCTGGTGCCCGAGAGCGTCGCACGGCTTGTCGCGCAGGGCCATCGGGTGATCGTCGAGCGCGGCGCCGGCGAGGGCATCGGCGCAAGCGACGACGACTACCGCGCCGCCGGCGCCCTCCTCGTGCCGGGCGCCGAAGAAGTGTGGGCCGAGGCCGAACTGGTGGTGAAGGTCAAGGAGCCGCTCGCGTCGGAGCGGGCGCGGCTGCGGCCAGGGCAGGCGCTCTTCACCTACCTTCATCTCGCTCCCGACCGGGACCAGGTGCGCGAGCTTCTCGCGAGCGGCGCGACCGCGATCGCCTACGAGACGGTGAGCGCGCCCGACGGCGGGCTTCCGCTGCTCGCGCCGATGTCGGAGGTCGCCGGGCGCATGGCGGCGCATGTCGCCGCGCACTGGCTGGAGAAACCGGTCGGCGGGCGCGGGGTGCTGCTCTCGGGGGCGTGCGCAGTGCCGGGCGCCGAGGTGCTGGTGCTCGGTGCTGGGGTCGTCGGCTCGCACGCGGCGCGGGTCGCGAGCGCGATGGGGGCGCGGGTGACGGTGTTGAGCCGCTCGGAGGCGCCCCTCGCGCGCCTTCGCGCGGAGCTCGGCGGCGCGCTGCGCACCGGCATCGCGAGCGCGGAGGCGATCGGCGCCGAGGCGGCGCGCGCGGATGCGGTGATCGGCGCGGCACTGGTGCCGGGAGCGCTCGCGCCGAAGCTCCTCACGCGCACGATGCTCGCCACGATGCGCCGGGGCGCGGTGCTGGTGGACGTTTCCATAGACCAGGGCGGCTGTTTCGAGACCTCGCGCCCGACTACGCACGCAGATCCGGTGTACGCGGTGGACGGCATCCTGCACTACTGCGTCGCCAACATGCCGGGCGCGGTGCCGCGCACCTCCGCCTACGCGCTCAACCGCGCGACGCTGCCTTTCGTCGAGCAGCTCGCGGCGAAGGGCGTGGTCGCCGGCCTCGCCGCCGACCCTCATCTTCGCGCCGGGCTCCACGTCTTCGGCGGCCGGCTCACCCGGCGCGAGGTGGCCGAGGCACAGGGGCTTGCCTGGGTGAGCGCGGAGGAGGCGCTCGGGATCGCGTGAGCGCACCCGCGCGCCGCCGGATCGTGATCGCAGGCGCTGCCGGGCGCGACTTCCACGACTTCAACGTCCTCTGGCGCGACGATCCCTCGGTCGAGGTGGTCGCGTTCACCGCGGCGCAGATCCCGGGCATCGCTGGCCGGCGCTACCCCGCCTCGCTCGCCGGGCCGCTCTATCCCGAGGGCATTCCGATCGTGGCGGAAGAGGAACTCGAGCGCGTGGTGCGCGCCCACGCGGTGGATGCGGTGGTGCTCGCCTACAGCGATCTCGCGCACGAGGAGGCGATGCATCTCGCCTCGCGCGCGCTCGCCTGTGGCGCGGACTTTCTCCTCCCCGGGCCGCGGCGCACGATGCTGGAAGCGCCGCGCCCGGTGATCGCGGTCTGTGCGGTGCGCACCGGCGCCGGCAAGTCGCCCGCGGTGCGCTGGCTCTCGCGCCGGCTGCGCGAGCGCGGCCTGCGCGCCGCCGTGCTGCGCCACCCGATGCCCTACGGCGACCTCGAGCGCAAGGCGCTCGAGCGCTTCGCGACGCTCGCCGATCTGGATGCCGCCGGCTGCACGGTGGAAGAGCGCGAGGAGTACGAGCCGCACCTCGCGCTCGGCAACGTGGTCTATAGCGGCGCCGACACCGCACGCGTACTGGCCGCGGCCGCGGGCGAGGCGGATGTCCTTCTCTGGGACGGCGGCAACAACGATTTCCCGTTCGTGCGTCCGGATCTCCTCGTCGTGCTCGCCGATGCGCTGCGCCCGGCGCAGGCGGCCACCCACCATCCGGGCGAGACCTGCTTGCGGATGGCCGACGTGATCGTGCTCTCGAAGTGCGACAGCGCGCGCGAGGAGGAGGTGCGTGCGCTCGCCGGACGCTGCCGCGCGCTCAATTC
>Ga0308420_1000949_pt1 | contig 14928 bp, 14 predicted proteins | sample HotsprSampleMS55_FD_203802 | JGI IMG/M metagenome (GOLD analysis project Ga0308420, IMG submission 203802) | Hot spring phototrophic mat microbial communities from Mushroom Spring, Yellowstone National Park, Wyoming, United States - 20090730_MS55 ... | reverse complement strand
TACGACATGATGCTCGCCGAAAAAGATTGCGCCATCATTCTCACGCTTGCAGGCTCGCTCATCAGTGCAGGCTTGAAGCAAATCATTGTCGATATGATTGAAAACAACATGGTAGATGCGATTGTTTCCACTGGCGCAAACATTGTCGACCAAGATTTCTTCGAAGCACTTGGCTTCAAGCACTACATCGGCACGCCCTTCGTTGATGATGCGGTTTTGCGAGAACTGCACATCGACCGCATTTACGACACCTACATTGATGAAGACGATTTAAGAGTGTGCGACGACACGACCGCCAAAATTTTCGGCTCACTTCCGCCGAAGCCTTATTCTTCACGCGAGTTGATGATTGAATTTGGAAAGTATCTCGAGCAACATCACCCCAACGCAAACTCCATCATTCTTTCTGCCTATCGCAAAGGCGTTCCAATTTTCATTCCTGCGTTCAGCGATTGCTCGGCAGGTTTCGGCATTGTGCATCATCAGTGGAACAATCCCGATTCGCACATCTCGTTTGATTCAGGCAAAGACTTTTTGGAACTGACGCGCATCAAGATTGAAAATCCGACAACGGGCATTTTCATGATTGGCGGCGGCGTTCCCAAAAACTTCACGCAAGATATTGTGGTGGCGGCAGAGGTATTAGGCTACGAAGATGTTTCTATGCACAAATATGCGATTCAACTTACGGTTGCTGACGAGCGCGATGGCGCGCTTTCAGGCTCAACATTAAAAGAAGCCAGTTCGTGGGGCAAGGTCGACACGGCGTTTGAGCAAATGGTTTTCGGCGAAGCGACGGTTACCTTCCCGCTTGTCGCAGGCTACGGCTATCACAAAGGCTCGTGGAAAGGTCGCACTGCGAAAAACTTCAACGCGATGCTTGCTACAAAGCATACGGTCGAGACGAATTAAGTTGATTTCAAACGCAAGATTGGGAGGTGAAGGTGTTCTTCACCTCCGCTTGCCAATTCTTTTAACCTTTAACTCTTAACGACGATGCAATTTTTCATTGACACGGCGAATTTAGATGAAATTCGTGAAGCACAAAGTCTCGGCGTTTTAGATGGGGTGACGACTAACCCGTCGCTGATTGCCAAAGAAGTCAAACCACTTACTTACGAAGCGTTCCGAGACCACATCAAAAAAATCTGCGAGATGGTGCATGGTCCTGTCAGCGCGGAAGTAACGACCCTTAAAGCGAATGAGATGATTGTCGAAGGTGAATCACTTGCCGATATTCACGAAAACGTCGTCGTTAAATGTCCGCTGACTGTTGAGGGTATTAAAGCGATTAAAGCTCTTTCATCAAAAGGAATTCGCACTAATGCGACGCTGGTCTTTTCACCCAATCAAGCTTTGCTTGCCGCAAAAGCCGGCGCGACCTATGTCAGCCCGTTTATCGGTCGTTTAGATGATGTTTCCACTGATGGTATGTTGCTCATTGAGCAAATCGTTACCATTTTCCGCAACTTTGAAATTCCAACGCAAGTGTTGGCGGCAAGTATTCGCCACCCTGTTCATGTGGTTGAAGCGGCTCTTCTGGGGGCTGATGTTGCTACGATTCCGTTCAAGGTGATTGAACAACTGGCAAAGCACCCGCTTACCGACATCGGACTGCAAAAATTCATGGACGATGCCAAAGCCTTGCGCGAAAAGGTCGCTAAGGTGTAATTTCCTTTAAGAAAGCGTGCGCATAGCACGCTTCTCTGTTTTCACAAACCTATAACAATGATTACTATGAAATCCTACGAGGAACTCAAAGCGATGGTCGCTTCCTTTGAAGAGGACTTTCGCAAGTTTTACGAAAAGGGAAACAAGTCTGCAGGCACGCGCGTGCGCAAACACATGGCAGATTTGAAGCGTAAAGCGCAAGAAATTCGTCTCGAGGTTCAATCCATAAAACAGCAGACCGAAAAGCCCACAGGCGAATAACTGATTCTGCTCACTCTCAAAGGCTACTTGTTCGAGTAGCCTTTTTTACTCGAACTTGTAGAAATGCCGCTCCATCTTCACGGTTTCATCGGGGTTGAAGGTAACGCCCTCATCAAGCAAAAGCCGTTTCATCATGTCAGGGTGTCCGAAGTGATGTTTGCCGGTCAGTGCGCCGAAACGATTGACAACACGATGCGCAGGCACATCAGTCCCAACACATTGACTTAACGCATAGCCGACCATTCGCGCCGATAAGCGCGTGCCGATTTTTTCGGCAATCGCGCCATAAGTCGAAACCTTGCCCTCTGGAATTTGACGCACCAGCGCGTAGACCTTTGCGTAAAAATTTTCTGTTCTCTTCTTCGCTTTCGCCACGCTCTATGACACGCTTTCGGGTTTTAACAATCCGAGCCGTTCCATTTCCACATCTAATTTGGCTTTTGTCGACGGCGTTGCTTCAACCATCGGCAAGCGATAGACTTCCTCAATCAAGCCCATTTTGGACATCACATATTTGACGGGAATCGGATTGGATTCAAGGAAATTCATCAAGAAGAGATTGATGTAACGGTGATGAATCCGTTGGGCTTCGGCAAGATTGCCAGCAAAGACGGCTTCCACGAGCGATTTGACGGCTTTCGGCACTTCATTGGCGGCAACGGAAATCACGCCATCTGCGCCCATTGCCATCATCGCCAGCGTGAGCGGGTCATCGCCCGACAGCACCGCAAGATGGTCGGGGCGATTACGCAAGAGTTCCATGATTTGCACCATATTACCCGAAGCCTCTTTAACAGCAATGATATTCGGCGCGTCAGTTGCAAGTCGGAGCATCGTATCAACAGTCACATTACTGCTCGTGCGCGTCGGCACGTTGTAGAGAATCACAGGCACGGAGACGGCTTCGGCAATCGTTCGGAAATGACGGTAATAGCCTTCCTGCGTGGGCTTGTTGTAGTAAGGCGCGACGGAAAGAATGGCCTCGGCACCAGCTTTTTCGGCGGCTTTCGCCAGTTCAACCGCGTGATGTGTTGAGTTGCTTCCTGCGCCGCCCATCACTCGAATTTTTCCATTGGCTTCCTCCTTCACAATCTCGATGATGCGTCGCTGTTCATCGGTAGAAAGCACGGGCGATTCACCCGTTGTGCCGCAAGGAATGATGATGTCCGTTCCACCTTCAATGTGAAACTGCACCAAGCGGCGCAAGGCGGTTTCATCAATCGATTCATCGCGCTTGAACGGCGTTACAAGGGCGACGGCGGAGCCTGAAATCGAGCGTTTTTTCATGTTCTGAAAGAAAAGTTTGATGTTGTCAAAGGTTGATGGGAATTTAAGGGTTGAGCAGGAATTCGTGTTCAATTTTGTGAAACTTTGCACGATTTTTCACGATGGGAACAAGTGAGAGGTTGATTTACATAAATAGACAGGAGGACGAGCCATGTGGACAATTTGGATTCTTTTCGGGGTTATCGGCTTGCTGCGCATCGTTGCCTTTTTGATTGAAGAAGTGCGTCAAAAACGATACGGCATTCAATCGCCGATTGAACGGCATCTTTCAGCGTTGGATTTTCATCAACCGCTGAAAAAAACGGTCTGAATCGGCTTGTTTGGCTGTTTAAATTTTGAGCCGCACCGTTCCACTGCGCTGATGCGGCTGGTTTGAAACAATTTCTTAATGCGTTCTGCAACGGCTTTTTCTTAATTTTACCTCTCAAATTTTTTCAAATCCTGATTTCAAGTTAATCGGAATGAAGCCGAATCCGCAAGAACGCACGACGACACAACTGACAAGCACGAATAGTTCCAACGATTTACCCAAAGAGCAACTCGCGCCGCTGTCTGAAAGGGCAGATGCTCCCGTTGTGCTTGAAGTGAAGGAGATGAAATTTTTTTATGGGCAAAGTCAAGCACTTTTCGGTATCAATCTCGATGTAAGAAAAGGCGAAGTCGTTGCACTTATCGGTCCCTCTGGTTGCGGTAAATCTACGCTGCTTAAAGCCATCAACCGCATTCACGAAGTTTCTAACGAGGTGCGCGTCGAAGGCGAAATTTTGCTTGAAGGTGCAAACATTTACGACAGTGCGATGGACATAACCCTGCTGCGCCGTCGTGTCGGTATGGTCTTCCAAAAACCAAATCCGTTCCCGAAGTCAATCTATGATAACATCGCATATGGCTTGAACATTGTCGGCGGATTTACAAAAGCACAAATCGATGAGACCGTCGAGCGATGTTTGAAACAAGCGGCACTGTGGGACGAGGTCAAAGACCGATTACAAAAAAACGCGCTCGGCTTGTCAGGCGGACAGCAACAGCGGCTCTGCATTGCACGCGCCCTCGCCACTGAACCCGAAGTGATTTTGATGGACGAACCCTGCTCCGCCTTAGACCCGATTTCCACTCAAAAAATTGAGAACCTTATTGATGAACTCAAATCACGCTACACGATTGTCATCGTTACGCACAATATGCAACAAGCGGCGCGCGTCAGCGATAGAACCGCCTTCATGATGCAAGGCAAACTGATTGAGTATGACGAGACCGGTGTTATCTTCACTAAGCCGTCTCAAAAACTTACCGAAGATTATATCACGGGACGTTTCGGCTAATGTTCTTAAAAGGCTATGACTCTCAAATGCACAAAACCTTTGAACAATCCTTAAACGAACTGCAAGACGTGATGCGCGAGCTCGCGGGACAAACCGAAGAGTGCGTCATTGACGCGATTGACTCTCTAAAAAATCGTGATGTCGCCCTTGCCAAAAGTGTGATTGAACGCGATGAACACGTCGACCGCATGGACATCAACGCCGATTCACTTGCTTCTACGATTTTAGCACGACAGCAACCCGTTGCCAGCGACCTTCGCTTTATTGTTGGCGCAATGAAAATCGCTAACGACCTTGAACGCATCGGCGACCACGCCGTCAACATCGCTGAATCTGCCATTACACTTTCCTCTGTTTCATCAATCCCTGAATCAGATAACCTTTTCTACATGGCGGCACTCGTTCAAGAGATGCTTCTTGCGGCGATTGAGTGTTTTGAAGAGCGCAACACCATCACGGCACGCGGTGTCATCAACTCCGACACCGAAGTCGATGAATACAACAAAATCATCACGCAAAATTTGATTGAGGGAATGTCGACGCAAACGGTTGATGTGAAAGCCGGTATGGACGTGGTGAGAATCTGCAAAAATTTGGAGCGCATCGCCGACCTTTCCGTCAACATCGCCGAAGATGTGATTTACATTCACGACGGCAAGTTTGTTCGCCATAGTTTTTGAGAAATTCCACATCAATGAAAAAGCCGATTGGTGCGCTGTGCGTCATTACTGATGTCTCGATTCAATCTCGCTACTCGCATCTTGAACTGTGCGAACTTGCGATTCGTGGTGGCGCGCGCGTCATTCAACTGCGCGATAAAACGGCTTCCGACCGCGACCTCTACGCGCTTGCCGTTGCGATGCAACTTCTCTGCACAGGTTTAGGCGCAACCTTCATCATCAACGACCGCGTCGACATTGCCCTTGCCGCCAATACCGACGGCGTGCATTTAGGACAAACCGACTTGCCCATTCCCGTTGCACGAAAAATTTTAGGCGATGATAAACTCATCGGCGGCACTGCTTCAACGCTCGAAGAGGCACTGCAAGTCGAGCGCGATGGTGCAGACTATATCGGCTTCGGTCATATCTTTTCTACAACAACAAAGCTAAAAAGCACGCCCCCAAAAGGCATTGAGGGCTTATCCGAAGTTCTTGCATCAGTGAAAATTCCTGTGATGGCAATCGGGGGCATCACTCATACCAACATTGAAGCGGTTGCCCGAACAGGCGTGGCAAGTATCGCCGTTGTGTCGGCAGTGTGCGCGTCAGAAAATCCCACGCTTGCGGCACGCGACCTCTCGCAAACCATATCGGCTGTGCGCTCACTCGCCCACAATTAAAAGCCACTTGAAAATTGCTTAACTTAACTTTGTGTAACTTCCAACGCAAAGTTTTTTCAACTAACATCAATTGTGAAGCACTATGCCTACCAACATTCGTTCTAAATCAAAACCCTCTTCAAAAGTATCGGCACAAGCAAAAGCGTCCTTGAAAAAATCGCATGCATCAAACGGAAAAACGTCAAAGTCTGCAAAGCCCCGCTACATCTACTTTTTTGGCGATGGCAAGGCAGACGGCACTGCCGAAATGAAAAACTTGCTCGGCGGCAAAGGCGCAAACCTTGCTGAAATGACCAACATTGGCTTGCCCGTTCCGCCCGGCTTCACCATTACCACCGAAGTCTGCACTTACTACTATGCCAACAATCACACTTACCCCAAAAACCTTTTTGAGAAAGAAATTCCTGCCATGATGGCACGGCTTGAAAAATCTGTCGGAAAGAAATTTGGTGACCCGAAAAATCCATTGCTTGTCTCGGTGCGTTCAGGGGCGCGCGCCTCTATGCCCGGCATGATGGATACGATTCTCAATCTCGGCTTGAACGATGAAACCGTCGAAGGACTTGCCAAACTCACGAACAACCCTCGATTTGCGTGGGATTGCTATCGGCGATTCGTTCAAATGTATGGCGATGTCGTGCTTGGCTTGAAGCCAACAAACAAAAAAGACATTGACCCCTTCGAAGCCATTATCGAAACTAAAAAGCATCAACGCGGCATTCAGCACGACACTGACCTCACCACCGACGATTTGAAAGACCTTGTCAAGCAATTCAAACAAGCCATCAAAGACCGCACAGGGAAAGACTTTCCAACGAATCCCTTTGAGCAACTGCGCGGTGCAATCAGTGCCGTGTTTGGCAGTTGGAACAATGAACGTGCGATTGTCTATCGCCGCATGAACAACATTCCGCACGATTGGGGAACCGCGTGCAATATTCAAGCAATGGCATTTGGAAACATGGGCGAAAACAGCGGCACCGGCGTTGCCTTCACACGCGACCCTGCCACCGGCGAAAATGTTTTCTATGGCGAATACTTGATGAACGCACAAGGCGAAGATGTTGTCGCGGGTATTCGCACGCCGCTCAAAATTTCTGAACTGCAAAAACAAAATCCTGACATTTACGCGCAACTCGAAAAAATCCGCAAGACGCTTGAAAAGCACTTCCGCGATATGATGGACATTGAGTTCACGATTGAAAACGGCAAACTCTACATGCTCCAATGTCGTGTCGGAAAACGCACGGGCTTTGCGGCGATTAAAATTGCGCTCGATATGAAAGATGAGCGGCTCATCTCCGAAAAGGAAGCACTTCTCCGTATTGAGCCTGAACAGCTCAACCAACTCTTGCGCCCTGTGTTTGATTCAGCGGAAAAGAAAGACGCGATTGCCAAAGGTCGATTGATGGCGAAGGGCTTGAACGCTGGTCCCGGTGCCGCATCAGGCAAAGTGTATTTCAATGCCGCCGATGCCGAAGCCGCAACACAGCGCGGTGAGCGCGTGATTCTGGTGCGCATTGAAACTTCGCCCGAAGATATTCGCGGTATGCAAGCCGCCGAAGGCATCTTAACCGCACGCGGCGGAATGACCTCACACGCGGCTCTCGTTGCCCGACAAATGGGCAAAGTCTGCGTCGCTGGCTGTGGCGAGTTGGAAATTCACTACGACCAAAGTGCCATGACCGTTCGCGGCAAAAATTTCCGCATCAAAGAAGGCGACTACATCTCGATTGACGGCTCAACAGGCGAAGTCTTTGAAGGCGAAATCAAAACCAAAGACTCCGAAGTCCTGCAAGTCTTGATTAAAAAAACATTGAAGCCTGAACAATCGGAAATTTATCAGATGTATGCGCGCGTGATGGAATGGGCGGATAAGTATCGCAAGTTGAAACTGCGCACCAACGCCGACCAACCCGACCAAGCCCAAATCGCACGAGTCTTCGGCGCAGAAGGCATTGGGCTTTGCCGAAGCGAACACATGTTCTTTATTGAAGACCGCATTGACCGCGTCAGGCAAATGATTTTAGCCAATTCCGAAGAAGAACGCCGTGCCGCGCTCAAAGAAATCTTGCCCTATCAGCGCGTCGATTATTACAACATCTTCAAAGCCATGAACGGCTATCCTGTTACGATTCGCTTGCTCGACCCGCCGCTTCATGAGTTCTTACCGAAAGAAGAACGCGCACAACGCCAACTTGCCGACAAATTGCACAAGACCTTCGAAGAAGTCCATGAGCGTGTATTAGCATTGGAAGAAACGAACCCCATGCTCGGTTTTCGTGGTTGTCGGTTGGGCATCTTGTATCCTGAAATTACCGAAATGCAAGTGCGCGCGATTATGGAAGCGGCGTGCAATGCCGATAAAGACGGCATCAAAGTTCTCCCTGAAATTATGATTCCGTTGGTTGCTGATGTGAAAGAACTGCGGCATCAAGTTGAGATTGTGCGGACTGTATCGGAAACGGTGTTTGCGGAAAAAGGTCGGCGGGTAGATTACTTGGTTGGAACGATGATTGAAGTGCCGCGTGCGGCGTTGCTCTCGAGTGAGATTGCGCCCGTTGCGGATTTTTACAGTTTCGGCACGAATGACCTAACGCAAATGACGCTTGGACTTTCACGCGACGACTCAAACCGTTTCTTGCCTGCCTATCTTGAAAAAGACATCTATCCACGCGACCCCTTCGAAGCCATTGACCAGCCAGGCGTAGGCAAACTCATGAAAATGGCAAGTGAAGATGGGCGTAAGGTAAAACCCAAACTCAAGCTTGGCATTTGCGGCGAACACGGCGGCGAGACGAGTAGCGTTGAATTTTGTCATCAACTCGGCTTTGATTATGTCTCGTGCAGTCCGTTCCGTGTGCCGATTGCACGATTGGCGGCGGCGCGTGCGGCGTTGAAATCGTAATCACTACCGACACAATTTGGAATTATTCGGCTCGAATCACTTGGGCTTTGCGAACGGTCTCGCCATGAATCAAGCCGCGCCGCAGCACTTTGGTTATCGTGCCTACCTCCAAATTGGTTTTGAGAATTGCTCCTGCTTTTTCATGCCGCTCGTTATCGAAGCGAGACACTTTCGGACGAACTTCAATTTCAGAAATGTTGAGTGCTTTTTGAAGCGCGGCAATGTAATCATTGACCGATTCAGGGGTGCTAATCGGCGCGTCAGGTTCAGATTGAAAGATGAGGTCGAGCGAATCAATGTGTGGAATCACATACTTTATCACGAAATCTTTTGTGAGCATTCCACCCTCCAACTCTGAAAGGAGAAACGCAAAGTTGTCTAAACACAATGAAAGCGATGCATAGACCGATGAGAGGCTGTCGTTTGCAGACCATTTTTGGCGATACTCTTGAATGAGTTGGAGCAACTTGGTAGCCGTATCGTTTTTGAAGCTTGTCGGCATGCTGAAACTTTGTGTGGCATTCGTGCCGATAGCTTTTTCTAATGCCATGAGCCGATTGACGATAGATTGGATTTGTTGAGTTGAGAATTTGTTCTCGTCTTCTGTATTGTTAATGCCTTGGTAGAAGGGTTTGTTCAAGCGATTTTCAAGCACTTTGACTTTTCCTTCGAGTCGTGTTAATTGTTCGCCTTTGTCTTTACCTTGTGAAGCACTGACGAAGATTCCGAAAATTCCAACGATAAAGCTCACCACAGCGAGGAGCATTGCCCAAGTGGCTTTTTGGTCGGCATCGCGAAGTAGTTTTTTTTGAGCGTCGTTCAACTCGGCGTTTTGAGGGGTTGACTTCGGAACTTGAAATATGGCGTTGAGAATACTCGGTTCTAAAAACTCTTTGAAGTCGTGTTTTGAGACACGCTCTTTGTAATCTGCGTAGAACTTTCTGCCTATCCATCGTTCATGGGTAAAGTGATAGAGGGCAAGGGCTTCGGGGCGACCGTCATTTTTGAAGATAGAATAGTTTTGTGCAGCGGCGTCAAAATCAAAAAGATAGACAGTGTCCTTGATGTCAAAATTTTTCGCGAGGTCAACTTGTTTGAAGACTCGCTCGTTGCTTTCAATGAGAGTCAGGAGTTCTCTGTATTGTGCGACAGTTTTGAGGGATTTCTCGCTTTTTGTGGTGAACATATCACCAATGCGCGTCGCCAAGTTGCGCTCAATGATGTCGCGCTCCTTGGGGTTAATCTCTCTGCCGATGTCGACATAGACGGCTTTTTGTGGGTCGGAACTCGTGCGCAAAATAAACTTTCCTGATGTGGTGCGTTTGTTAATGAGTTGCATCAGGAAGCCTTCCGATGGTTCGTTGGGATTAAGACGCTTGTAATAAATGCACACGACGCCTTTTTCTTGTGGCACAGGTTGCGCAACGGCTCTGATGAACGCATCAAGCACCGCAAGATTCGTGAGACAAAAAAGAACGATAAACTTAACGCGGAAACTTTGCATACTCTTTTGTGATGTCAATTAAAGTTTTAAACATTTTTTTCAGAGACGAGGCATAGTGTTTTTCAATGCCAAATCGTTTTGCGAAATCCTGAATAGCGTAACTCAATCCAACATCGCGCTTCTGCTGTTCACTCAAATAGTATTTGTTCTCCATAATTTCCAAATATACTTCTAATTCTGTTTTGTCGGGGAAATACTCGGCGAAGTTACTTTGTTTGAGCAGGTCTTGAATCGGTAAAAAATAATTCGCATACCAATCGAGCGTGGTGTCGCGCATAGAGACAGGGGTTTTCATACGTTCGCTCAAATACCATTTATGCTCTTCCAGATGTTTAAGCAAAGTATCAGCGTAAGAGGCTTTGCGGAATCTGCCAAAGTGGCGTTCAGAATTAAAGTTTGTGATAGCATCGAAGCGTTTGTGTGCGTTCCAAATTTGAGTCAGTGTATTGTATCGTTCGCGCAGGTAGGCGAAGTCGCTCACGGTGATGCTTCTATCGCGTGGATAGCCACGCTGATGAAATTCCTCATCGAGCCAAAGCATAGACTCAAAGAAGAACTCAAGGTCGGCTTCTTTCATGCGCGTGGAAAGTGCAGGCGTAATTTCGGTTGTTTCAGCATCGGCAAGCAGGGCAACAAGTTTTCGGCGTTTTCCAAGCGTATGTTCTTCACGTATGAATTTAATAAGCAAATTATCGAGTGACGCATCGCCCCAATACACATTTTTTGCATGGCATTTGGCGAACAGTTCAGCAATAGCATTAAAGATTTCTTGACGCGCCTCTTGTTGAAATCGCAAGCCAAACAAAACCGATTCAGGCAAAACCGCATCTTCAAGTAAAGTAACCACAAACGCCGTGTGGTTTTCTTGATACATAATGCCTGCAGGAGTTTCAATCGCAATATCTTCTTCATGCCGCACCACAATGCCAACTGGGGTTAGGGTTTGAATGTCAAGGTCGCGAAGTTTGTGGTAGTTTTCAATTTCTCGCCGTGCAAATTCGAGTGTTGTTTCTTTGATGGCAAATTTGTAGGGGTGTGAAGCCAATTTAGATTTAACAAAGAGAACTTGGTGGCGAGAGTTACCGCGTCGCATCACGTGAGGCGTAACGCCTGCGGCGTGCCACTCTTCTAAATTCTTTTCGAACGGAAAAAGCATGAGAGCAGGCAGATAGTGTTCGTCAACGTCGTAGTCAATTCGTGGTTTCATTGACCAAAGTAGGAGAGAATGGCTTGTCGGAAAAAGGCTTCGCGGGGTGCGCCGATGAGTTCAGGAAAAGGCTTTTCTTCTTTCCAAGTGCCGTCGCTGTTGCGCGAAAAATAGCCTTGCTTTTCAAAGGCGATGTAAAATCCTTCGGCAAGGATATGTTCCTTTTCGCTCCTTTGCAAAGGGCGTCCATTGAAGCAATGCTGAAGCCCAATAATGAAAAACGCTGTTTCTATTGTTGGTTTCTTATGAAATTTCTCTGCGAACATGGCTTCAAATTGCGCCCATCGTTCTTCGAGTTCCATCATTGCTTTAATCTCGGTTATTCTCTTCCAAGAATGAAAGAGGCTTACGTGCTTTATCACTTGGAACAAAAATCACGCCTTCTTGCGGGTCACCAATGGGTTGAGTAAGGTTGCGCTCATGCAAGAGTGCAGTGTAAGCGGCAAGAATCGCATCAAGTTCATGGTCGGAAAGTAAGATTTTTGACGTGCGTGGTAAGTTTTTGACAAATCTTGACAGGCGTGTTTGAATCACCTCACGTGAAATCTCTTTGATTTTTTTATCCTTGTGGGTTAATCCTAATCGGACTTTGGTTGCGTGTGGGTAGACTTCAATCGTGGGGTAGCGCGGTTCAAGCATTTTGGTAAGAGTGATGGCACGGAAGGTTAGTTGCGCAAGCATAGAAGTTGTAAATGTTGGAATTCCGAGCAAGGCTAAATCTCGGTCGCATTTTCGGCTTGCATATGTGCCGTAACGACCAGAGGGAATCGAAAGCGGCGCGTCTATTCCCACAAGACACGGACGGTGATAGTCAATATAGTTTCGGATAGCCACGTCGGGTTTAACTTGATTGACAAAGACCAGTTCTGCTTTATCAGAAAGAGCGGCAACGCCTGTAACTTCATCAATTCGCCCTGCCAAATCTACTCCGAAGAAAACTTTACCTTTTGAAGGCATACTACACGAAGGTAAAAATGTTCGCAAAGAATGTCGGTCAGTTGCTTGACCGTTGCCTTAATATACCTATCTTTGAAGATTAAACATATCTTTTTCATCATTCAATTCAGAATGAAGCCGATTGTTGCGATTGTTGGCAGACCGAATGTGGGCAAATCAACGCTCTTCAATCGCATTGTCAACAAACGCCATGCGATTGTGCATGATATGCCCGGCGTTACACGCGACCGCAACTACTTCGACACCGAATGGAACGGCAAACCGTTCAGCCTCATTGATACGGGCGGATACACCACTGCCGAAGACCGCATCAGCAAAGCCGTTCTCGAACAAGTCTTTCTTTCCATTGAAGAAGCCCACGCAATTCTGTTTGTTGTCGATGTCAAATCAGGAATCACCGATATTGATGCCGTTGTCGCCGAACACTTGCGCAAAGTGCTTGACCGTAAAAGCGTATTTCTGACTGTCAATAAAGTCGAAACCGATAAAGACAAATGCGATGCTGAAACATTCAGGCGATTGGGACTCGGCGAACTCTATTTAGTCTCTGCGCTCAATGGCGACGGCGTTGCCGAACTGCTTGATGCCGTTATAGCCTCACTGCCCGACGCAAAGCCAACCGATGAAACCGATACCCACACGGTTAAACTTGCTGTGGTTGGACGACCGAATGTCGGAAAATCCAGTTTCGTTAATGCCGTTCTCGGAAAGAATCGACAAATCGTGACCGAAATCGCAGGCACAACGCGCGATGCGATTGATACCGAATTTTATCGCAACCGTCAACGCTTTCTTCTCATTGATACCGCAGGCTTGCGCAGAAGAGCACGCATTGAAGACAACATCGAGTTTTTCAGCACCGTACGCACTGCCAAAGCGATTGAGCGTGCCGACGTGGTTATCGCAATGATTGATGCCGCGCAAGGATTAGAAAAACAAGATTTGCGTATCATTAACGAAGCCGTTGAAAAAAAACGCGGGGTCGTAATTGCGGTCAATAAATGGGATTTGATTGACAAAAATTCAAAAACAGCTGATGAATTTAGCAAAGCCATCTACGCTCGGCTCGGCAGTTTGAATTACATTCCGATTGTGTTCGTTTCAGCCTTAACTAAACAGCGTGTCTTCAAAGTGATTGATACGGCGCACGAGGTTTGGAACATGCGACGCCACCGACTTTCAACAAGCGACCTCAATAAAGCCCTGCTCCCCGAAATTGAACGCAACACGCCTTGGACAAAAAGCGGCAAAGAAGTCAAAATCAAATACATCTCGCAACTTGCGACTGAACCGCCGCTCATCGCCTTCTTCGGAAGCAACACCAAACAACTTGAAGAGCCTTACAAAAAATTTTTAGAACGGAAAATCCGCGAACACTTCGGCTTTCAAGGCACACCGATTGAACTGCAATTCCGTCTCAAATAATCACAACCAACACGATGCTATACCTTTACCGAGTTCTTCTGTGCGCACTCATGCTGATTGCGATTGCAAGTTGCACCACAACCGAAAAAGTCTCCAAACGCTTTTCAGGTGCATTTGTCTCCTACACGGTTAATGCCACAAAGCCTGAAACAGGCACGCTTGCAGTTACAATGACGCTCAACGACGTGCAACTCGGCGATGAAGCCTTTTTCTGCATTCCTGCTTGGGCACCAGGAGCCTATCAATTCATTGAGTATGGCAAGTTTATCAAAGAAATTTATCCCATCGCTAAAAACGGCGATACGCTTCCCTACATACAAATGAGTTCAGGTGTATGGCAAATTCAAAAAGCTAAATCGCTAAAAAAAGTGAGTTATCTTGTTGGAGAAACCACCGACCTCAAAGGCAGTGTCTTGTGGGTGGAAACCACTGAAATCAATTCCAAACGAATTTACTTCAACGGGACAAATGTCTTTGGATACATCAGCGGCTTTAAGCACTTGCCGTGCGAGGTGAATTACAAACTACCGTCAGGTTGGAAAGTTGCCTCTGCCATTGAAGTCGCGCCGAACTCCAACGAAGCCGTTGCAAGCGATTACGATGAACTCGTCGACGCGCCTGTGCTCATGGGCAAGTTCGAGCGTGTGGAGTCTATCATTCTCGGCAAGCCTCATAGTTTCGTGATTGATTCCGATGAGCCATTTCGCGCCGATAGCCTCATCAAAGTAACCGATGAAATTGTCAAAGCACATTATCGCCTGTTTGGTGAATTGCCTTACAACAAGTATGTCTTTCTCTTTCGCCTTGTGCGCCCGAAGTTTCTTTCCTCTTACGGCGCATTAGAGCATCGCAATTCTTCTGCCTACTTTATGCCTGTTGGCGATTGGCGCAAAGTGCGCTACGACCAACTGACCAACACCATCAGCCACGAGTTTTTTCACCTCTGGAATCCGAAACGTATTCACGGCACACTCTTGGGCAGTAAGGAAAACGGCGGATTTGATTATCAAAATCGGCTCTATACGCCCAACATCTGGTTCGTCG
>Ga0308420_1000946_pt1 | contig 14959 bp, 12 predicted proteins | sample HotsprSampleMS55_FD_203802 | JGI IMG/M metagenome (GOLD analysis project Ga0308420, IMG submission 203802) | Hot spring phototrophic mat microbial communities from Mushroom Spring, Yellowstone National Park, Wyoming, United States - 20090730_MS55 ... | reverse complement strand
GGGTGTGCGACCAGGCCTTTGCACCCATTCTGGCCCCAGAGCATCCACTGCCGCATGCGATCGCCCTTCGTTTGATCAACAAGGCTTGCGCCGTCCTCGACAAGGCGGCACTTCGCAGGACGCCCGTTGGTGCCTCGCCTGCAAGAGATCGGATGCTGGATCGAATCCGGAAAATGATATTTAGCGACGGACCGCCGCGAACGCGACGAATCCGGATCCTGAACGATCCAGGGACGGCCAACAACATCGGCAGCATGCTGCGCCGGCAAGATCACGTCGAAATGCTATTCACACGCCTCCCGGATCTTGCCAGCACCGCGGCATGGCTTCCCGATCTTCCGATAGACCTTGCGACCCAAGATCGCCTGCAAAACCGGATCGACTCCTATGCCCGTTTCCTGCGAGCATGGCGAAAGGCCAATCGGGAGTTCCGGCAGCATCTCTCCCGCGCCCTAGAGGACCTGGTTGCCGGTGCCCTCGCCCCCCTCCTGGCCGCCATTCGGAGCGGCCTCGCCCCTGAGGACGCGCCGTCAGGAAGTCGAACGGCATTCCTCGCCCTCCTGAGCGACGATCCGACGGACGATGATATCCGGCAGGCCGCTCAAGAGGCCGGGCAGGATCTGCTCCGCCTGCTTCCCGCGGACGCCCTAGGCGAATCCAGCCAGCGGATCCTCCAAGATCTCATCGCAGAGGCGGAACGCCTGCTCCGGCAGGCCGGTTCGGAGGACGTCGCATGAGGATTCCCGCCCGCACCGTCCTTCGCATCGGCCCGATCGACATCGATAACGCCGTCGCCCTCGCTCCCCCGCTCCTCGTGGGCGCGCCGCCACTCACCTCCATCCTCGGCCTTGCCCATGCCGTGGCTCGCGAGATCCACCGGAACGGCGTCCCGGCCTTCCCCGAGGCCTATGCGGCAGCCATCGCGGCCCGATCGGATGTGCGGATCCTCTCGCGACGAGGGCGGCAATCCGCCGACGGCCTCACCCCCGCGAAAGCAACCCGCCCCAATCCGTTCGGGGACGCCCGGATCGATCTCCGCATCTCGTTTCTCCTCGCCTATGGGGGGCAGGCCGCCGGCGGTCCTTCGGAGCGCTGGAGAGCGGGCAGCGACGAGATGATCGAACGCCTTCTCGCCGCCGCCCACCGCCTGGCTCCATTCTTTCGCCAGCCCCTGCTTCGAGGCATGGCGGTCACCATCTCGGAGCCACAAGCCCTGCCTTCCGAGGAAGCGATCGAGAATCGATCCCTCCGTCGCGTATTGGCTTGGACAAGGTTCATCGCCAAGGCGCGACCCCGGCCGACTCTTCCTGGATCTGTGGAAACCTCGTCCCATCCTGCCGCGGCCGTCTTCCGTCCTCAGGATGCGTTCCTCGGATATGTCCTGCCGACCGTCGTCGGATATGACGCGCGAACGTTGCTGCAGTCTGACGGACGTCGATCCCTTCGCAGCGGCCCCCATCGCGAGGCCCGCATCGCAGAGCCCCTCTATGCGCCCGTTGAGCTGATCGGCGTACGCACCGCCTTCGGCGATCCAACGCGCCGGATCTGGTGGCGCCCAAGCATGCTCGAACCGAACATCCACCTCTGGGAGACCCTGACACCATGAGCGACGATACGCCGACCACAAAGCCGCGCAGCGGCAAGCTGAAGAAGGCGGTGGGAAGCCCTGACCGACTTCCGAAGATGCTGTCCTACCTCCGATCCTTTCAGGCGTCCGATGGCGTCCTCTACGGATGCGCCGACATCCATGGCGCCGATCCGGTGCCAATCCTCCCCACATGGCGGCGCGCCCGCGGCGCCAATGCCCCAGACGGCGCGATCCTGACGCCACAGGAAGTCTTCGAGACCTCGAAGAAGAAGGACGACCAGAATCGGGCGTTCGCGCCCAACATCATCTCCTGGTATCATTACGCCTGCCTGCCGCCAGACAAGTCTGTCCTCGAGATGCGCTGGCGTCTCTCCGTCTGTGCCGGCTCCCTCTCTCCGGCGATGAGCGAGGAATCCCAGGACAGCCTCGTCCTCGGACCCGATGGACGCCGCCTGTCGGCGCCCAGGGCCATCGAAGCCCTCGTCTGCGACCTGCCCGCAGCGGATCAGCTCGACCTGGCCGCGCGCTATCTCTGGCGTATCGTCGATGGCAGCGTCCTGTGGCGCAACCGTGCTTATGGCCCCTCCCGGACCGTCCTGCGTCCCGACGGCATGGAATCCTCCTTCGTCTTCGATTGCGCCGAACCGGTCCGCGACCGCTTCCCCGGGATCGCCGTCCTCGCTCAATGGTGCGAGCAAGGAGAGGATGGGGTCAGGCGGATGATCGAGATTCTGGCCGATGCCCTGTTCAAGAGCGAGAGCGCCCTCAGCATGGGCATATCGACCAGGATCGCCCTCTCCGGCGGCCATGAGATCTGGCCAAGCCAGCTCATCGAACTCATCCCCCATCCGTCCGATCCTCCCGGGCAGAAGAGTCGGGCCTATCACATCGTCGACATCTCCTTTCATGGCGCACCAGCCAGGAGCGCTGCTTTGACCTACCAGAAGATCGCCAATCGGATCCGGCGCATCGACGAGTGGCACGGTGATGCGGATCGTGGCGCCATCTGCGTCGAGCATTACGGATACGAGATGTCGGAGGGCGTCGCGGTCCGGCAGGGCGGACGAGACATCTACTCGATCCTCAGAAAGTACCTCGATGGCCAATCCCTTGCCCGCGAGGAACGTCTCTATCTGGTCGCCATGCTGATCCGAGGCGGCACCTTCAGCCGCACCAAAGGAGGAGAGGGACAGGGCAACAGTGACTCCGACGCGACCGTGACCGATTCCCAGGAGCAAGATGAATGAATATCGAACGACTCCTTCTGCTCTCGCCATCAGCCGGAACAAATGGTGTTCCTGCCCTTGTCGCCGCGCTCCTTGAGCTCGGGCATATCCGCCGCGATCTCCGCTTCTGGATCGACTTGCCGAACATCGATCAGGCAACGGGTGCTCTAGGCGATCGAATTGTCGTCGGTATGCCTCGAAGGATAGAGCCTTCTGTTCGTGAAGCGCTGTCGCTCCTTGGAATCCCCGTACGGATCCGAAGTGCCGATGCCGTTCCCACTCCTCCCTGGGGACGCTTGCGACGGCTTCGGAGCGGCCATCTTGGACCCGCTGCACGACGGCGCCTGGACGCCCGACGCCAAGCCCGCGGGGAGCCACCAGTAAGCTCCCGTATTCTTTCGGGAGATACGGCTCCAAAAACTCCCGTTATCTTCCTTCGAAGCAGATCCACGCATCAGATCTTTCCGATGGCGCTTGGCAGAGATCTGACGTCTGATGCCCTTCCTTCAGATCACGATCTTCTCGACACCCCGGGCAGCTATCCTATTGGACGCTGGATTCCTCGGTTCAATCTCTGACGAAACAAACAACGTATTGAGGTAAAAGGATTTTTCTACCATCTTTCCAGAACAACCCGATCCTTCCTCTCGATAAACCTTTTCTAGGTATATCAATGACATCATACGATACGACAACACTCAACCGCCGCATAGGCGGCCTACAAGCAAGGGGGCGGCGATATGTAGCGCGGGGTCCGCTCAACCGCCGCATAGGCGGCCTACAAGATGCACTTACATCACGCTGCAGGCCTCGGAGGCTCAACCGCCGCATAGGCGGCCTACAAGAGCCGCCGCTTGGCAGACGCCGACCCCAGGCGCTCAACCGCCGCATAGGCGGCCTACAAGCGGGTGGCCCGGGCGGCACCACGCGGCGCCCTCTCAACCGCCGCATAGGCGGCCTACAAGACCGCGCGCCCGCGCGGGCTGAGCGCGTCATCCTCAACCGCCGCATAGGCGGCCTACAAGAAGACGGCGCCTTGCGCGCGCTCTCGAGCTTGCTCAACCGCCGCATAGGCGGCCTACAAGTTCTCGCAGACGAAGCGAGAGCACGAGCGCCACTCAACCGCCGCATAGGCGGCCTACAAGCGGATGGCGCGTGCCGATCGACAGTCAAACAACTCAACCGCCGCATAGGCGGCCTACAAGCGTAGGGCGGCAGCAGAAGCAGCAGCGGCGGCCTCAACCGCCGCATAGGCGGCCTACAAGGGTTGCCCGCCAGTTCGCGGGCTTTTTCCCCGCTCAACCGCCGCATAGGCGGCCTACAAGACCACGGTCGCACCTCAGGGCGTGCCATCTGCCTCAACCGCCGCATAGGCGGCCTACAAGAAACACTTTTGCTTCGCCGACGGCAGTCGAAACTCAACCGCCGCATAGGCGGCCTACAAGTTCGGGGGTCCTCTCCGGATCCGCGAGCAGCACTCAACCGCCGCATAGGCGGCCTACAAGACTCGGCGGAGACGTTGATCTGCACGCGGCGCCTCAACCGCCGCATAGGCGGCCTACAAGTCCTGCTCACGAGCCGGCGCGTCAGCGCCGGCCTCAACCGCCGCATAGGCGGCCTACAAGAGCACTCTGGCGCTGGCGCAAGCCCAGGACCTCTCAACCGCCGCATAGGCGGCCTACAAGCGAAGAGCGAAGCCTGCGGTTGCCGTCTTCATCTCAACCGCCGCATAGGCGTCCTACAAGTCACGGTCAGCCATGCGGAGCCTCCTGGCCCGCTCAACCGCCGCATAGGCGGCCTACAAGAACTTCGATCAGCAGAACGATGACAATGCCCGCTCAACCGCCGCATAGACGGCCTACAAGACCCATCGCGCAGCGTTAAGTCGTGGCATGTCCTCAACCGCCGCACAGGCGGCCTACCAGTTTTGCGATATAAAAACTTAATTATAACCCAAACAAAGAGAATGATGGCCTGAGATCAGCCTCTGGCCCGGAGATCTCGATGGTACTGCCACAATGGCAGAGATGTCGAACGCGTTGCCAAGAGATCAGCCTGCGAGGCCGATAAACCCCTCATCACATCCGACCGACATCCGGCAGCGCACCAGGAACCGACGTGTCTCCCTTCCTCGCCCGACCGTCGATTGACCACCGCGCAAGCGCCAAATCCGTCCGATGCAACACCCCTTTGGCGGCTTTGCACAAAACCTCGGATTGTACCCACAAACGAACCTATCTGAGACCTCGCCGACATCACTCGCCGGACCCATCCTGGAGGCTTCGCGTGGCCATCCTGCATTCCCATCGAAACATCCTGCAGGTCGTCGAGCACGCCCGCGTCCACGTCGAAGACGGGCGCGTCGTCGAGGTCCGGGCCGACAGCGGACGCCTTCTCACCTGGAACATCCCCCACGCCAACCTCGCCTGCCTCCTTCTCGGCCAAGGCAGCTCCATCACCCAAGAAGCCGCCAGGCTCCTCGCCGCCGAACGCGTCCTCGTCGGTCTCTGCGGCACCGGCGGAACACCTCTCTTTCTCGCCGCAGTCGGCGAATACCGCCCCACCGACCGCGCCCTCACTTGGATGGAACGCTGGCGCAGCCCCGCCTGGCGCCTCGCCGCAGCCAAGAACCTCCACCTGCAGCGGATCGGCCTTGTCTTGCGACGGTTCCCAAGGCACAGCATCGCGCCGCCAGAGGCCGCCGTCGCCGCCTTTGAGGCAGCCATCCATCGCGCTGACGATCTGGATGCCCTCCGCGGCGCCGAAGCCGCCTTCGCAAAAACCCTCTATGCCCACACCGCCGCCGCGCTGGGCATCCCCTGGCGTGGACGGATCCGCGACGACGACCAGACGGATCTCCCCAACCGACGCCTCGACGCCGCCAACTACCTCGCCTACGGCGTGGCCGCAACCGCCCTCTGGATCTGCGGAATCCCCTTCTTCCTCTCGGTTCAACACGGTGCCTCGCGGGCCGGCGGCCTCGTCTTTGACGCCGCCGACGTCCTCAAGGACGCGACCTGTCTCCCCCTCGCCTTCAAGACCTCTCACCTTCCCTGGCCGCAGGCGCGCGAGACCATCGTCCAGGATCTGCAACAGATCGACGCCATCGCCCTCCTCATCGCCTGGCTCGACAACGTCCTCGCCCTTCCAGGCGCCACATGACCCGCCGCCTCCTGATCGTCTCCGACTCCTCGCACAAGGCCCTGCTTCAGGAGCAGCGCCTCCTTGACAGAACCCTGAACCGCATCTCCGACAAGGTCTGGGGCGGCCTGCTCTCGCAAGAAGGCGAAGACGAGATCCGACAATCTCTCGTCAAGACCCGAAGCCCCTTCCGTGCCGTTCTCTGCCTCGACGCCGCCACCCTCTCTCCCCGATGGCATGTCGGACGCCGGCGCCGCATCCTGCCCGATGGGCGGCAGGCCATCAGCGATCGCCATCTCCCGGAATCTTCCCCGCCCTGGCCCCCGAGCGCCCGGCGATCCAGGACCCTCTCGGCCCTCTGTGCCCTCCTCCACGACATCGGCAAAGGAACTGTCGCCTTCCAAACCAAGCTCCGCCCCTCCCCCAAAAGATCTCCCTCTCGGCCAACGATCACAAAGCAGGAGCCCTTCCGCCACGAGATCCTCTCCGCGCATGTCCTTCTCAACGCCAACCACGACCCAGACTGGAAACGCCTTCTTCAGAACGCCGCTGACGCGCTCCTTCGGGACGTGGATCCATCTCCGGCCAAGGCCCTTCAGCAGCGCCTCAACACACCACCATCGCCCATCCTCCAAGCAGCCCGCATCATCGCGGCCCATCATTATCTCCTTCCTCTTCTTCCGGGGGATCTCCCCCATGCGACGGACGGAGGATGCCCCGTCCGCCTTCCCTCGCGTCGGAATCCCGATTCCGTCCCCGCAGCCCTCCCCAAGGGATCGGTCGGCGCCCCGTGGGGAGACAGCCAGGCTGCCCAGCAATGGCGCGGACGCGTCCAGGATGCCCTCCAGAAGGCCCTGAACGCCCCTCCTGTCCCCGGCGCCCCAGACCTCTTCTGCCACGCTGGACTCATGCTGGCCGATCGCCTCTCCTCTAGCGCCCCGGACGGCGATCTGGCCGAACCCGATCGGAAGGGCCAAAACGTCCTCGCGAAATCCTCCCTCCCTGGACGTCCAAGGGACCGACAGGCACAAACTCTCGTGGCGCACCTTTGCCAGGTCGCCAACCTCGCCGTCGCCTTCCATGACCTCGCGGCGGGACCCAGACGCCTCGGCATTCCGCCCGATCACCTGCCGCCCACCCTCACCGATCTCCCCATGGACGGCCCCTTCGCCTGGCAGGGACGGGCCTGCGCGAAGGCCAAGCAGTTCCTCCGGCCCGACAGGCCCGCCCTGATGTTCGTCACCGCCGGCACGGGCAGCGGCAAGACGCGCCTCGCCCCTGCCCTTCTTGCGATCCAGACGTCCCTCGTCCGCATCACCACCCTGCTCCCCCTCCGCTCCCTCACCACCCAGACCCGCACCGCCTACCGACGTCTCGGCATCCCCGACCATCTTCTTGCGATCCGCATCGGCGGCGCCGATCCCGCCGATGCCGACGACGAAGCCTCTGAACCAGCGCCCGACGCCGACGCCCTCCTCCAAGGCTTCGAGGAGCCCCATCACCCCTACGACCCCAACATCCGAAGGACCTCCCTGATCCAGGACCAGATCCAACGTCTTCCATCCCCTCTTGCCGAACTCCTCACCCCCCGCGCCGAGCGATCCAGCGGAGACGCGCGCCTCGTCGCCACCCCGCTCCTCACCGCCACCATCGATCTCATGATGGGAATCCCCGCTGGCGACCGCATGCCCGCAACCGCTCCCCTCTTGCGCCTCGCGGACACGGATCTCATCATCGACGAGATCGATCTCCTCGCTCCCGAGGACCAAGCCTGTGTCCTGCGTCTCGTGCGCGCCTGCGCCGCCTACGGAGGCCGTCTCTGCGTCGTCTCGGCCACCCTGCCGCCAGAAACGGCAACCGCGGTCGCTGCCGCCTACGCCGACGGCGTCCGCGCTCGCGCCGAGCTAGAACTTCTCCCCGACGCGAGCATCGACATCCTCGCCATCGACCACCACCAGGATCCCTGGCACCAGCGCGCGGATGCCGCTGCCCTTCTGCCGGATTGCCACGGACGGCCACCAGAGTCACTCGTCCCCCTCGAGCGCCGTATCTTCGAGGCCACCATCCAACTTCCCACCGATCCACGTCGCAGGCTCGCGCAGCTCTCAGCCGTTGCCGCCCCTCCCCCATCAGATCACGTCAGAAGCACGCCGCCCCCAACGCCCAAGTCGAGCTCAGCCGCTGCCGCATGTTCCCTAGCCAATCATGTCCGACGCGCTCTTCCACAACTTCTGCGCCACGGGCACCCTCTCGAGGACGGACGGCGGATCTCCGTAGGATTTCTTCGCCTGGGAACCATCCGAACCGCCATGGATGTCGCCATGGCCCTCTCGTGCACACCTTGTCTGCCTGATGGATCCCTCCTCTCCGTCCTCTCCTATCACGCCAACCTCTCGCCGTCCGCACGGGCCGCTGTCGAGGCTCTCCTCGACGACGGCCTCCTGCGCCAACCAGGCCAGCCGCCACCCATCGTCCGGAATCCGCTCCTTCTCCCCAAGCTACGCGAGACGCCCCAAGGCGGCACCCTCATCGTCTTGGTCGTCTGTACGAGCATCATCGAGACCGGACGCGACCACGACTACGACTGGGGGATTCACGAGACCGATTCCGCCCGCAGCGTCATCCAAGCAGCCGGACGGATCCGACGCCACCGCCCAGATCCGCTCGCCCCTGACCTCCCCCCCAACCTCCTGCTGCTCGATCGCACTCTCAGCCCGAGGCCCTACGCCTATCCAGGTCCGCTCACCGATCCTCCAGCCTGCCTCGAGATCGCCAATCCCGAGCAGCGGGACCACCTGGCCGGCCTATCTATTCCCGACGCCTTAGGCCTGACTGCCCGGCTTCCATCCTTTCTCGACGTCCAAACCATCGCCCGGTCGCCCCTGGCCAAGGCCGAACAAGACCTTCGTCTGGCGTTCCTCCATTCCTCCGTCCCCGGAGCGACGACGCCCCTCGTTCGAGCGCGTCAGACCCACCTGCCCGTCCTGCAGCATCTCCACCACGGCACCCAAGATCCAACCCTCTGGGTCGCGCGTCCACCAAGCCCCAGACGCTTTCGCCGACCGCCCCCCGGCACCGTCGAGGTCGACATCTGGCACGATCAAGGGATCTGGTACGCCAGAACCCGTCAGTGCCCCAAAGGCCACCAAACCCGACTCTCGGAAATCATTCCCCTGCGCCCCGGCCCCGCTTTGCTGGACCTCGGCGCATCAGACGATCTCCTCCCGAAAAAGGAACTCCCTCTCTCGATCTCCCTGCGCCCCAAGCAGTCCGCCCAGGAGCGTGCGCGCAGCGGCGTCGAGGCCTTCGTCCTTGAGGGACACGACTCGCTGGGATGGCGGGTCTGGGAGGCGTCCTAAGCGCCCTTCCACTCCAGAGAGGCCTTGCCCATGGCAGCCCTGATGACCTTGCCATGACGGCCACGACCGGCACCTGCCCGCGCGAAGGCCCGCCGACGGACGCGCCTCCGTCAGACAGCCCCGACGGTTCCCGGCCGCGGGCCCATCTCCATCGTACTCTCCATCCTCCCCTGAGGGCTCCCATGCGCCACCTCTTCCTCGCCACCCTTCTCCTACCGCTGCCAGCCCTGGCCGACGAGCCGGCATCCGCCGACGTCCCACCCGCGACCGAGATGCCAGCGGCAGTCCTGCCGTCCGAGGATCTCGCCTCCCCCGCCTCTGAGGCGGCGGTCGAAGCTCCGCAGTCGGTCCCGAGCACGCCGCAGGCCCCGGTGCCCGAGCCGCCGCCCAGCCCCCTCGGCTTTTGGTCGCTGCGAGGCTTCCTCAACGGCGGCCCTATCGTGCTCAGCCAAACCCCCAGCGACGGGCAATGGCGGATCCAGACGGGGGCCGTCGAGATCGTCCTCGATCCCCGGAGGCGACAGGCCACCATCGCCGGCGAGCCCGTCGCCTGGCCCGACCTGCCCCTCGTCCCCCCCGCCGACGCGCCCCTCCAGGCGGGGCCCGAGATGCCCGAGCGCGGCTGCCGCTACTGGATGCAAGAGACTCCGCAGGGCACCCACGCCTGGTGCTGGGATGCCCAGGGGCGGCCCCAGCGGATCCTGACGCGCCAGGGCGAGCAGTGGCGCCTCGTCTTCGACGCGACCACGGACAAGACCGAGTCGCAGTGGCGGATCCTCCGCGCGGTAGGCCGCTGATCCCGCCGCCCCATCTTCAGAAGGTCATGCGCCGCCGCCCGCTCCTCTTAACCGCGTCCGGCGGCGCACGGGCCTTCGGCCTTGGATCCCCAACGGATCTCATGGCCTTCGTCGGCTCCTCAACGACCGCGGGCTCGGCATCTCTAGCCCCGCCCTCGCCTATCCCGCCCTGACGGTTGGTTTCCTCGCCGAACGCGTTCCGGGACGCCTCAAGGCCGTTGTCTCTGGCCATCCCGGTGCGGACGGAGCGCCCATCGCCGAGGCGGCCGTCGCGATGCTCAATCTCCGCCCGCGCGCGCTCGTCCTGCAGATCGGCTCCAACGCCGCTCTGCGCGGCGAGGATCCGAAGAGCCTGAGCGCACCGCTGCAGACGGCGCTGGCCGGCGGCGAGGCCAGATACGTCCCCGTGCTCGCACTCGGCCCCCAGCACGCTCCCGCGAACCTCCCTGAGCGCCACATGGCCGTCAAGCGCGTGCTAGAGGCCGGCGCCCGCCGGCACCGCGCCCGCTGGCTCGCTCGCCACCCGGGTCTCTCCGTCGGGCCGGACGGCCTCCACCATGACGACGCTGGGCACGACGACCTGGCGCGCCTGGTCGCCGACGCGCGCCTGCTGATGCTCCTCGAGAAACCCGCATGATCCCCTCCGACGGCACGACCCCAGCCGATGGCCTCCCCCGTCACAGGCTTGGCGCGTGCTCAAGCACGCACCCCTCGACCGCCGTGACGACCCCTCTCACGTCCTCGCCGCCGTCGAGGTGGCGATCGCCGCCGCCTGGGGCGGACCCGTCCCTGACCTCCTGCCCGCCGCCCGCGCCGCGCAGATGATCGCCGACGCCGTCGAGCGCGACGGGGCGGTGCGCGCCGCCGTCGGTCGGGAACCGGCCTACCACGGGCGCCACCACCAGGCCGAGGCCACGATCGCGATGGGGTGGCTTGCCGGGGCCGCGCAGCGGCTGGGGCAGATGCGCCGCGAGGACGCAGTCCTCTGCGTCGCTGCCATGGCCGCCCACGATCTCGGCCATCCCGGGCGCGACGACGGACCGCGCGGGACCCTCGAGGTGCGGAGCGCCGATCTCGGCTCCAGGATCGCCGCCGCCGCCAGACTTCCCGACGACGAAATCATCCGTCTGCGCGCCGTCGTCCTCTCCACCACCTAGCCCTGGCACCCAGAGAAGGAGGCAGGGCTTGCGAGCCGCCTCACACAAGAGGCAAACCTCTTTGCATCCACCCTGCCCGTGCTCGGACGAAGCCTCGGACGGCTCCTCGGCCAGGAACTCGCCGCGGCCGGAAAGCCGGAGGCCGCCGCCACCGTCGCCTCGCGCGACGATCGGCTCAGCCTGCGGCGCCTCCTTGACCAAAGCAACCCCGCCGCCCAGGCCCTGGCACGCGACCACACGATCGCGCGCCAGCTGCGCCTCGCCCGTCCCGCGCCTGCGCGCTGAGCCCATCTCCGCCCTCCCCCAAGGAGAGCGCCCCTGAGCACATCCAACGCCCTGCACGCCGTCCTGCGCCTCGGCCTCGGCCCGCGCCCAGGGGAGCTTGCCGAGGCGGCGCCGGATCCGCGCGCCTGGGCCACCCGCCAAATCGGGCCGCTGACCCCCGGTGCCGCGATGGTCCGCCTGCCGACGGGCGTCGCCTATCTCGACCGCCCCACGGAGGATCCGGGCGATCTTCCCGCCGCCGCCCCGGAGGGGCCCGATCGGGCCCTACCGCTACCCACTCCGGTCGAGGTGCTCCGCGGACGCCCCGAGCGTCAGGGCGCGCCGCCGCGGTCGGCGCCCGCGCCCCAAACCCCGGGCGCGCCGCGGGTGCAAGACATCCCCCGCCGCCTTCCCCGCCCCGACGCTGCCGCCACCCCCGTGCCGCTCGCCGGTCTCGGGCCGCGCGCCGCCGAGGCGCTGGCCTGGCTCGACACCATGGTCATCTCAAGCCGCCCCTTCGCTGAGCGCTGGGCTGCCTTCTGGCACGACCTCCTCCTGCCCCCCGATCCCGAGGCCGCGCGTCTTGGCCTGGCCGGCGCCTTCCACCGCGAGGTGATCCGGCCGCTGGCGTTCGCACCATACGGCACGCTCCTGGAAGCCGCCTACCGCCACCCCGCCCAGACGCGCGCGCTCAACGCCCATGCCGCGCCCGAGACCGCAGGCACGATCCTCCTCGACACCCACACCATCGGCCCGTCCGCCGGCAACGCCCCAGACCGCCGCGAGGCCGGGCTCGCCCTCTCCGGCTGGCGTGCACGGCGTCCCGGCGAGCCCTCCGTCGGTGGCTTCCGCTTTGACGAAAGCCTCCACGCCCCAGGCGTCCGGCGCGTGCTCGGCGAGATCCATCCCGCCGCTGGCGAAGGACAGGGCCGGTCCCTCCTGCGGGCGCTCGCTGCCCGCCCCGAGACCGCACTGCACCTCGCGGGCCGGATCGCGCGGCACTTCCTCGCCGACGCCCCTAACGCGCGCGCCATCGAGACGATCGCCGACGCCTGGCGCGCCTCGCGCGGCGACCTCGCCCATGTCGCACGAACCCTCATCGCGCTGCCCGCGCTCTGGGCGCAGCCCTTCGCCAAGCTCCGGTCGCCGCGGGATCTCGCGGTGGCCGCGTTGCGCGGCCTCTCCGCCCGGCCGGACGTGGAGACGCTGCGTGCCATCGAGGAGATGGGACAGCCGATCCACGGCGGCGGCGACCTCGGGGGTGCCGACGATCTGGCCGACACCTGGGCCGCGCCAGGACGCCTACCTGCCCGCCTCGCCTTTTGCCTTCGGACGGCGCGGGCGCATGCGGGCCGCGCCGATCCCGATCTCCTTCTGCGCGCGCTCCTCGGGCCCGCCGCGACCGGCACCAGCGCCCGCCTCGTTGCCGAGGCCCCAGGCCGGCCGGAAGCGCTGGCGCTGCTGCTAGCCTCGCCGGAGTTCAACCGACGATGATCGGCCGCCGCTCCCTCCTCGCCGCCACGGCCGCCGCCACCCTGCCCGCCTGGAGCTCGGGGGCGCGCACGCCAGGCGACGCACGCCTGGTCGTCGTCCTCCTGCGCGGCGGCCTCGATCCAACCTCCCTGCTGCCACCCGGCGATGATTGGGAGATCCGGCGCCGTCGTCCGCGCCTCGCCGCAGCCGACGCCGAAGGGGCGCTGCCCTTGCCCGGCAGCCCCCGCCCGCTACACCGGGCGCTACCGACGCTGCAGGCCCTCGTCTTGCGCGGCGAAGCCCTCGTGCTCGCCGGCGGTGCCCTGCCGGGGGACGCGCGCTCCCATCTCGCCGCCCAGCGCATCCTTGAAGAAGGATCGGACGAGGGCGACGGCTCGGGCTGGCTCGGTCGCGCCGCGCGACTCCTCGGCGCCATCCCCGCCGGCCCGACCGCCCCGCGCCTCCTTCAGGACGGCCCGGCGCCGCGGATCCTGCCGGTCCGCGCCTGGCCCGAGATGGACCCCAGCTTGGCTGCCAACCTCCAGACGCTGTGGCAGACCGACCCCGATCTTGGACGCGCTTTCCGCGACGACCTGGACGCCCTTCCCAGGGAAGACCGGAGCACAGCCGCCGACCTCTGGCGCGCCCGCGGACGCCTCGGCCCCGGCGCCACGGCGCTAGCCGCCGAGGCCCTAGGACGCGCCTTCGCCCAGGACGCACGCTTGGGCGTACTCGAAATCGGGGGCTTCGACACGCACCACGCCCAGACACACCGCTTGCCCGAGCGCCTCGCTGCCCTCGACGCAGCGCTGGCGGGCCTGCGTGCCCATCTCGGCCGCGCCTGGGACCGCACGCTCATCCTTGTCCTCCCCGAGTTCGGCCGCCGCCTCGACGAGACCGGACACGGCGGAACCGAACACGCCCGCGCAACTGTTGCCGTCGTCGCCGGCGGCGCCACGGCCGGAGGACGCGTCGAGGCGCCAACGATCGGGCGGCCAGGGCCCGACGGGGGGATCCTGCCCGTCTTCGACCTGCGTCTCCTTGCCCGCGCCGCGCTGCGCGATCATCTCGGCCTACCAGACCCGGAGATCGAGCGGCGGATCCTCCCCCGCCTCGGCGCCGTCGGACGGGTGCGAGGCATCGTGCGGGAATGAGCCTCCTGCCAACCGCCAAAGATCATCCGGACCCCACCACCGACGCCACAGAACACGCCCTCGCGTGGGATGGCGCCGAGCCGCCACGATCTTTCTCCTTCGGCGCCGACAGTCCTGCCCCCGCATCAGCTAATATTGCGCGCTCAATGACGCGGGAGAGCATTCCTTCTTGACCTTTCCTGGTCTCTTTCCCAAGTCTCTTCCGTTTTCGCCTCTCTCAGCACGAACGCATCCTCCACCCCATGCGCCTCGCTCTTGTCACCGTTCTCGCTCTCTTTCTTCCGGGTCACGCCCTGGCCGCCGGCGCCACACCCACCGGGGCGATGCGGGATTCGACCCATGCCGCACCCTGGTACGCTGCTCCGCCCGTCTATCTGCCCCTGGACCAGGTGCTGTCCTTCCGCACCGCCGAGTGGGGCCCGGGAATCGACGCCACCACCAACCGCCCCGACTGGACCGGCGACATCCAGCTCCACCATACCGGCCTCTTCGGCGACCAGCGTAGCGTCAACGACTTCCAAGTCCCCGAAGATTCCGGCCTCGAGGTCCGGGGCGTCGACTGCGACGGCGCCGGCCTCGAAGGACGCAACTGCCGCGTGCGCATCGGCCTCGCCGCCGGCGCGCAGGAGGGCATCTACGAGACCGAGGTGCTGGACCGCATCTCCGGCAAGACACAGCGCGTCCGCGTCGCCTTCTTTCTCCCACGCTGGGAATACGAGACTGTTCCGGCCCCCAACTTCCGCATCGCCAACCCCCCGACCAACCCCGCTTTCGAGCGCCGCATCTTCACCCTGCGCAAC
>Ga0308420_1000945_pt1 | contig 14962 bp, 14 predicted proteins | sample HotsprSampleMS55_FD_203802 | JGI IMG/M metagenome (GOLD analysis project Ga0308420, IMG submission 203802) | Hot spring phototrophic mat microbial communities from Mushroom Spring, Yellowstone National Park, Wyoming, United States - 20090730_MS55 ... | reverse complement strand
GCGTCGCGCCGAACGCGACCCGCCGGGCGATTTCCTCTTCCTCCCGCGGGATGAGCAGCAGAAGAACGGCCGCCAGCAGCGGGATAAAGACGATGGCGCTCACCATAAATAGTACCCCAGAATCACTATCGCCCCGAACAAGAACGACAAGGCGTACGCCTGCACATTCCCCGTCTGCCACAGGCGCAACAGCAACCCGTTCGCCTCCACCGTCTGCGCGGTGCCGTCCACCGTTCCGTCAATGACCACCGTATCCCACACCTGCCACAGCCAGTGCGAGGCGGAGACCAGGGGCCGCACGATCAGCCGGTCATACAGCTCATCCACGTAGTACTTGTTCAGCAACAGCTCATACACGGAGGCGTACTGCTGGCTCAGGCGCTCCGCCATCCCCGGATCACGGACATACATCTGGTAAGCCAGTCCGATCCCCGCGAACCCCGCCATGGTGGGCAGATACTTGACGAGCGCCGACCCATGCGCCGCATGGTGTCCACCAAAGACCGGGCCGAGGAACGGGACGAGGGTAAAGTAGCCGCCGATGAGCGACAGCACCGCGAGGATGACAAGCGGTATAGTCATCGAGGTCGGGGACTCATGGACATGACGGGCAACGTCGTGGGGCGCGCGCGTCTCCCCCCAAAACGCCACGAACAGCAAGCGGAACATATAGAACGCGGTCACGCCGGCGGTGACCGTACCGATCAGCCAGAGCACGACGGAACCGTGCGCGCTGGCCAAGGTCTCTTCTAAAATGAGGTCTTTGCTGAAAAAGCCAGAGAGGCCAGGAAACCCGGCAATCGCCAAACAGGCAACTACAAACGTACCGTAGGTGACCGGCATTTTCTCTTTCAACCCCCCCATCCTGCGAATATCTTGTTCGTCGCTCATGCCGTGGATCACACTGCCTGCCCCGAGGAATAGGAGCGCCTTGAAGAAGGCGTGGGTCATCAGGTGAAATACTCCGGCCGAGTACGCGCCCACGCCGAGACCGAGGAACATGTATCCCAGTTGGCTCACCGTCGAATACGCCAGCACTTTCTTGATGTCCGTCTGTACGAGCGCGATGGTCGCGGCAAAGAAGGCTGTTAGTGCCCCGATGACCGCGACGACGGTCAATGCCGCCGGAGCCAGTGAATACAAAAAGTGTAGACGGGCGATCAGATAGACACCGGCGGTCACCATCGTCGCCGCGTGGATCAAAGCGCTCACCGGCGTCGGTCCGGCCATGGCGTCGGGCAGCCACACGTACAGCGGAATCTGGGCCGATTTCCCCGTTGCCCCAACGAACAGGAGAAGACAGATAGCGGTCACTGTACCCACAGCGAGCGAGCCCGCATGCGTTTGGATTGCCGTGAACGACAACGTCCAGATCCCCCGTTCTCCCAGACTCCAGAACAACAGCAATATGCCCAGGAGGAAGCCGGCGTCGCCGATCCGGTTGACGATGAACGCTTTTTTGCCGGCACTGGCTTTCTCCTCGTCGGTGTACCAGAAGCCGATCAGCAAGTATGAACACAGCCCAACCCCTTCCCAGCCTACAAACAACAGGAGCAAATTCTCGCCCAGCACGAGTAGTAACATCGCGGCGGTAAAGAGGTTGAGATAGGCGAAGTAGCGCGCCACATCCTCGTCGTGCGCCATATAACCGGTGGAGTAGAGGTGGATGAGAAAGCCGACCCCGGTCACGATGAGGATCATCGTGGCCGAGAGGGGGTCCACCCGTAAAGCAACCTCCACCTGGAGCGTGCCGGCGGTAATCCATGTGTAGACCGTATCGACGAGTGCCCCCTCCGGCGGCAACTGGAGGAAAGCGGCGAAGGAGAAGATGAACGACAGGAACACCACCCCCGGGGCGACGAGGTTGACCGCTTTGCGCCCTAACCGTGGGCCGACAAAGATGTTGAACAGGACACCGAGTAAGGGGAAGAGAACAATAAACCGGAGGTAGGAGACCGCGTGAACTGCCTGGAGAACAACGTGTGACTGTTCCATGGTTACCAGCGCATCAAGTTCAATTCGTCAGCGTTGATGGTTTCTCTCCCACGAAAGACCAACAGAATGATCGCCAGCCCCACCGCTGCCTCTGCCGCCGCCACAGCCATGACAAACAAAACAATCAATTGTCCATCTACCGATCCCAAATGATGGGCGAGGGCGACAAAGGAAAGGTTCACGGCGTTGAGCATGAGCTCGATCGCCATGAAGATGATAATGGTGTTACGCCGCAGCAGCACGCCGATCACACCGATGGTGAAAAGGATGCCGCTTAAAATCAGGTGATAACTAACAGGGACCATACCTCTCTCTTCGCCTACCGCCCTCCCGCCCTGGCTCGCCGGATGTCGCACCATCTGTGCAGGGCGGTCAACCTGTACGCACCGGCGTCCTCTCGCCTATCCCTGCCGCTTCGCTAACACGACCGCGCCGACCATCGCCACCAACAACAGGATCGAGGTGATTTCAAACGGGAGCAGGAAGTCGGTAAACAGTCGCTCGCTCAGAGCCTGCACCGTCCCGAACCCTGGGGGGAGCGCCCGGTCAGGGGTGTCACCGGTTGGCAGGCGGCGGAGGAGCACGAACAGCTCGATCGCCAACACTCCTCCACCAATGAGCGCAGCACGGTGCACTCCACGCCGTTGTTGCTCGCGCGGTTCGGCCTGCAAATTTAACAGCATGATCACGAACAAGAAGAGGACCATGATCGCGCCGGCGTAGACAATGATTTGCAACACCGCGACCAGGTGGGCCTCGAGGAACAGGAAATAGACGGCCAGCAGAAACAGCGTCATGACTAAAAACAGCGCACTATACACGGGGCTTGGATGCACGATGACCATCGTCGCGACAAAAATCAGCGGCAGGGCAAGGGCGAAAAAGGTGACGTAATCCATACAGTGCCTTCGCACGTTAGAGCAGAAAAATAAGCAGCGCTGTGATCACTACGTTTCCTAGGGAGAGCGGGATCAGTCCCTTCCAACTCAGATTCATCAACTGATCGTAGCGGAAGCGCGGGAGCGTCCAGCGGATCATGATTTGCAGCCAGCAGAAAAATAACACCTTGAGCGTGAAGGAGCCGACCTGGAGCAGCGCCACGACTACGGACGGGAGCGAGATCACACTCCCCCAGGGACAGTGAAACCCGTCACGCAGCAAGAATGGCACCTGCCAGCCGCCGAAGAACATGGCGGTCACCAGTCCGGCAACAATGATGGATTCGATAAAGTCGACCAACATGAAAGTCGCCTGCTTGGCCCCAGAATATTCGGTGAAATACCCAGAAATTAATTCAGATTCGGCCTCCGGCAAGTCAAACGGGACACGTTTGCTCTCCGCAATCCCGGCCACCATAAAGATCAGGAACGCGAGCGGTTGGTACAGGATCCCCCAGGCAGGGATCCACCCGCCAATGAGATGTCCTTGCGCCCGCGCGATGTCCTGCAGGTCAAGCGAGCCAAACGTCATCACGACAGCGACCAAAGACAGCCCCATGGGAATTTCGTACGAAATCATCTGTGCCGCACCACGAATCCCACCGAGCAGCGCCCAACGGTTATTCGAGGCCCAGCCCCCGAGCACGACACCATACACACCCAACGACACCATAGCCACAATATAGAGTAGCCCAACGTTCAAGCTGGCCGCTTGCAAATTAATGACGCGATCACCTATGACCAGCACGTCACCAAAAGGAATGGCGATGAAGGTCACTAACACTGGCAGCAGGGCAATGATCGGCGCCAGGGTGTGCAACAATTTATCCGCCCCTTGCGGGACGAAGTTCTCTTTGGTGAACAACTTGATGGGGTCAGCGACCAAGGTGTTAATGATGCCGAGATTAAAGGGCAGCTTACCAAAGATTGCCGCGCGGTTGGCCCCGATGCGGTCTTGCAGCACCGCACTGCCCTTCCGTTCCACCCACAATAAGACCCCCCCCAGGTTGAGCACCATGAGGAGCACCATGAGAGTCAGCACGAACGTAATGGCAAAATCCGCCATAGAAGGTCCAACTCGCTGGAGGTTATACTTAGTCTCTTGCTCCTACACCCTTCTCCTGCGAGGGAAGGGTGCACGCGAGCATCTGTTCGTCCGCCTGCTTGGCCAGTTCGTCAACCAGTTGCACGACACTCTCGGGTGTCAGGTTTTCGTAATATTCCCCACTATTCAGCTGCAACACTGGCGCAGTCCCGCAGGAGCCTAAACACTCCACCTCGCTGAGCGAAAACTTCCCATCCGGGGTCGTCTCCCCCAGCGCGATGCCCAGCTTTTTCTCCAAGCACGCGACAATCCGCTCCGCCCCTAACAGCACGCACGAGAGGTTTGTACACACCTGGAGGTGGAATTTGCCCCTCGGTTCTTTATCAAACATCGTATAGAAGGAAGCGACAGCAGCAACGTAAGCAGGAGAGAGATCGAGCAACTGCGCGACGTACTCCATCACCTCCGGGCTTAAGTAGCCAAACTCTTCTTGCGCCAGCCAGAAAGTCGGGAGGATCGCTGCCCGTTTGGTTGGATAGTGTGTCAGTACCTCCTCGAACCGTTTATAGGTCTCTTCGGAAAATTGTACAGGCATACCCCTCCACGGTTGTCTGTCAGCTGTTTAAGTTCCTATGTCCCGACTCCCAAACCTAGCGGTCGCACTCTCCCCCAATCATATTGATCATACCGAAGGTCGTGATGATGTCAGACACGAGGTAGCCTTTGAGCATCTCACCCAATGCCGCCATGCCAAAGAAGCAGGGGGGCCGGACACGGACCCGATACGGTCTGCCGCTGCCATCACTAACCAGGTAAAACCCCAGTTCACCGTTGGCTCCCTCCACCGGCACGTAGACTTCACCCGGAGGAATCTTGACCCCTTCGATGACGAGCTTGAAATGATTCATCAACCCTTCAATGCTGCCGTAGACATCTCTCTTCGCGGGCAGTACGACACGCGGGTCGTCCACACAAATCGGCCCCGGCGGGAGTTGGCCAAGGGCCTGCTCGACGATACGCATACTTTGTTTGATCTCTTCAAAACGCACAGTGAAACGGTCGTAATTATCACCCTGCGTACCGGTCGGCACGTCGAACTCGACCCGATCATAAAACAAATACGGCTGGGCTTTGCGGACGTCGTACGGTACCCCGGTCGCCCGCAATAGGGGTCCTGTTACCCCATAGGAGATAGCGTCTTCTTGGGAGAGAACACCAACACCAGACATGCGATCGACAAAAATACGGTTCCTCGATAGCAATTTATCGCAATCAGCAAGGATCTGCCGTATACTCTGAAACGCATCTTTCACCATGCCCGCGAAGCCCTGAGGGAGGTCGTAGGTGATGCCCCCCACGCGGGTGTAGCTCACAGTCAGGCGCGCCCCTGTCACCGCAGTGACCAAGTCATACAATGTCTCGCGCGCCTCGAGCATGTAAAAGCCAACGGAAATGGCACCGGCCTCGGTCGCCGCCATCCCTAGACAGGTGAGGTGGTCGGTGATCCGCGAGATCTCGCTCATGATCATGCGGATGTACTGGCAGCGCTCCGGTACCTCCAGCTCAAGGAGCTTTTCCGCTGCCAACGCGAAGGCCACATTGTTGATCAGCGGCGATGCGTAATTCAGCCGATCGGTATAAGGCACCACGTGGTTCCAGGTGCGCTGCTCGCACATTTTCTCGAACCCGCGATGCAGGTAGCCGATTTCGACCTCGCAGGCGAGGATCTTCTCACCATCCAGCCTGAGATTAAATTTGATGGTGCCGTGCGTGGCCGGGTGCGACGGCCCCATTTGCAGCGTCATCACTTCGGAAGTGGGGTCAAGGACTTCACCAACAAGCTGACGCGCGGTTGCTGCCATATTCTCCTATTTTTTGTACCAAGGGTTGGTAATAGGATCGCGCTCTTCGACCAACGGTTGACGCTTGTTCACCGGATAATCCTTCCGGAGGGGGTGGCCGTGGAATTCTTCATACATTAGGATACGCCGAAGGTCTGGGTGATCGGTAAAACGGATCCCGAACATGTCCCAGACCTCACGTTCCAGCCAATTCGCGCTCTTCCATAGCGAGGACACTGAAGGAACGGTGGCATCGTCTTCCGGCACGCGAATTTTGACGCGCAGCCGGTGGTTCAGGGTCAGTGAGTACAGATGATAGACCACCTCGAAGCGAGGTTCCCGCCCGAGAAAATCGACCGCGGTCAGATCAACGAGCATGTTGAAGGCAAAGGTCGGATCATCGCGAAGAGTACGAAAAATCTCTACTGCATCGTCACGGCGAATGACCACCGTGTCATTGCCGTGCAGAGAGTAGGTTTCCACCACTTTGCCTGGAAAAGTAGTCGCAACTTTTCCAGGCAGCTCAGTGTCAGCCATCAAGCCTCCAGCACCCTTTTACCTGTTCTCTTTCCCCCAGGGACGCTCGGCACCGGCACGAAGCACCCTGAGCACGGCGCTTCTCAAGCCGGCTCGAGTGCTCCTTTCCTGATGACGTACACCAGCCCTACAGCTAAAATCAGCACGAAGACCACCATTTCGATGAAACCAAAGAAGCCAAGCTGACGAAAGACCACCGCCCAAGGATAGAGAAAGACGACTTCGATATCAAAAACGATAAAGAGGATGGCAGCTAAGTAGAACTTCACCGAGAACCTCCCCCAGGCTGAGCCACTGGAGGGGTTCCCACACTCGAATGGCTCATCCTTGACGAGAGTGCGTTTCCGCGGGCCGAGGATAGTGCTGGCAAACACCATCCCCGTTGCGACCAGCCCCCCAAGAATGAGGGCGAGTAAAACCGGGACATACTGTTCCATGGGCGACGCTATTCCACTATTAATCTAATCTACAGACCTAACTCTACGGAGCCACTGGAACCGCTAACAGAGGGGCGTCAGGGTGTCAACGACCCTGCCTAGTGGGTATTGCCCTCCCTGCGCTCGCTCCCTAGCTCGCCTTGCCTTGTAGGCTATCTGCCAGAAGCTTCCTTGCGGGAGGTGGTTGGAGATGTTACAACTTTGCTGATCAACAGACAGCGAACAAGTGCAACCTGGCTGTCCCCTTTGCGGAGATATGTAGTGTGCTCCCTCAGGAGAGGTGCCAGAGTGGACGATTGGGCACGACTGGAAATCGTGTGTGCCCCTAACACGGGTACCGGGGGTTCGAATCCCCCCCTCTCCGTCAGTGGTGATAGCTAGGTCCTGCGCAAGGGAAGTCGGGAACCCCGCCAGGTCCGGAAGGAAGCAACGGTACCGAGCTCACCCCTGTGCCGCAGGGCAGCCTAGCTATCACCAGTGATGACAGTGGCGGAGCCGAACAGCAACGTAGCCATCGAGACCCCCGAGCGACCATGAGTTATCTCGTCCTTGCCCGTAAGTGGCGCCCGCAATCCTTCGACGCGGTCATCGGCCAAGAACACGTCACGCGTACCCTCCGCAACGCCATCAGCAGTAATCGTGTTGCTCACGCGTTTCTCTTCACCGGCCCCCGTGGAGTGGGGAAAACAACGACCGCGCGTCTCCTTGCCAAAGCGCTTAACTGTGAACAAGGCCCCACCCCCGATCCGTGTAACATCTGTGATAACTGCAGAGAGATCACTGCTGGTAGTGCCCTTGATGTGCTGGAAATCGACGGCGCTTCACACACCGGAGTTGATCATGTCCGCGACCTGACTGACGGAGTGCAATATCGTCCGGTCAAGAGCCGCTTCCGCATCGTGATTATTGATGAAGTCCACATGCTGTCTAATGCCGCCTTTAATGCGCTGCTGAAGACGCTGGAAGAACCCCCGGCGCATGTCAAGTTCATTTTCGCCACAACCGAGGCGCACAAAATCCCCCAAACTATCCTGTCACGCTGTCAACGCTACGACTTCAAGCGGATTCCGTTGCGCGCCCTGATTCAGCAACTGCGCCTGCTCGCCGAATGCGAAGGCTTCACCGTCGATGAACCCGGCCTTGCTCTCCTGGCCCGAGAAGCCGACGGGAGTCTACGGGATGCAGAATCCCTCCTCGATCAAGCGATCGCATGGAGTGAGGGAGTTCTCAACGAACAAACGGTGAAAGAGGCGCTCGGGGTTGCCGACCGTCAGGCCCTTTTTCGCATTGTCGATGCGATCCTGGGCAACAACCCGGCACAAGCCCTCCAACTCGCCAGCGACCTCTACCACTACGGCTACGATCCGCGCCGTCTCTGCCGCGACTTACTTGAGCATTTTCGTCATCTGGTCGTCGCGAAAATTGGTGCTGACCTGACTCTGTTGACCGATCTCCCAGATCATGAAATCGCTACTGTTCAGCAGCAGGCCGGTTCCCGTTCGCTCGAGGACTTACAACGCTTTTTCACCCTCATGCTGCATGCAGAAGAAGAGATCAGCAAGACGACGTATACGCAACTCGCCATCGAGATGACGCTCGTCAAGCTTGCGAGCCAACCACCCATTCTCCCCCTCGATGAAGCTCTTGAAAAACTTAGCGCTCTCCAACGTCAATTCCTGGGCGGTCCTCTCCAACAGGAACCAGCCACACCTCCCCGTGTTGTCCGATCCATGTCTGCTCCTTCCTCTCGTCCTGCCCCATCCCTAGGACGTACTGACGAGCCGTCGCCATCCCCGCGACCGACTTCCTCTGCCATGGTACGAGAGGGAGGGGAGGGATCACCATCCCCACCGCCCTCTGCAACACCTGATAAACATGCGCCTGCACAACCCGAGCAGCAAAGCGAGTGGGACCGTTTCCTCACCGCTGTGCGCAAAGAGAAACTATCTTTGTTCTTTACGCTCAAGTCTTCCGGTCGCTTCCTTGGGCTGACTGCGACTACCCTCCACATCGGTGTGGACAAAGACCCGTATTTCAGAGAGCTGACAAGAACAGACAATCAACATCTTCTAGAGACGGTAGCACGGCGATTTTTTGGCCGCGACTTGACAGTCCAAGTAACTAAAAGCAGCACCGCTGTCTCCTCCTCAGGACCTCAGACCGCTACAGAATCATCTCCGGCGGGACAAGCAGCGGCGGGAGACCCCTTGGTGCAAACTGTTCTCGACATCCTTGGTGGAGAAGTGCAAGCGATCCGCTCGTATCGCCCTCTCGGCGAGCCGACCAGGTAGGGGCAAAGGAGCACGTATGGCGAACTTTAGCAACTTGATGAAACAGGCCCAACAGTTACAAGAAAAACTCGTCCGCGCTCAAGAGGAAGCAGCAAGCAAAACTGTTGAGGCTTCGGCAGGCGGGAACATGGTCACTGCCGTGGTCAACGGGCGTTTGGAGGTAGTTTCCCTGCGCATTGACCCCACTGTGCTAGAAGGCGGGGACATTGACATGTTACAAGATCTGGTCGTGGCCGCGGTCAACGAGGGCCTTCGTAAGGCCCAGCAAATGATGGCCGAAGTGATGGGAAAGGCAGCTGGTGGCTTAAAGATTCCAGGGCTTACTTTTTGATCGTGCAGTAACATGCAGCTGACACCGGCACTGGCACGTCTCGTACAAGAGTTAGAGAAACTGCCGGGCATTGGCGAGAAAACGGCAACCCGCCTGGCGTTGTATATTCTGAACGCTGATCGTGACTACGTCGAAAGCCTGGCTGAAGCGATCTGGGCAGTCAAGGCAGCTACAACGCTGTGTCAGGAATGTTTTGGTCTTGCCGAAGGCGAACTATGCTCGATCTGTAGCGACCCGCAGCGCAGCGCAGACGCAATTTGCGTCGTCGAAGAGCCGGCAGACTTAATAGCAGTCGAACGCACCCACGACTACCGTGGGCAATATCATGTACTACACGGTGTCCTTGCGCCGCTTGATGGCATCGGACCTGACGAGTTAAAAATCGCTGCTCTTCTTGCTCGTCTCCGGCGCGGTCATACCAAGGAAGTCATCATCGCTACTAACCCAACTGTCGAAGGAGAGGCGACCGCTCTGTACCTCGCTAAGCTTATCAAGCCGCTCGGCATTCGCGTCAGCCGCATTGCGCATGGGATCCCAATGGGGGGCGATGTCGAATATGTCGATGCAGTAACGCTAGGCCGGGCTATCGAGGGGCGCCGAGAAATGTAACCCCTCTGTGTCAGGTGAAGAATCGACGAGACCTCTCTTTACACTGGAAAAGCTCTTTGTTACAACCCCGTCTTGCACCTGATAAAAGACAAGGTGAATTGATCCTCGGTAGCTCAACAGGCAGAGCAGCCGGCTGTAAATGGTTGCAGCTTCCACGGGAAACCGTGGTTGAAAAACTGGGTGAATTCAGGGAAGCCTACTCTAAAAGAGCATTCTCTTAGAATGGTAACCCTGAGCGAAGCCTGCTGACAGGTACTCAGGTAAGCAGGAACGTGCAGAGACTAGAGGCTGAGGAACCTGACCAATAACGCCTCCTGAGCGCCCAGCACCCTCCCCTTTACGGCCAGAGGGCGGGTGATGAGATAGTCCGAACCTGGGAGAAATTCCAGGGTTTTCGTAACCGGCGGGTTGCAGGTTCGAGTCCTGCCCGAGGAGCTAGAATATTCGAAAGGTAGAACTTCTCTCGTGAGTGGTTCTACCTTTACGAGACCGTGCCGCATATCACGCTGGAGAGCATTGCCAAGAATACTGAGATCGATGCCATCGCCGCCAGATACCAGCCGGAGATCGACCGGACGCTTACTGACCTGAATCGGGCGCTGGGCAAAGGGTGGAAAGAGTGGGAAGTCCCGCAGCCTGTCTGGCCCGAAGAGGCAAAGCCTATGGGCGCCTGCAGGCGCTGAAAAACGACCTGTTCCCCGTAGGGGCAGACCCCCGTGCCTGCTCTGGGCAACCACAGGGGGTTGCCCCTACGTTGGGGTTACCAGATATGGTGCAGTGGTGCAAAACCATGACGACCAAACGGTACGCCGGCAGACGTGGTTCACACCTTCTTCGCTTGCAGAGATGAGCTGCTCTCGGCGCGATCCTCTCGAGTCGAGCCAGCGCTGTCCGTCCCACATCCAACTGAAGGTCACGGTATGACCAGTCGCCCAGCTAGCGACCCGATCGGGTAAAAGCGCCCGGATCAACTGGGCTACAAAGCATACCTATTTACAAATCCTGCCTGCGGGATAAAGCTGTTCAGTAAGGGGTTATTCGTCATGCTTTGAGGTTTACCGTAGCCGCTCCTCTTTCTCGGCTATCGGCATACCTCTTGCTCTCTCGGTACAGAAGAACGAGGTCATGTATGCCATCGACTGACTCGCCTTCGCAGCAGCTGCCATTCACCGTGTTAGTTGTTGATGACGACCCGGCGATTGTCGAATTGATGGGTCAGTTTTTAACCCGACAGGGCCTTGTCGTCATATCCGCCTATGACGGGCAACAATGCCTCGAGATGGTACGCCAAGGGCATATCGACGCCATTATCCTTGACATTATGATGCCGGATATGAATGGGCTGACGGTGTGTGCGGCACTCAGGAAAATGACTTCCACTCAATCCGTCCCCATCATTTTTCTCACCGCCTACGACGATCCGGAGATCCGTCTTGCCGGGGCTGAGCTTGGGGGCAACGCATTTCTCGTGAAGCCGATTCGTGGCCAAGACCTGCTCGCCTGTCTTCATAGTCACCTCACGGGAAGCTGCCATCAACAGCCTCGAAGCAACTGACGTATCCTTCAACTGAGGGACTTGGAAGCGTCTTGCAAACCCGCATCATGTCCCTCCTCCTGTCAGGAGCTTTTCATACGCGCTCTGATAACGTTCTTGATCCCGCAAAAATTTAAGCACGGTGGTGAACACTGCTCGACATGGCAATGACGAACCTGCCCAGGAGGGAGGTATGGACCTGATCATTCGCAACGGGACAATTGTCACCGCAGGTGAAATCGCACACAGGCGGATATCGGAACCGAGACGGGGAAAGTGAAGCAGATCGGGCAGGGTCTGGGTCCCGCAGCGCGAGAGACCGATGCCAGGGGGCAATACCGCTTCCCCGTCGGACACCGCTCGGCCGACTACGCCGGTACTGTGGCAGCAGCGTGCGGTGGGGTGACGACCATCGTTGACTATGCCTTGCCTGAGCCAGGGCAATCGATCCAGAGTAGCGTTGAGGCCTGGCAAAAAAGGCTCAAGGGAAAGCGGTCATCGATTAGGGATTCCATGCGGCCATCCTCAAGCCGAGCGAGCGGCAACTCATCTTTGTGACCGGCGAGCCAGGGACGGGGAAGACGGCACTCGAGGCGCTGAGCGTGCGCTCCAGACAGGAGGGGTGTCTCTTACAGATCCGAAGAGCAGTTCAGGCGGGGGAGTACGACCTACCCCGCCCTCTTGTCGACCTGTTGACTACGCCATGCGGTAGAGGCGGATGGCGTTATCGGCGACGATCTTTTGCGTCACGTCCGGTGGAACCTTGGCGAAGTCTTTCTGGATCACCTCACGTGAATGTGGCCAGGTAGAATCGGTGTGCGGGAAGTCCGAAGCCCACATGTAGTTATCCGCCCCAAAATAATCCCAGGTGGACGGTCCGATCGGATCGTCCTGAAAGGTCGCGTAGAGCTGCCGCTTGATGTACTCGCTCGGCGGCAGTGGTAGCGGGTTCTTATTGAAGAAGCGGAATTTTTCCCACGCGTGGTCCGCGCGATACATGTAGTGCGGCAGCCAGCCGGTGTCGTTTTCAGCGGAGACGATGAGCAGTCGCGGGAAGCGTTCAAGGACCCCGCCGAAAATGATGTCGGTGATGGACTGCTGCACCTCGTGGATGAGCCGCATATATGCGCTTTCCGTCACCCCGCGCCGCTCCCGGTGGGGAACCGCTTCTCCGCCGGCGGCCTTCTTTTCTTGGTTCCCTTTCTTGCTGGTCACGACGTGCAAACTCACCGGCATCTGTAAGTCCTGCGCTGCTGCCCAGAACGGATCGTACTCCAAACTGCTATATGGGCGCTCCCGCGGCGGCGAGCCCCAGATCATGGCGCCACGCAACCCCATTTTCGCACAACGTTCGAGCTCTTTGACACCGGCCTGAACATCCTCCAAGGAAATCAGCGCGATCCCAAACAGTCTCTTGGGATCGTAGCTGCAGAACTCCGCCACCCAGTCGTTATAGACGCGGAAACAAGCCTGTTGAAATCCTGCATCATCCAAACCGAACAAGGACATGCCCAACGTCGTGTATAGCACCTCGGCCTCGACCCCGTCGATGTCCTGGTCCTTGATCCGCTCCACCGGGTCCCAGCCGCTGGGACGGCAGCCCTCATAGCCTTTCTCCCACGCCTTGGGCAGGTCTTCGGGCTTGTTCCCCGCGGCGAAGCCACCGGCAACCGGGAACGGTTTGATCCCCTCGACGACAAAAAAGTACCCCTTCTTTCCCTGATACCCTTGGATCACGCGCGGAGCACGGTCTTTATATTTATTGTCGAGCCGTTCGAGCCACAAGTCCGGTGGCTCCATCATGTGGGAATCTGCGGATACAACACGCATCGTCTCTCCTCCTTTGCTGTGGGTGATGTCACCAAATACAACCCCTGCTGTCATGGGGAAGCACCCTAAATTCTTCCCGAGCCTTTTCTGCCCTGTCAAGCAATCCTCACTACGACGCCGCGGCCTGGACTTCTTGCACCACCAGCCGAGAAACGATCGTCGCGATTGCAGCATCGGCGCGCGCCCACACCTCTTCCTTCGTTAACGGCACAATCGGGTGCGGGATCGTGACCACCTCGTACGAGGGGATGCCGAGGTTTTTGCACTGGATACGTGCTGCAGCAACGAACTCCGTCGTGGATACATTGGCGGTCGGGATGCCGTGTTCTTCAAAGTAGGCGACATCGTGCGAACTGCACGAGATGCACGACCCTCACGAGCTCACCGCTTCGATTACCCCCTGGCAGCGAGAGAGGATGTCGGTGCGGACCTCGGGTTTGGCCGTGCGCGTGGGGGAGGGTTTGGCGTAGCGCACAACTGCAGCGACCCCATACTGTTCTTTGAGCAAGGCTTCAACGCGATCGAGAAAGATATTGCTATTAGGGAAGCCAATATCTAATAGGGCAATGGTTTTGCCGCACAATGTCTCGAGCCGCGGCGCTAAGGTCCTTTCCGTCTTGCTGCCGTAGCCAATGGGATTAAGGAGCTCTTCTGCCATAACGTCGTACCCTCCTTTGCTTCTGGCTCATCGCTGCTGGCAGGCACATAACCCCTGTATATCAGGAGGTCAGGTGCTAATAGTCTATAATCCTCTTGCTCACCGGCGTACTACCAAGATCGTCCGCTACCCAGCCGGGAATGGCAACCGAGAAGCGTCCCGCCGTCCCGCCCGCTACAACCACCAGAATAGATTCCGGGGAACGAAATTTCCGCACATACCCGTCAACCACAAGCCCACTTTGCTCAAATGCGCTGAGGAGATTGGCACCAAATCCCTCCCCTCCACTCTTTCCGGGCCGTAACTCATCGACCGACTTCTTTACATGTTCATAAAGGAACTGCCGCACATCCTTGCGCGACCACCCGTCGGCGGCGATCGTCTGCGCATGCTCAGGGCTCAACACCAGGAGCGTGTCTCCAAACAAGGGATAATTTTTGTAGTTCCACAGTCCGCCACCCATAGTGTGCCCGATCGAGGCGACGAGCTGTTCCGCACTGCGGCTTTGAAAGTCGCTGATTTGCTGGGGTGAACCTCCGGCAAACAACGTGATGACGGATTCGTCGGCATCGAAGCCGCGTTCGACATGGAAGGGTTCCCACGGCGATGCTTCTTCGTTCTCTCCAATGACCGCACTGTATTGGCCCGGCTGGCCCATTGTCGCCTTCGTCAGCTCGTGTGGTCGCGCGCCGCCGATGTTCATAATGATCAGTCGCAGGGCACGGCCGATGGTGGCGTTGGCACGAAAGCCGTGTCCCAGAACGTTATGTCCGCAGTTGAGTCCAATCTGGAGCCGTACTGGGCCGTTAATAATCGCCCACGGTGCAGCGGAGAAGAGAGTGACATTCATCCCGTGCGCGCAGAGTCGTTCATCACAGAGCGCTTCGACGCCGGCCAAGACGACGGAGAAATATTC
>Ga0308420_1000943_pt1 | contig 14982 bp, 14 predicted proteins | sample HotsprSampleMS55_FD_203802 | JGI IMG/M metagenome (GOLD analysis project Ga0308420, IMG submission 203802) | Hot spring phototrophic mat microbial communities from Mushroom Spring, Yellowstone National Park, Wyoming, United States - 20090730_MS55 ... | reverse complement strand
CGGGCGCGCGAAGCCGCCGGCCACGGCGAGCGATGCCGCTCCGGCGAGGAGCGCACGACGTGACGTGGACGAGGACATGGGTTCGCCTCCCCGGATCGCTGGTACGACCGAGATCGCCTCGGCGGGGGCGGACCTTAGCCGAGCCTGCCGGCCTGTCCGGAGCGACGCGGGCTGGCTCGCGCCCGCACGAACGGCGCGCCGGCGAGGACCCGCGGTGGCGCCGGCGGACGTCCCGCTCGCCGGGGGACCAAGGCGGCGCCGACCCCCGGGGGACGAGGGCCGGGGGCGTCCCGGCCGTCGGCTGCGCCGTCCGCCACGCGCCCCACGGCACCCCCCTAGCGGCGACCGCCGCCGAACAGCCCCTCGAGGCCGCGCCGCAAGACGTCCACGCCCGGCAGCGCCGGGCCCGAGGTCGCCGGGTCCGTCGGGGAAGGCGCGGGCTCGGAGGCGAGGCAGGGGTTGCCGGCCGCGCCCAGATCGGCGAACGCGGCCAGGGCCGCCGGCGGGAAGACGAGCGCCCCGAGAAGGCCGAGGGCCGCGCGGCGGCCCGCCTCGCGTTGGTCGAGGGCGATCTCCGGGGCGGCGAGGGTGCCGCGCACCCGGACCGGCACGGCCACACTCAAGGTCGCCCCGCGCGAGCGCGGCAGAAGGGTGACGTCGAGCCGCTCGCTGCCGAGGTCGAGCCGACCCTCGCCGGAGAGCCTGGCGCGGGCGGTCTCCAGCACCGCCACCCGGAGCTCGACCACCCCGGCCCGGATCGGCAGGTCGAAGGCGCCGCAGCGCAGCTCGATCCAGCCGTCGCCGCCTTGCGCCGCGAGCGCGCGGACCGCCTCGCGCACCCCGCCGGCGATCCGGTCGAGTGCGGCCGCCCGCAGCCGCCCGCCGCCCAGGGCCGCGGTAAGCTCGCCCTCGGCCGAGGCCAGGAGCGCGCGCAGCGAGCGGCCGCGGCCGGTGAGCTCGAGGTCGAGGTCGAGCGCGGCGTCGAGCGTGGTCTCCTGGCCGAGCTCGCGCTGCAGCCGGGCGGTCGCGAGGCCGCGCGCCTCGAGCGCGAGTGCGACCGCGGGCTGCGGCTGGCCGCCGTCCGCCTCGAGCCGTCCGCCGATCCGCCCGCCCGCGAGCTCGGCCGCGACCGGCTCGGCCAGGAGCCGGCCGTTGCCGATCCGGACCGGCAGCACGAGCTCGCGCAGCACCGGCCCGCCGGTCACGAGCTCCGCCACCCGCAGCTCGAGGCTCGCCTCGATCCCGCGCAAGCCGGCGAGCTCGATCGGGGCATCGGGGATCAGCCGTCCCGACCGCGGCTTGCCGCGGTCGCTACCGGCCCTGTTCGGGTCGGGTTCGCCGCCGCCCGCGGGCGCAGCGAGCAGAGCCAGGAGGTGCGGAAGCTCGAGCCGGCGGCTCGCGAGCTTCCCCTCGAGCCGCGGCCGCGGCCCGCCCGGGTCGAGGTCGAGCGCGCCCTCGAGGTCGCTGCCGCCGAGTGTGAGCGCGAGCGGCTCGAGGCGCACGCGCCGGCGCTCCAGGAGTGCCGTCGGCGAATCGAGGCCGAGGCGCAGCAAGGCCGGTCGGCCGTCGAGCTCGCCCCGCGCTTCGAGCGCGAGCGGGCCCGCGGGATCGGGCAGGCTCGCCTGCGCCTCGGTGACCAGCAAGGAGAGCGGCGGTCGCCCCTCGGCCGCCGGCACGAGCAGGCGGACCCGCTCGAGGCGGACGTCGCGGGCGACCGGCAAAGGAGTGACCGGCTCGCTGCCGCTCCCGGCGCCGGGCGGTCCGGCCGCTCCCGCGCCTTTCTCCCCGCCGACCGGAAGGGTGACCGTCGAATCGGCGAGGAGCAGCCGGTCGAGCTCGAGCCGGCCGAAGAAGAATGGCCGAAGCGCCGGGTGCGCCTCGAGCCGACCGATCCGGGCGAGGTCCTCGTGCTCGCCCGGCCGGGCGGCGAGCCGCAGCCCCTCGACCCGGAGCACGGGCCCGGCAGACCAGCCGAGCGAGAGGCTCCCCTCGATCGCGACCGGGCGGTCGAGGGCGGCGGTGGCCCGGGCCTCGACCCAAGGCCGCAGGCGGTCGACGCCCAGGACCGCAAGGCCGCCCGCGACGAGGGCCGGCAGCAGCAGGACGAGGAGCAGGAGGCGGAGCAGGATCTTGCGCATCGCGCGCCGTTTCCCTCGAGGCGTCGACGCCGGCGAGCTGCGGACATCGAGCGGATGGTAACCGTTCTCGGGCCATTCGGGCAGCGGCCCCCGGCTCGCCGCCGGGGGTCCGAGTGCGGGCCGATCACCCCGTGCTCCGCCGCGCCGCTCGGCTCGGTCGCCCGGTGGCTCACGGCCGTGCGCGTTCCGGCCGACGCTCGTGCGCCGGATCGTCGCCCGCTCGCGGCCCGGAGAAGCGCGGGCGGCCGTGGCGCCGCCGCGGGCCCGGTTGACCGGCGCTCGGGCCTCGACTAGACGCTCGGCTCTCGCGGCACGGGACGGTGCCGCATTGGTTCGGTGCGTGCCGACCCCCGCCGGGCGGCCGCGAGCGGGAACCCACCGATGGCCGTTCCGAAGAAGAAGATCTCGAAGTCGCGTCGCGACATGCGCCGCTCGCACCTGGCGCTTTCCATGCCGACCTGGGTCGAGGACAAGGAGAGCGGCGAGTTCCGCAGGCCGCATCACATCGACCTCAAGACCGGGCGCTACCGCGGTCGGCAGGTGATCGTCGAGCGCGAGAAGCCGGCCGAGGACGCCTCGGAGTAGGCCGCTCGGGCCGTCCGCCGGCCTGGTCTGCCGCGAAGCGGGCCCGATCGGGCGGCCTTCCCGCTCGTTCGCGCGTGCCGGCACCCGGCGCCGCCGGGCCGGGACGAGCGAGTCCGTCGACCATCCGCGACGTCGCCATGCGCGCGAGCAGGCGCCCTCGGGGAAGGCGCCGAGCCGGACCGAGCGCGCAGCTTTGCTCGAGGCGGCTCGGGCACGGCGCGGAAGACGGCGGAAACGTCCTTCCGCCAGGAGCGATCACGCGGTCCCGCCCCGTCCAACATCCGGCACCGCGCGCGGGACTTCGCGGCGAAGCTCGGCCCGGGGTGCTGCGAGATCGTCGCTCGCTGCATCCCCTCGCGCCGGGCGGTCGTCCCCGGGCCGGTGGGCGGTGCGCGCACGGTCTCGGATACGGCCCCGCCCCGGCTCGCCGCCGGCGCGGATCGTCCAGGCGGGCCACGCCGCCAACAACCTCTCGTCGCCGTTCCGCGAACCCGTCTCCCACCGAACGGCGGAGCGGAGGTCGTGCGCCGAGGCACCGCCGGACCGGCGCCACCCACCAACGCGGCGCATACCGGGGCTTCAACCGGCCCCCTCGGCGCAGCGGCAGGGCGCCTACCTGCCGCCGCGGCGCTCTCGCCCCCGCTCGGTGACCGTTCCCCGCCGACCCTCGGTCCGAGGTCCATGGGCTCGGCCGAACGGCGGGCGCGCCGTGACGCCTCCGCTCGAATGCCCGACGGTGCCGCGGGGCCCGGTGCGCGGGCGGGGCGCCGACGGCGTCCTCGCTTCGCGACGCCGTCGGGCCGAATGGTCCCCTGGCCGCTCGCGGCGGCGCGTCCCCTCCCCTCGCCGACCGTCCGCCGACCACCGACCTCGCCTCGCGGCTCGGTCGAACCGCCGCGAAAGCCTCGCGCCGAAGCTCCCCGCCGGCGGCAGTGTTCAGGTGCGGGGGCCGCACCGCAAACAGCTGCCCGGTTTCGCGACCGGCGGGTGAGGTCCGCGAAGGCACCACGCATGCACCGTCGGCTCCAACCGTCCCTGCGGGTCCGTCGGCCGCGGCCTCGGTGCGGGACCCGAGCGAGACGGCGGCGGCCACGACCGTCCCCGCCCGGCCGGGGCCGGAGCGAGGTGCTCCCCGCGGCTGCGCCCACTTCCGCTTCGGCCGGCCCGCGCCCTTCGCTCGAGCGGCCGCGCGCGTCGGCATGCGCCCGGTCTCGGCGTGTGCTCGACGGCTTTCGAGCCCACGGCCAGCTCCCTCGGTGGCGGCCACCGCAGCCGGGCTCAGCCGAACCGGCGGAAGGCCATCGCCCTCTCGACCCGTTCGCGGGCGAGGGCTTCGGCCGCGCGACGGGTCGGGATCGCCTCCGCCCGGGCGCGGACCAACACGGCTTCCGTGTTGGCGCGGATCTTCTCGGCGATCGTCGCGAGCGCTTCGGCTTCGCTGCCGCCCGCGTACTCGACCGCAGCGCAGATCACCCCGCCGGCATTGGCGATGAAGTCGGGCACGAGCAGCACGCCCTTGGCTTCGAGGATCGCCTCGGCCCCGGCGGTGATCGGGATGTTCGCCCCGCTCACCACGATCCGGGCCCGGAGCGCCTCCGCGTTCCCCTCGTGGATCACGTCCGGTCGGGCGGCCGGAATCCAAATCTCGCAAGCGACCTCGACGATCGCCGCGGGATCGGCCGGGCGGCCTCCCGGGAAGCTCGTGACGGGCTCGCCGCGGGCCTTGTGGGCGAGCAGGGCCGCGACGTCGAGGCCGCTCTCCGCAACGATCGTGCCCTTGCTGTCGCTCACCGCGACGATCCGACAGCCGCGTTCGGCGAGCCGGCGGGCGGCGTGGCGGCCGACCGCGCCGAAGCCCTGGATCGCCACCCGGGCGCCGTCGAGCGGGATTTCGGCGTGCCGGCAGGCGACCTCGCAGGCGACCGCGAGCCCGTGGCCCGTGGCGCCGATCTCGTCGAGCGGGATGCCGCCGAGCTCGCGCGGTAGCCCGACCGCCCGCCCGATCTCGTCGCGGATCCAGGCCATCGCCGTCTCGTCCGTGCCCATGTCCGGCCCCGGCACATAGGCCTCGAGATCGCGGATGGCGCGGGCGAAGCCGCGCACGAGCCGCTCCTTCTCGGGCGCGGGCATGGCCGGGTCGGCGCGGATCACCGCCTTGCCGCCACCGTGACGCAGGCCGGCGGCGGCGTTCTTGAAGGTCATCGCCCGGGCCAGCCGGAAGCACTCCTCGAGCGTCACGTCGGGGGCCATGCGGACGCCGCCGATCGCGACCCCACAGGCGGTGTTGTCGACCACGACGATCGCCTCGAGGCCGAGCTTCGCGTGCCGGAGGTGGACGACCTGCTCGGGCCCCAGCGCGTCCTCGAAGCCGAACCAGCCACGCTCCATCGCACCCCCTCCCTTCGTGCCCCGCTCGCCCCACCTCGCTCAATCCGGCAGCTCGAGATCGCCGATCACCGCCTGCAGGAACCGCGCGGCTTCGCCGCCCGTGACGGCGCGGTGGTCGAAGCTCAAGGAGAGCGGCAGGAGCCGGGTGATGCGGATGGCCCCGGCCACCACGCGGACGTCCTCGCGGATCCGCCCGGCACCCAGGATCGCGACCTGCGGCGGGACGACGACGAGCTGGGCGAAGCGGCCACCGAGCATGCCGAAATTGGAAAGCGTGATGGTCGCCCCGCGGAGCTCGGCCAAGGGGATGGTCCGGGCGCGCACGTCGCGCTTCAAGCGATCGAGGCCCGCGCGCAGGTCGGCGGCCGTCCGATTGGTGACGTCGCGCAGCACCGGCACGATGAGCCCGTCCGGCAGGTCGACGGCGATGCCGAGATCGACCCGGGCTTCGAGCACCCGCCCCTCGGCCTCGGAGAGAAAGCGGGCGTTCAAGGCGGGCTCGGCCCGGCAGCCCGCGGCGATCGCCCGGACGAGGCGCAGGGTGACGTCGGTGCCCTCGGGCCAGCGGCCGACATCGGCCTCGTCGACCACGGTCGCGGGCACGACCTCGGCATGGGCCCGCGCCATGGTCCGCGCCATCGCCCGCCGTACCCCGCGCAGCGGCAAGAGCTCGGCGGCCGCGGGCCCGCCCGGGACCGCCCCTCCGCCCGAAGGCGGCCGGGCGCCGGCCGCCGCGGCCTCGACGTCGGCCATCGTCACCGTCCCCTCGGGTCCGCTCGGCACGACCCGGCCGAGGTCGACGCCGAGCTCCTGCGCCCGCTTGCGGACCGCGGGTGCGGCCTTGACCGCGCCTTCCGCGGCGCCGGGAGCCGTGGGTGGCGGGGGAGCCGGCTCCTCGGCCCGGACGAGGGTGCCGACGACCGAGCCGGCGTCGGGCCGCTCGACGTCCTCGAACTCGACCAAGGGGGCGCCGACCTTCACGATGGCGCCGGGCTCGGCCAGCAGAGCCGCGATCCGCCCGGAGCGGGGTGCCGGCACCTCGACCACGGCCTTGTCGGTCTCGACCGACAGGAGCGGCTGGTCGGCGACCACGTGGTCGCCCACGGCGACGTGCCAAGCGACGATCTCGGCCTCCTCGAGGCCTTCGCCGAGGTCCGGAAGCCGGAAGGTCGTCATGGTCCCTCCACGGGCTCGTCCACCGGCAACGGGCTCGGCGCCGGAACCGGCCCGCCTCGGCCGAGGTCCGCTCGCGGCCGCCGCGGCGGGCGGGCTGCGGCCGACCGGGCCCGCTCCGGGCGCTTCATCGGTGCGCCAGAACCGCCCGGCACGCCGCCAGGACGTCGGTGAGCGCCGGCAGGAACACGTCCTCGAGCTTCGGCAAAGGTGTGGGCACGTCGAAGCCGGTCACCCGCACGACCGGGGCCAAGAGCGAGAACAGCCCTTCGCTCGCCAGCAGGGCCGCGATCTCCGCACCCGGGCCGTAGCTCGGCGGCGCCTCGTGGACGATCACGCAGCGGCCGGTCTTGGCGACGGAATCGAGGATCGTGCCGGTATCGAGCGGCTTCAGCGTCGCGACGTCGACCACCTCGGCCGACACCCCCTCTTCGGCGAGCCGCTCGGCGGCCTTCAGACAGAGCGGGATCATGGCTCCCCAGGCGAGGAGCGTGAGGTCGCGACCCTCGCGGAGGAGGAAGGCACGGTCGAGCGGCAGCGCCGTGCCGTCGTCCGTGACCTCCTCGCGGAAGGCGCGGTAGATCCGCTTGGGCTCGAGGAACACGACCGGATCGGGGTCGCGGATCGCCGCCAACAGGAGCCCGTAGGCCCGGGCCGGCGAAGATGGGATCACCGTCCGCACGCCCGGGACGTGGGCGAAGAAGGCTTCCGGGCTCTCCGAATGGTGCTCGGGGGCCCGGATCCCCCCGCCATAGGGCGCGCGCAGCACGATCGGGCAACCGAGCCGGCCGCGGGTGCGCGAGCGCAGCCGGCCGGCGTGGTTCACGAGCTGGTCGAGTGCGGGGTACATGAACCCGTCGAATTGGAACTCGACCACCGGCCGGAAACCCTGGGCGCCGAGCCCGACCGCGAGTCCGGTGAAGAGGGCCTCGGAGAGCGGCGTGTCGAGCACGCGCTCGGGGCCGAACCGCTCGAACAGGCCCTCGGTCGCCCGGAACACGCCGCCGTCCTTGCCGACGTCCTCGCCGAGGACGAGCACCGTCGGATCCTCTTCCATCGCCCGGGCCAGCGCCGTCCGCACCGCCTCGACGAGGGTGAGCGCGCTCACGGCCGGCCACTCCCGTTCCCGGCACGGGCTTCGGCGCGCTCCGCCGCCCGCCGGAGGATCGCGGCGCGCTGGCCGGCCATCGCCCGCGGGAGCTCGGCGAAGACGTGGTCGATCATGTCGGTCGCGGCGGGCGGCGTGCGGGCGAGATAGGCCTCGACCGCCCGGTCGACCTCGCGGGCGCACTCGGCCAAGAGCTTCTCCTCGCGGTCCTTGTCCCAAGCGCCGCGGCCGACCAAGAAGGCACGCAACCGGGCGATCGGCTCCTCTTTCCAACGCGCGCTCACTTCCGCGTCGTCGCGGTAGCGCCGCGCGTCGTCGGCGGTCGTGTGGTCGGAAAGCCGGTAGGTCGTGGCCTCGACGATCGCGGGGCCTTCGCCCGAGCGCGCCCGCTCGATCGCCCGGCCCACGACCTCGCGCACGGCGATCACGTCGTTGCCGTCCACCTGGATGCCCGGCATGCCGCAGGCGATCGCCTTTTGGGCGAGCGTGGCGGCCGCGGTCTGGGCCGAGCGCGGCACCGAGATCGCCCACTGATTGTCGTTGACCACCGTCACCATCGGCAGCCGCCACACGCCCGCCAGGTTCCAGGCCTCGTAGACGTCGCCCTTGGAGGTAGCGCCGTCGCCGAGCACGCAGACCGCGACCCGCGGCTCGCGGCGGAGCTTGAAGGCGGTCGCGACCCCGGCGGCGTGCGGGGCGTGCGTGCCGACCGGCACGCAGATCGGGAAATCCTCGCGCGGGCCGCTCCAGTTCGAGCCGCGCTCGTCGCCGCCCCAAAACGTCAACAGCTCCTCGATCCGCACGCCGCGCCAGAGCATCGCGCCCTGCTCACGGAAAGAGGGCAACAACACGTCCTCGGGGCGCATCGCAGCCGCGGTGCCGACCGCGACGGCCTCTTGGCCGAGCGAGGAGGCGACCGTGCCGAGCCGGCCGGTGCGCTGGAGATTGACCGCCTTGGTGTCGTAGACGCGGGTCAGGACCATCGCCCGGTAGAGTCGGACGAGCTCGTCCCCGTCCTCGGCCCAGGCCGGCAAGGGCGCAGCGAGCGTGCCGTCGGCCCGCAGGATCTCGACCCGCTCGATGCGGAAGCTCGCGATCTCGACCATGCCCGCCTCCGCGCGACCCCACGGCGAGGATAGCACCGCGGTCGAGCGGATTGTCGAGCGGAAACGTTAATTCTTCGTCAACGGGAACGCGATTTCGAGGCGAGCGACGGCCGCGCCCGGGCCGGTTCCCGGTTGGTAGCGGAGGAGGGATTCGAACCCCCGACCAAGGGATTATGATTCCCCTGCTCTACCGCTGAGCTACTCCGCCACGCCCGAGCCGTGCGCGTCACCTAAGGAGCGGCGAGCACCCCGTCAAGCCGCGCGGCCGCGGCGTCCCGTACCGGTTCGGTCGCGGCGATCCAGCCGCCGCCCAAAAGCCGGGTGCCGCGCCAGACGACGCAGGCCTGGCCCGGGGCGACGCCGGCCTGCGGCTCGAGGAACGCGACCCGTGCCCGGCCGTCGGGCTCGACGGCGACGCGGCCGGCCACCGGCGGCTCGTTGTAGCGGTGCTTGACCGCCACGACCTCCTCGGGGCGCGGGCCGTCGAGCCAGGAGCAGGCTTCGAGCCGGGCGGCGGCGACCAGGCTCGCGCGGCGCGGGCCCACCACGATCCGCGCCCGCGTGGCGTCGATCGCGGTCACGTAGAGGGGTTCGCCGACCGCCACGCCGAGCCCCTTGCGCTGGCCCACGGTGAAGCGGGCGATGCCTGCGTGCCGGCCGAGCACGCGGCCCGTGCCGTCGACGATCTCGCCCGGGCGGAGCGCGTCGGGCCGGAGCGCGCCCACGACCCGGGCGTGGTCGCCGTCGGGGACGAAGCAGATGTCCTGGCTGTCGGGTTTGTCGGCCACCGGCAGGCCGAGCCGGGCGGCGATCGCCCGCACCGCCGGCTTGTCGAGCCCGCCGATCGGGAAGCGCAGGAACGCGAGCTGCTCGGGCGTCGTCGCGAACAAAAAATAGCTCTGGTCGCGGCGGGAATCGGCGGCGCGGTGGAGCTCGAGGCCCGTGGGGCCGCGCAGCCGGCGGACGTAATGGCCGGTCGCGAGCGCGGCGGCGCCGAGGTCGCGGGCGAAGGCCAAGAGGTCGGCGAACTTGACCCGCTCGTTGCAGCGCACACAGGGGATCGGCGTGCGGCCCGTGGCGTAGGCCGCGGCGAACTCCTCGATCACCGCCGCGCGGAACCGCGACTCCATGTCGAGCGTGTAGTGCGGGATCCCGAGCCGGTCGGCGACCGCGCGGGCATCGTCGAGGTCGCGGCCGGCACAGCAGGTCTTGCCGTCGCGGCGGCTCGCGCGCTGGTCGTAGAGCTGCAAGGTGACGCCCACGACCTCGAAGCCCGCTTCGGCGAGCAGCGCCGCCGTGACCGAGCTGTCGACCCCGCCCGACATGGCGACGACGACGCGCGCACCCGCCGGCAGGTCGAAGTCGACGGGTCCGGTCTCAGCCATCGGACAACAGGCTCGAGCGGGGGACGTGGACGGTGAGACCGTGGAGCCCCGGTTCGATTCGGATCTGGCAGCCGAGCCGCGAGGTCGGCGCCCAGTCGGCGGCGAGGTCGAGCATGTCCTCCTCCTCGGGCGTGGCCTCGGGCAGGCGGTCGAACCAGTCCTCCGCGACCCAGAGGTGGCAGGTGGCACAGGCCATCGACCCGCCGCACGCCCCCTCGATGTCGACCCCGGCCTGGCGGGCGGCCTCGAGCATGGTGGTCCCCGGCTCGACCTCGACCGCCACGCGGCGGCCGCTCGGCAGAACGAAGACGACGGTCGGCAAGCGGCGTGCGCTCAGACCTTGAAGCTCTCGCCGCAGCCGCAGCGCGCCTTCTCGTTGGGGTTGTGGAAGACGAACTGGGCGCCGAGCTGGTCTTCGACCCAGTCGACCCGGGTGCCGGCCACGAGCGGGAGCGCCTTCGCGTCGATCACGACGGTCACACCGTCGCTCTCGACCACATGGTCCTCGGGGCCGATCGAGCGGGCAAAGTCGAGGTGGTAGGAAAAGCCCGAGCAGCCGGTCGGCTTGACCGCGAGGCGCAAACCCGCCGCCCCTTCCCCCCGCGTCGCGAGAAGATCCCGCACGCGCCGAGCGGCCGACGGCGTCAAGCTCAAGAGCTGTCCACTCATCCTGCGAATCCCGAGGCGAGAAGCGGCTCCCGCCTCACTTCAAATCGCCCCGATCCGCCGGTTTGACAAGGCCGCCGGCGTGGGGTGCCTGGCTGCGGCGCCCTGCGCGGCGTAGGTTCGCGCCCACGACGTGGAGGGGCACCATGCGCTACCGTCTCCTCGGCCGGACCGGTCTGTACGTTTCCGAACTCGCCCTGGGCACCATGACCTGGGGCGGGGGCGGGCTCTGGGACACCATCGGCGGGCTCGAGGTGGACGAGGCCACCCGCCAGCTTTCGACGGCACTCGAGGCCGGTGTCAACCTGATCGACACGGCCGACTACTACGCCACCGGTCGGTCGGAGGAGATCCTGGGCGAGGCGCTCCGGCGGCTCGCGGTCCCGCGCGACGAGATCCTCATCGCCACCAAGGTGCGCCTGCGGATGGGCCCCGGGCCCAACCGCGTCGGCCTCTCCCGGGTGCACATCGCCAACGCCCTCGAGGCCAGCCTGCGTCGACTGGGTGTGGACCACATCGATCTCTACCAGACCCACCAAATCGATCCGCTGACGCCGATCGAGGAGACGCTGCGTGCCCTCGACGATGCCGTGCGTGCCGGGAAGGTCCGCTACATCGGCTTCTGCAACCTGCCGGCCTGGTACGCCATGAAGGGGCTCGCCGCCTCCGAGCGGCTGGGGCTCGCCCGCTTCGAGAGCATGCAGGTCTACTACACCGCGGCCACCCGCGACCTCGAATACGAGCTGGTGCCGCTCGCCCGAGACCAGGGCTTGGGCATCCTCGTCTGGAGCCCACTCGCGGGCGGGCTGCTCACGGGCAAGTACCATGGCGAGCAGGGCCCACCGGAAGGGGCCCGCCGGACGCGGTTCGACTTCCCGCCGGTGGACCGGGCGGCCGTCGCGCGCTGCGTCGAGGCGATCGGGCAGGTCGCCGCCCGCCACGGAACTCGGCCGGCCCAGGTCGCACTCGCCTGGCTCCTCGCCCACAGCGAGGTCACGAGCGTCATCGTGGGCGCCCGCAACCTCGACCAGCTCCGTGTCAACCTCGGTGCGGTTGGCCTCACCCTCGACCGCGACGACCTGGCGGCGATCGACGCCGCGGCCCCGCCCGAGCCGCTCTATCCCCATTTCATGGTCGAGCGCACGGCGGCCGACCGCAAACCCGACGCCGTGCCGGGTCTGATCCCGCTGAAACGGAGCTGAGCCGCTGCGCCGGCGCGCTTCAGGCCGCCCGTCGCTGCCGCCATCGGCGGTAGAGCGCCGTCCACGCGGCCACGAGCCGGTCGAGCTCGGCGTCGCTCGTCGACCAGCCGAGGCTCACCCGGATCGCCGCGCGCGCTTCCGCTTCCGAGAAGCCCATGGCGCGCAGGACGTGCGAGGGGGCGAGCTTGCCCGAACTGCAGGCCGCCCCGGCGCCGACCGCCACGCCGTCGAGGTCGAGGGCGACGAGCTGGGTCTCGGCCGGCAGCCCCGGCGTCAGCAGGCAGGAGATCGTGGGCAGGCGCGGCACCTCGGCGGCCACCACCCGCAGCTCCGGCGCGATCGCCCGGAGTTCCCGCTCGAGCCGGTCGCGCAACGCGGCCACGGCCGTCCAGTGGAAACCCGAGAGACAAGCGAGCGCCGCGGCGAAGCCGACCGCACCCGCGAGGTTCGGGGTGCCGGCCCGTCGCCCGCCCTCCTGGCCGCCGCCCGGCTGGCGCGGTCGCAAGGCGAGCCCGGGGCGGACGAGCAGCGCGCCGATCCCGGCCGGGCCGCCGAGCTTGTGCGCCGAGACGGCGACCGTGTCGGCGCCGAGCGCCGCGGGCGCGCAAGGAAGCTTGCCCGCCGCCTGGACCGCGTCGACGTGCAGATGCGCCTCGATCGCCCGCACGAGCCGGGCGAGCTCGGCCACCGGTTGGATCGCCCCGGTCTCGTTGTTGGCGAGCTGGCAGGCCACGAGGCTCGGCCGGTGCTCGGCCAGGAGTCGCTCGGCCGCGGCCAGATCGAGGATGCCCGCGGGGGTGACGGGCAGGCGGATCGCCTCGGGCACGGCCTCCAGAATCGAGGCGTGCTCGATCGCCGCGACGGCGATCGCTCCGCGGGCCTGGTGCAGGGCGAGCTGGTTCGCTTCGGTGCCGCCGCTCGTGAAGACGACCGCGTCCGGCTCGACCGCGAAGAAACCCGCGACCATTCGGCGGGCCGCCTCGAGCCGGGCCCGCGCCTTCCGACCGAAGGCGTGGACCGAGGCGGGGTTCCCGACCTCGCGCAGCACTTCGGCCATGGCCGCGATCGCTTCGGGACGAACCGGTGCCGTGGCCGCCCAATCGAGATAGACGGGCTCGCCCTTCACCGCCCTCTCACGAGCCCACCTTGCGCAGCGGCGGTGCTTCGGCGCCGCGCCGCTCGAGCTCCTCGACCCGGGCTTGGAGCTGCTCGAGCTGGACGCAGACCCGCTCGAGGGCGCGGCTCACCGGGTCGGCCGCCACGCCGGGCCACGTACCGTAGGCCGGAAAGGCCCGCTCGCCCTCGGCGACCGGCTGGGGGCCCACGGGCTTGGCCGGGATCCCGACCACCGTGACGCCCGGCGGCACCTCCTTGAGGACCACGGCGTTCGAGCCGATCCGCGCACCTTTGCCGACGGTGAAGGGCCCGAGCACCGCGGCACCGGCGCCGATCACCACGCCGTCCTCGATCGTCGGATGGCGCTTGCGCTTGTCGAGGCTCACCCCGCCGAGCGTGACGCCCTGGTAGATCGTCACGTCGTCGCCGATCTCGGCGGTTTCGCCGATCACCACGCCCATCCCGTGGTCGATGAAGCAGCGGCGGCCGATCTTGGCGCCCGGGTGGATCTCGATCCCGGTCAAGAACCGGTTGAAGTGCGAGAGGAGCCGGGCGGGCAGCCGCCAGCCGCGCCGCCAGAGCGCGTGCGCGATGCGGTGCAGCGCCACGGCGTGCACGCCCGGGTAGCAGAGCAGGACCTCGAGCCGCGAGCGGGCCGCCGGGTCGCGCTCGAGGACCGCCTGGATGTCTTCCTTCAACGCCTTGAACATCGCACCGCGCCCCGTATATACACCGCGCTCCGCTGACCGTCCCGGCAGCGCGCGGGATGAGTGTTGCGCGCGGACGATGCGGCGTCGTGCCGGCATCTCGCGACGCCAGGGGCCATATAGGCCGGGCCGGAGCGGCGCGCAATCGACCGCCGGGCACGGGTGCGCCGGCGGCTTCCGCTTTGGGGAGACGAGGTAGGACTCGATGCCGGAAGTCATCTTCAACGGCTCGGACGGACGTCTCGAGGGTCGTTTCGTGCCCGGGCACGGGGCGGCACCGCCTCTGGCGATCGTGCTGCACCCCCACCCGCTCTACGGCGGCACGATGAACAACCGGCTCGTGTACATGATGTTCCAGGTCTTCGCCCGGCGCGGCTTCGCCACGCTGCGCTACAACAGCCGCGGCGTGGGCCGCTCGCAGGGCGTGTTCGACCACGGCCAGGGTGAGCTGCGGGACGCCGCCGCGGCGCTCGACTGGATGCAGCTCCACCACCCGAACAGCACCTCCTGCTGGGTGGCGGGGTTCTCCTTCGGCGCGTGGATCGCGATGCAGCTCCTGATGCGCCGGCCGGAGGTCCAAGGCTTCATGTGCCTGAGCCTGCCGGCCAACCTCTACGACTTCTCCTTCCTCGCCCCCTGCCCCGCCTCGGGGCTGATCGTCCACGGCGAGAAGGACGTCGTGACACCCACCGACTCGGTTGCCCGGCTCGTCAACAAGCTGAGCCAGCAGCGCGGCATCACGATCGATTTCCACGAGATCGAGGGTGCCGACCACCATTTCACGGGCAAGGTCGACCAGGTCGAGGCGATCTGCGAGGCCTATCTCGATCGCCGGCTCAAGCCGGCCGGCGAGAGCCTGGCGCTCGCCCGCTGAGCCCGTCGAGCCCCGCCGGGGCCGCGCCCGATCGGGCCGGCCCGCCCGCCCCGTTGCGACCGGCCCGCCGCGGCGGGCCCCTGTGCGAGGAACGCCCATGCGTCGGTTCCGCTCGGATTTCCTGCACGAGCTCGACAGCCGCGGCTACATCCACCAAGTGAGCGAGCCCGAGGCGCTCGACGCGCTCCTCGCTCGCGAGCGGGTGACCGCCTATGTCGGCTTCGACTGCACGGCCGACAGCCTGCACGTGGGTCATCTCGTCTCGATCATGATGCTCCGCATCCTCGAGCGGACCGGCCATCGCCCGATCGCCCTCGTGGGCGGCGGGACCACCAAGGTGGGCGACCCCTCGGGGCGCGACGAGAGCCGCCAACTGCTCTCCGAGGAGCAGATCGAGCGCAACAAGCTCGGCCTGCGCCGCTCGCTCGCCAAGTTCCTCGACTTCGACAAGGGCTCGGTCCTGCTGCTCGACAATGCCGAGTGGCTCGACGAGCTGCGCTACATCCCGTTCCTGCGCGAGGTCGGCACGCATTT
>Ga0308420_1000940_pt1 | contig 14994 bp, 10 predicted proteins | sample HotsprSampleMS55_FD_203802 | JGI IMG/M metagenome (GOLD analysis project Ga0308420, IMG submission 203802) | Hot spring phototrophic mat microbial communities from Mushroom Spring, Yellowstone National Park, Wyoming, United States - 20090730_MS55 ... | reverse complement strand
CCTACCGCTCGGGATTATGTGGCTCTGCCGGCGCGACCGCCGGCAGTGCAAGCCTGGCGGCTTGCTCCACAGGAAATGCCGGTGTGGAAAGCAAGACTGCGTGCTCCACGCCAACACCCGTCGAAACGTAGAGACCGCAGCAACGGGCGGCCAGGGCCGCCGCCCGTTTTGTTAGGATGGAATTCTCCCGCAATCCATGATTGTCGCCACGCAGTTTGTCCGGTTTGACTCCTTGCCGCTCGACTGTGGCGCCACGCTCTCGCCGGTGGACGTCGCCTACGAGACCTACGGCGAGCTCAACGAGAGCCGCTCGAACGCCATTCTGATTCTGCACGCGCTCACAGGCGACGCTCATGCGGCCGGCATCAGCCGTGAAACCGGCAAACCCGGCTGGTGGGACAACTCGATCGGGCCTGGCAAGGCTTTTGATACCGACAAATACTTCATCATTTGTTCCAATGTGCTGGGCGGCTGCCGCGGAACCACCGGCCCGCCCTCGATCAATCCGGCCACCGGCCGTCCTTACGCCATGTCGTTTCCGGTGATTACCATCGCAGACATGGTCCGGCTTCAGAAGAAACTGATCGATCATCTCGGCATCCCGCGCTTGCTGGCCGTGGCCGGCGGCTCGATGGGCGGCATGCAGGCGCTTCAGTGGGCCGCCGACTACCCGGATTCGGTGGCTGCGGCGATTCCCATCGCCACCACTTGGCGCCACAGCGCTCAACAGATCGCCTTCAACGAGGTCGGCCGCCAGGCGATCATGGCCGACCCGGACTGGAACCAGGGCAACTATTACGACTCCAAGCCTCCCGCGCGCGGGCTGGCGATCGCGCGCATGATCGGCCACATCACGTACATGAGCGACGAGTCCATGCGCGAGAAGTTCGGCCGCCGGCTGCGGGACAAGGATAAGTACGGGTTCGACTTCTCCATCGATTTCGAAGTTGAGAGCTACCTGCGTTACCGCGGCGCGCAGTTCGTCGACCGCTTCGACGCCAATTCCTACCTGTACATCACCAAGGCTCTGGATTATTTCGACTTGACCAACGGACGCGGATCGCTGGCCGATGTGCTCGGACAGACCACCGCCCGCTTCCTGGTGATCAGCTTTACCTCCGACTGGCTCTACCCCAGCTACCAGTCTTTGGAGATCGTGCGCGCCCTGCGCAGCCGCAACCGAGACGTTACCTATTGCGAGCTCTCCTCCAATTACGGCCACGACGCCTTCCTGGTCGACATCAGCGAGCAGACGGAAGTCATCCGGAGCTTCTTGGCCAGCACCTACCGGGAGAAAGCCGCCGCATGAGTTCGGTTCTGGCAGAGCGCAAGAAAACCTCCGTCCGCGAGATTCTGGGCCGGAGCGATTACGCCATCATCAGCAGCCTGGTGGAGCCCGGGACCAAGGTCCTCGACCTCGGTTGCGGCGATGGCGAACTGCTGGCCTGGCTGGTGGAAAACAAGGGCGTGGAGGCGCGCGGCATCGAGATCAACCGAGCCCGGGTCCAGAAGGCCATCGCCCGGGGCGTCACCGTTTTTCAAGGCGACATCGACGAGGGCTTGGCCGACATTCCCGACCAGTCCTTCGACTACGTCATCCTCAGCCAGACGCTCCAGGAAACCCGCCACCCGCTGAAAGTCCTCCAGGAAATGCTGCGGGTGGGGCGGCACGCCATCGTGACCTTCCCCAATTTTGGGCACTGGTCGGTGCGGCTGTCCCACCTGTTCAGCGGGCGCGCGCCCCGCACGCGGTTGTTCCCCTACGAGTGGTACGACTCTCCTAACATTCACTTCTTGACGGTGAAGGACTTTGAAGACCTGGCGCGGGAGCAGGGCTGGACGATTGAGCGGCGGATCTTTTTGGCCGGCCATCACATGGGCCGCTTCCTGGCCAACCTGATGGCCGAGACCGCGGTGTTCATGCTGACGCGCTGAGGGCGGGCGAGGCGGTGTTCTTGGTTAGGCCACCGTTCGGCAAAAGGCAGCCAATCTGTCCAGAAGCCGCTTCAGGCTTTCCGATCTGCGCGCGGCCGCCAGCGGATCCCAATGGATGAGAACAAACTCGCTCAGCGTGCCGTTATAATCCGGTCCGACAATAGCCGTGCTCCCAAGCCTCGGAAGCAACGCCTCCCGGAGATGGCGCTTCCTCGACCTTCTTGCTAGCCGGAGCAGGGCGCTCTTGGGATCGACAATTGCATCGGGGTTTTCCGGAACTCGATCGGGCGATATTCCCAAAAAACGAGCCAATCCATCTTTGTCTCCCAGCAGCCAGGACTCAACCTCCCTTACCGCCACATGAAACAACAGCTGGCGGCTCTGTGGGGCGGTTAGCCAGTGGTTTCGCAGCTCGGCAGGACAGACTGCCTGGTCAAGATCAGTCAGGACCAAGTAAGGACCAGTCCGGGCCGCCTGATTGAATCCGTGGATCTTTTTGCGGATATATCCGCACCCGCGCTTGCCGTAACAGGCTGCAACTCGGTATCGACCCAAAGGCGGTGCAAGCAATCGTCTGAGGACGGTTTCGCTCAAGGCATCTTCGACGACAATCTGAATGTCGATGAGTCTTTCAGCGGAACAGTTCGAGCTGGCTGGCATGTGGCGGGGTGGTCAGCGGCATCACAGCTTCCCCGGGCGTAAACCCGGCTTTTAGGAGCTCACGCACCTGTTCGATATCCGACGCCCGTTGTACCCTGGTGCCCTCCGAATCCGGGCTGAGAAGGAGAACCTCCTCCGCTTCGATGCTCTGCGTCGTCAACAGATCTTCGCTGTGCGTGGAAACCAAAACCTGCCGTTTCTTTTTCTTTGTAAGCCGGAAGAATAACCCGGGCAATCGCGTCACTATGGCTTTGTTTAGTGAAAGCTCCGGCTCCTCCAATAGGAGCAGGGAGTCGGTCTCCAACAAAGACCAAAGCAACCCGATCAACCTTAGGGTTCCATCCGAAAACTGATCCTCCCTCTGTTTGCCGGCGTTGGGCCGCCAGTGTTCATAGACAGCTTCAAGATGAGGCACGCCGCGTTCCTCTGTGTAGTTGAGCTGCTTGAGCTGCGGCACAATCAGGGTGAGTGCTTTTTCAATTAAGCGAAGCCTTGCCTTGCGTGTTTTTTCCGGCGTATTGGATAGCCGTTCCAGGAAGAGACGGCCGAACAGATCTTCTTCCATCTGCCCAATACGAAACATTTCGGGCTTCTTCAATAATTGCGGCACGAGATGCAAATATGTGGTTGCCGCAAAGAACCGCGCAATTTCTCTGAACTCGAGGTTAGAGTTCACCTGTTCGAGGTGGGTTTGGGTGAGGCGCGTGGGGTCCTTCCGGTCCATTTCATCCGGACGCGAAAGTATTTGCCGGCCTTCTTTCCAGACGCGCTCATGCGCCAGCAACGGCTGTCTGCGTCCGCGCGGTTCTTGAGCCAGCGCGATACTGTAGCGCCAGAGCGGCTCCGCACCCTGTCTTTCCGCAAGTTCCACTTCAATTTCAACATTGGGGTAGCGGCGGGCCGCAAGGCAGCGGATCTTTGAAAGCCCCCCTCTGTCACTCACCGCCTTCTGAAGTCCGCCCCCATCTTTAGCGATCTCCCGCAAGAAGCGGAATACATCGAGGAAATTGGACTTTCCGGAGGCATTCGGTCCAACCAAGAAGACACGGTACCCAAGCTGGACGTCTACAGACTGGAAATTGCGCCAATTCTTAAGTTGGATCCGCGTAACGATCACTCTGCCTATGATTCTAGTACAGGCTGAAATCCAAGGAGGCCTTGCTGCGAAGGGACGCCCGACCGTGGGCCGAAGGGCGGATGAGCGGGCCTAGACCGCGGTGTTCATGCTGAGGCGCTGAGGGCGGGCGTGAGTTTGCCTCCGGCGCCCTATGCGGGAGGCTTTCGGCTGACGGCTACCAGTTCGCCCGGGTTCCGTCCGGAAGGGGCATGCACTCGTCGCGCCACACGACCCCTCGCTTTGCGGCCTTCTCCACTTCCTTCCAATCGATCCGTACGCCCAAGCCCGGCAGATCGGGCACGGACAGGTGCCCGCCTTCATCCAGAGTGAACCGGTCCCAGTCCCTCTCCTCGATGTAGCGCAGCCAGGGATCCACGTCTGCTTCGGCCCCGCTGGCGTTGTAGTGAATCCCCTTGGACCACTCCAGGATCCAGCCGGCCCGGCTCTGCACCACCACTTGCAGGCAGGCCATGAAGGCGATGGGCGAGAGCGGGCAGTGCGGCGCGATGGCGATTCCGTTGGCCTCCGCCATGGCCGCGATCTCGGCGGTGTTCGCAATTCCGCCCACATGCACCACGTCCGGTTGAAGGATGTGCGCCGAGCGGGCGGCGATTACGTCGGAGAACTCGGCCGGGGTCGTCATGCGCTCACCGGTCGCGATGGGCACATGGGTGATCCGCGTGACCTCCCCCAGCCACCGGTTGTAATCCGGCCGCACCGGCTCCTCGTAAAACAGGGGCCGCGAGAACTCCAGCTCCTTGGCCAAACGGCGGGCCATGGGAACGTTGCAGCGGCCGTGAAAATCAAAGCCGATCTCAACCTCCGGACCGACCGCCTCCCGCACCGCTCGGGCGCGCGCCATGGCCAGCTGGATTCCGCCGTAAGTGTCGATCGCCGCCAGCGGCGGGCAGGCGTTCATCTTGATGGCCCGCGCGCCTTCGGCCACTACCCGGGCGGCTTCTTCGGCTGCCGCCTCCGGCGGGTTGTTGTTTCCCCCCGCCCAGCGGTAAACCTTCACCCGGTCCCGCACCTTGCCGCCGAGCAGGTTGTAGACCGGCTGGTTCAGCGCTTTGCCCAGCACGTCCCAGAGCGCGATCTCAATGCCGCCGAGGGCGCTCATGAAGTGCGCTCCGCCGTGGTAAAAGGCCTGATCATACCAACCGCGCACCAGCCGCTTGAGATCCCGCGCGTCCTGCCCGACAAAGCGCGGCGCCATCTCCCGCACCAGCGCTTCGGCCGAGTCCAACTGCCCTTCCACGGTATACTCGCCGAAACCTTCCAACCCGCCTGCCGCCAGAACCCGCAGCAGGCCCCACCGAGGGGGCACTTGCACCGTCTCAATCCGTTCGATCTTCAGCTTGATCTCGCTCATCGGCGTACGCTCCTGCTAAGCAGATTACCAGCGGGGCCGGCGCCGGCGCACTCCGGCCAGGGAATCACCGGGTGCGGGCGGGTTGTTCCAGCGCCGCAGGCCCGCCCGCGCTCAGCGTTTGAAGAGTGCGAAATAGAGGACGTAGAGCCAGCCCAGCAGGCCGTGGATGATCGCCCACAGGATGGATTTGTTTGCCGACCAGGAAATCGCGATCGCCAGCGCGCTGCCGAAGGTGATTCCGCTGCGGGCTGCTTCGTGTTGAACCGCCATGACACACTCCTCCCCGGCCAGTGTGTCAAGTTTTCCGGCGGGACGCTACTTGTGCTCCAGCTGCTGCAACTCAGGCGCGCCTTCTAAATGCGCGCTGATGTTCATCGAGCAGAACTTCGGCCCGCACATCGAGCAGAAATGGGCTTCCTTGAAGCCCTCCTCCGGAAGCGTCTCGTCGTGCATGGCCCGGGCCATCTCAGGATCGAGAGAAAGCTCGAACTGCCGCTTCCAGTCGAAGCGGTAGCGGGCGCGGCTGAGCTCGTCGTCCCGGTCCCGCGCGCCGGGCCGCTTGCGGGCGATGTCGGCGGCGTGCGCGGCGATCTTGTAGGCGATGATGCCCGCCCGGACGTCCTCTTTATTCGGCAGGCCCAGGTGCTCCTTGGGCGTGACGTAGCACAGCATGGAGGCGCCGTACCAGCCGATCATGGCCGCTCCGATGGCGGAGGTGATGTGGTCATAGCCTGGGGCGATGTCGGTCACAAGCGGGCCCAGGGTGTAGAAGGGCGCCTCATGGCACAGCTCCATTTCTTTTTCGACCTGCATCTGGATCTGGTCCATGGGCACGTGGCCCGGCCCCTCGATCATCACTTGCACGTCGTATTCCCAGGCTTTCTTGGTCAGCTCGCCCAGGGTCTTCAGCTCGGCGAACTGCGCCTCATCGCTGGCGTCCGCGAGGCAGCCGGGCCGCAGCCCGTCCCCCAGCGAAAAAGCGACGTCGTATTTTTGGAAGATCTTGCAGATGTCCTCGAAGCGCTCGTAGAGCATGTTCTGGCGGTGGTTGCGCACCATCCACTGAGCCAGAATCGAGCCGCCCCGGCTCACAATGCCGGTGATCCGCTTGGCCGCCAGGGGGATGTACTCCACGAGGATGCCGGCGTGGATGGTCATGTAGTCTACGCCCTGCTCAGCCTGCTCCTCGATCACCTCCAGCATCAGCTCCGGGGTGATATCCTCGACCCGGCGCACGCGGGTGACGGCTTCGTATACCGGCACCGTGCCCACGGGAACCGGCGAGTTGGCGATGATGGCCCGCCGGATCGCTTCCAGGTCGCCGCCGGTGGACAGGTCCATGACCGTGTCGGCGCCGAAGCGGATCGAATAGCGGAGCTTTTCGAGTTCTTCCTCAATGTTGGAGGTGACCGCCGAGTTGCCGATGTTGGCGTTGATCTTGCACCGCGCGGCGATGCCGATGGCCATCGGTTCCAGATTCGTATGGCGGATGTTGGCCGGGATGATCATCCGGCCGCGGGCCACCTCGGAGCGGACCAGCTCCGGCGGGAGATTCTCCCGCTGGGCGACGTAAATCATCTCTTCGGTGATCACGCCCTGCCGGGCGTAATGCATTTGCGTGCGCACCGGGTCGGAAAGGCGCCGGGCGACCCATTCGGTTCTCATAAGAGTTCCTTTCTCCCCGCCCTCTGCTATACCCAATTATGGCACAGGAAGCCCAAGAAGAGCTCGACTCCGAAATTGGCGAGGGGCGGGGCGCCGGAAAATCCGTCAGACGCAGGCTAGAACCGGTTTGCTTCCCAGCAGGCGGCTAAATGCGCGGCCTGGGAAGCGCCCGTGGCGCCGATACTTGTGGCCGCAAGCTGGGCCCTTTTCGGTACGTGACGGTTGCCCCACGAGTGCCGGTCTCAACGCGGATCTCCGCGTTTTGGTGCGGCCGATCTTCAACGCACAACAAGCAGATCGACATCGGAGGGTGGCCGTCGGGCTGGTTTGGGACGCTCGTTTAGAGAACCGAATGGAGCGTGATTCAAAGCGGTCTTGACAGTGCGGCCACGAGGATTGGCAACGCGGCCGGAGGGCCCCCGCGCGGTGGACCTGCGCGACCCACAATCCAGAAGACCTGTTCGCAGCTTGCGTCCGACATAGAAAAACTGAATCGAAGAGCAGTGAGAAGGGCCGCCTTCCGCCGCGCCCGGCTGACGTGCCTGCCGCAAGCCCGCTATGTATGGAAACCGAAGACCGTCCAACTGAAAGTCTCAATCAGGCGGCGCTGGAAGAGGCGTCAAGCGAAGCACGCAACTGGCTGGTCTCGGCGCACAGGACGGTTAGTTATGGTTCCCGCCTGTCCTACGCTGTGTTCACTGATTAGAACAACAAGTTACCATTCCACGGTGTTTCGGCGAAACTGTCCACCTACCGTTGGACCTGGACGGCCTCCGAGGGTCGCTGGCAACTCGATGCCCGCTGACGGGGCTCAACTGACGGAGCGGTAGACCGCTGAGATGGGGCGCTGACTACCGCGTACCACAGGCAAGAGCAGCAGTGATCGAACAAAAGTTTACAGGAGTCACGAAAGGCCACCCGCATCTTGCAAAACACGTCTTTGGCGCGCGTTTTTGCCCACTGGCGCGGCAAGGGGCGGTTGGGCGTACAGCTCTCGCCCCGCGAGCCGAGGCGCGACGAACGTAAAAACAGCGTGGTTGCAGCTTGACAGGTGGGGGGTCGGGTGTTACGATCCACCTGTCAAGGAACAGGACGGGCGAGTCGCGGTGAGAAGACGATCCGCAAATTTTGTGGGGCATTGAAGTGGGGGCGTACCACCCCCGCGGGTTAACAAGCGGTTGCTGGTACGGGCGCCGACGAAGGAGGCTTGTCATGAAGAAGAGTGCGTTAAGTCTGTACTTGTGCCTCGCGGCAATGCTATGCCAGGTTCCATCTCGGGCACAGAGTTACGGTGAAATCAGCGGTACAGTGACCGATCCTTCCGGGGCCGTAGTCGTTGGCGCTAACGTCACCGTGATTGCTTCGGCCACGAATCAGGTCCGCCGTTTCCAGACCAGCCAAGCGGGGACGTACACGGCATCGTTCCTTTTGCCGGGCGTGTACAGCGTGCAGGTTGAGATGGCGGGATTTAAGACGGCCACGCGGCGTGACGTTCAGGTCCAGGTCGGAACCGCAACAAGAGCTGACTTCTCTCTGGAGGTCGGCGAGATCACGCAGAGCGTAGAGGTGACAGGAACGGGGACGCTGCTCGCCAGCGAGTCCACCGACGTTGGGCAGGTCATCGACAACCGCAGGGTCACAGAGTTGCCGTTGAACGGCCGGAACTACATGAACCTGATTTCACTTAGCACAAACGTGACCGCGGAAATGGGCGCTGGAGGCGCGGGCCTCCAGGGAGGCGAGCGGGCCCAACAGAGCTTTTCCGTTGCCGGAGGGCGCCTTGAATTCAACTACTACACGCTTGACGGAATCACGAACACCGACGTCAATTACAACACCTTTATCATCAGACCATCGGTGGACGCGATGCAGGAGTTCAAGGTGCAGATGGGCGTGTATCCAGCCGAATTTGGCAGGGCAACAGCGCAGATCAACGTGGCCACCAAGGCCGGCACCAATGACTACCACGCAGTGATTTTCGAGTTCCTTCGCAATGACAAGCTTGATGCCCGCGAGTGGCTGAAGAGCGGCAAAAAGAATCCTTTCCGACGCAATCAGTTCGGATTCACCTTCAGCGGCCGGGTCGTGCGCGACAAGCTGTTCTTCATGTCGAACTTCGAGTCACTGCACGACATTAAGACGCTGGAACAGCGGGCAAATGCCGCCACCACGAAAATGCGGTCCGGCGATTTTTCGGGGCAGTCCAGGGTTATTTTTGATCCAGCCAGCCGGATCTTTGCGGTTGACGCGGCCGGGAACAAACGGGCGGTTTCCGCCGTTCCCTATCCGGGCAATCGGATCCCCGACCTGCAAATTAACGGGATTTCCAAAAAGCTTTTGGAATTTCTGCCCGAGCCAACCGTGCCCGGCGACAGCATCGTGAGCAACTATAGACGGGACGCCAAGCGCCCGCAGAGCTGGGAGCAGTTCAACCAGCGAATTGACTGGAACGAAAGCGAGCGGTCCAGCTGGTTCGGGCGCTTCAGTTGGAGCGACGAGCATCTTGGCAATGTGGCGGCTTTTGAGACCATGGCGGGCAAGGTATTGACTAAGTTGTATCAGGGAATGATCGCCAATACGCGCACATTCTCGCCCACCATGGTCAACGAGACGAGATTCGGGTATACCCAGTTCCAAAACGACAACACAACCTACTTCAGCGGGCGCCGCGACGTTCTCAGCGAACTTGGCATTGTCGGTTTGCGGGCCCCGACGCGCGCCGAGTGGGGCGCGCCAGCCATCGGCCTAGCGGACGGTTTGAACGGCTTCGGGGAACCAGCTGCGGGGCCGTACATCTCCCGCAACCATTCATTCCAGTTGATCAACAACCTGAGCTGGGTTCGCGGATCGCATTCGCTAAAGATCGGAGGGGAGGTCCGCCGGGACCGCTTCAATCAGTTCGGCAACTTAAAACCACGGGGCGAGTTCCTTTTCCAGCCACTGGCCACGGTGGACCCGGCGAATCGCACCACCACTGGCCATTCCTTTGCAGACTATTTGCTAGGCTGGACACAGGAGGCAGCCAGAGCCTTGGGGCCTGTAATTGCCATGCTGCGGTCATCCTCGGCCAGCTTCTTTATTGACGATACCTGGAGGATAAGCCGGAAACTGGTTATGAATGTCGGCCTCCGCTACGAGTACACCCCACCTTGGTACGACAAATATCGCGCGTTGACCAACGTGCAGATCTTCGACCCCGGGGTCGGCCCAGGCGGACTCCTGCCAGGGACGAAAGTGCCGATCTTCACGCGGCCGGGCAAAGGGGACTTTTACGAGGGCGTTCAGTTCCGCTTTCACGACGGCATCCCGGTGCAGGTCGGGGATGATAAGATGGGCCGCCGCCTGGTCGCCACCGACCTTAATGACTTTGCGCCACGGTTGGGCTTTGCTTACAGCCCGACGGCGAACTGGGTTTTTCGAACCGGAGTGGGAGTTTTCTATACTCAGGACACCGGCAACCCCAGGTTTGACATGGCTCGAAACCTGGGCGGCCGAGGCCTGTTCAATTCAAGCCGCGAGGAACCCAATAGCAACCTCTCCGATCCCTGGCGCTTTCAGCGCTCGAATTACGTCTGCACCGGGTGGCCCGGCGACTGCCTGGGGCCGCCCCAAGTGCTAGGTAATATCTACGGACGCCGGACCCCGTACCTGTTCCAGTGGCTCTTCAACGTGCAGAGGCAGTTGAGCCAACACACAGCCTTTGAACTAGGGTACCAAGGCAACTCCGGACACAAACTGGAACGACTGCGGACTTATAACCAGGCCATTCAGAAGACTGGCCCGAATGACACGAGATCCATAGAGCAGCGCCAGCCTTGGCCGGCCTACAACCGCATTCAGGAAGTGGACAATGTTGTAAACTCGAATTACCACGCCCTGAATGTCCGCTTGCAGCAGAATTTCGCGCGCGGACTTACGTACAACCTAGGCTTTACCTGGTCAAAGGCTATCGACGGCGGAAGCGGGATTCGCACGAATTCGGGAGACCGGCTTTACCCGGTTGACAGTTACGACCTGCGACGCGAAAAAGGTCTTTCTCAATTCCATCAAGGCCGGCGCATGGTTGCTTCGGTCATCTATGAATTGCCGTTTGGCGAAGGCAAGAGGTTTGTTGGCCGGACACCGGTGGCCAGCAAGCTTTTAGGCGGCTGGCAGGTCGGCACGATTTTGACGTTGGCCGACGGCAGCCCCAAGAATGTAGGCAGCATCGGGGACACCCATAGTGTCGGGTCGCTTGGCAACTATCCGGACGCCACGGGACTGCCGCTGATCCCAGAAGCACGAACGATGTTCAATTTCTGGAACCGGTCAGCCTTTGACGCGGCCAATCCGGATCTGAACTGGCGGGCTGGCAACAGCGGACGCAACACTTTGACTTCTCCTGGGTTGCGCAATTGGGACTTCTCGCTGATAAAGAACACCCGGATTTACGAGAGACATCGGTTGGAATTCCGTTTTGAGGCCTTCAATTTCTCAAACCACCCGAACTGGAATACGCCTGCGACCGATGTGAGATCGGCCACTACGTTCGGCCGTGTCACCTCCGCCCGGACGATGCGCGAACTGCAATTCGGCCTCAAATACTCATTCTGAGGAGGCAGGTTAGGGCGCGCAGATGGTGACCCGCCCTGATTTCGGGTTCCGTCTGCGCGCTTCCTAGATGTGGCCGCGGGCCGGGGAGAACGCCGCGGCGGCGTTCTGCTGCAAGAGGGGCCGTTGGCTGTGTGTTGCCGGGCGCTACTTGTTGTTGACAGCTTCGTTCCGGCCGGCCGAAGGGAGCCTCCTTCTGCGTCAGAGTCTCGACGATTCAAGCGCTTTACTCGGGGGCCGTGCCGCTGTTCATTCTGCCGGGACCTTGCCCGGGTCATTGCCGCCGGATTCTATCTGCATCTTCTCTCCTCGAGAGTCTGGCGGCAGAAGGCTCTCCGTACCGAAACTCTGGTTGTTATCGGGACTAGAGCGCGGATGGCTCGCCGAGGAACTTAGACAGGGCGCGACCGATCCACAAAGGCGTTTCACGCTGGGCTGTGCAGGCAAAAGACCAGCTGGTCTTGTGCCACGAGGCGCCAGAGAGAGCCGAACCGGGCGATCGGCGATGCTAAAACCAGCGGTGAATGGCGACGATCCTTAAGACTATTCTTAACCGCTGCATGAGAAGCCACAGACTTAACTTCGTCAGCTACAGGCGTTGGCGGGCAAGGGCCAAGGATTTCCAGGCGCGAACACTAACATGGCTTTGACTTATACGCCGGCGTCAGCTAAACCAAAGCTCGAGTCTAATGTTATAGGTTCCAGATTGCCTCTTGTAACGGTTCCACGGTGTCAAAGAGGTCAAGGCGTGCTCCAGAGGCCTGTGATCTACAAACTGGCCGGTCCTTAAGTCTTCGCGGACGGATCCCTGCGTCAACACCGTACCGCATCGAACCGCTTTACTTCGCCAAGTCCCGGTGCGAGACCTTCACGCGGAAGCCCTGGCGGGCCAGGCGCCGCCCCATCTCGCCGGCGATCATCACCGAGCGGTGCCGCCCGCCGGTGCAGCCGAAGGCGATCGTCAAATAGCTCTTCCCCTCGCGGATGTAATGCGGGAGAAGATAGGTCAACAGCTGCGTGATCTTATCCAGAAACTCCTGGGTCTGCGGGAAGCTGCGGATATAGCGCGCCACGCTGGGATGGCGCCCGCTCAGGTTCTTGAATTGCGGAATATAGTTCGGGTTCGGCAGGAACCGCACGTCGAAGACCAGGTCGCTGTCGGGCGGGATGCCGTGGCGGTAGCCGAAGCTGGTCACATAGACCATGATCGCCTGCCCGGCGTCGCCGCCAAACTTCTCCGCGACCAACTCGCGCAGTTCGTGAACGTTGAACTTGGAGGTGTTGATGATGTGCTCGGCCAGAGCCCGGATGGGGGCCAGTTGCCGCCGCTCCCGGCGCACGCTGCGGAGCACCGACTGGCTGGTTCCGAGCGGATGCGGCCGGCGCGTCTCGCTGAAGCGCCGCACGATGGTGTTGTCATCGGCCTCCAAGAAGACCAGCGTGCTGGGAAGAGTGCGCCGCAACTTGGCGTAGACTTCCGGGAAGCGCTCCAGGGCCGCGCCCTCGCGCACGTCCACCACGAGCGCCGCCCGCCGGATGTGGGGGCTATCCCGCACCAGCTCAGCGAATTTGGGAATGAGGTCGACGGGGAGGTTGTCGACGGCGTAGTAGCCAAGATCTTCCAGGCACTTCAGAACCGTGCCTTTGCCGGAGCCGCTCAGGCCGGTCAGGACGACGAATTCGGCCTGCGCCGCCGCTCCGCCTGAAGCCCGCCTGGCCATGACGCCGCCGTCAGGCTTCCACCAGGTCGAAATGGCCGTCCCGCCGCCGCACCAGCACGCTGATGCGGTCCCGCTCCGCGTCGCGGAAGACCAGATAGTCGCGGTCCGGGCCCATTTCCAGCAGGGCTTCCTCCAGGGTCATGGGCTTGCGGGAATCGTGCTCATCGACGTGAAACACCAGGCGGCCGCCCACCTCCTCCGAGGAGGCCTCCGCCAGCGCCGGCGCCTCCTGGGGCCAGGCTTCTTTGGGTCCGCGCTTGGTGTCCCGCTTCTTGGCGCGCAGTTTGAGGACCTGCTTTTCCAGACGCTCGATGGCCTCCAGCAGCGCCGCGTACTGGTCCGCTCCCGTGCCTACGCCCACCATGGGGTGGTCCAACATCCGCACCGTGATCTCCGCCTTGCGCAAGTGGCGTTCGGTGGTCAGAATCACGTGCGCCTCCCGCTCCCCTCCGCGCAAATCCAAGAGCTTGGCCAGCTTGGAAAACTTCGCTTCCAGCTTCTTCTTTTGCGCCGCCGTGAGTTCTTCCTGGCGTCCGGTATAGTGCACCTTCATGGGATCCTCCCTACGGGCATGGCTTCATGGGCGTCTCCGCCGGTGATGCGTGGACGGAATCTTCATATCCTCGCGGTACTTGGCCACCGTGCGGCGGGTCACATGAATCCCCTCCTGCTGCAAACGGGCGGTGATCTGCTCATCGGTCAGGGGGTGGGCCGGGTCCTCCTCCTCGATCATTTTCTTCACCCGGCGCTTCAGCAGCAGCAAGGGGACTTCGCCGCCCTGGGGGCCCTGCACCGCCTCCGAGAAAAAGTAGCGCAGCTCAAAGACCCCCTGGGGCGTGTGGGCGAACTTGTTGGCCACCGCCCGGCTCACCGTCGAGGGATGCACGCCAATCTCCTCGGCCACGTCCTTGATCATCATCGGCTTCAGATGATCAATTCCGTGGTCCAGAAATTCCCGCTGCCGCCGCACGATCGCCTGGCAGACCTTCAGAATCGTCTGCTTGCGCTGCTCGATATTCTTCATCAGTTGGATCGCCGAGGCGTAGCGCTCCTTGACGTAATTGCGCACGTCCTTGTTCGGCTCTTGATTGCGGTCCAACATCCGCCGGTAGTCGCGATTCAGCCGGAGCTGAGGGAGGTCCTCGTCATTCAGCTCGATGAGGTACTCATCCCCTTCCTTAAAGATCATGACGTCCGGCTCGACCGCCCGGGCTCCGGGACCCGAGTACTTCAGGCCCGGCCGCGGGTCAAGCGTGCGGATGACGTGCTCGGCGATCTGAATATGCTCCAGCGGGCGCCCCAACAGCCGCGCCAACTCCTTGAGCTGATGGGTTTCCAAGAGCTTGAGGTGCTTGTCGACGATCTGCCAGGCCACCCCGCCCCGCCCGTTGCGGCTCTCCAACTGGAGCAGCAAGCATTCCCTCACGTCGCGCGCTCCGACTCCGGCCGGGTCGAGCGACTGCACCACCTTCAGCGCCTCTTGCAGCTCCGGCAGCCCGGCCTCGCCCGGCTGGGCCAGCTCTTCGAGCGGAACCGTCAAGTAGCCATTCTCGTCCAGGTTCCCGATGATCAGGTCCGCCGCCTGGCGCACCGCTTCGGGAAGGACCATCACGCTGAGCTGGGTATAAAGATGGTCCGCCAGGGTCACTGGCGAGGAAAGGAAGGTCTCAAAGGAGGGCTTTTCGACAACCTCTGAAGAGGGACTCCGGTAGCCGGGGTCGAGATATTCCTCAAAGTAGGTGCCGAAGTCGATTTCTTCGAAGGGGTCCGCCGCCGGCTTGGCTTCGGCCGACTCCACCGGCTCGGCCGGCTCAGCCGCTAGAGGCGCGCCGACGTCCCCAGCCTCGGCCTCTGCCGCTTCCCCAGCGCCTTCGTACATCTCCTCAGCCTGGACCACGGCCTCCTGCACGGTCTCCAGGATGGGCTGGTCGGCC
>Ga0308420_1000938_pt1 | contig 15011 bp, 15 predicted proteins | sample HotsprSampleMS55_FD_203802 | JGI IMG/M metagenome (GOLD analysis project Ga0308420, IMG submission 203802) | Hot spring phototrophic mat microbial communities from Mushroom Spring, Yellowstone National Park, Wyoming, United States - 20090730_MS55 ... | reverse complement strand
CGCCGGCCACGAGCCGCTCGTGTTCGCCCACGGCGCGCTTCGGACGCTCGCGGTGGCGCTGGCAAAGATCGCGAACGACATCCGGCTGCTCGCCTCTGGTCCACGCTCGGGGCTCGCCGAGCTTTCGCTTCCGGAGAACGAGCCGGGCAGCTCGATCATGCCGGGCAAGGTGAACCCCACGCAGGCCGAGGCGCTCGGCATGGTCTGTGCGCAGGTCCTCGGCAACGATGTCGCGGTGGCGATCGGCGGCGCCTCCGGCGAGCTCGAACTGAACGTGCACAAGCCGCTCCTCATCTACAATTTCCTCACGAGCGCCCGGCTGCTCGCCGACGCGATGGCGAGCTTCGATGAGCACTGCGTGCGCGGCATCACCGCCAACCGCGCTCGCATCCGGGAACTCGTCGAGCGCTCGCTGATGCTCGTCACCGCGCTCGCGCCGCGCATCGGCTACGACCGGGCCGCCGAGATCGCGAAGAAGGCGCACCGCGAAGGCATCACGCTGCGCGAGGCGGCGCTCGCGCTGGGCTACGTGAGTGCCGCCGATTTCGACCGCTGGGTGCGCGCCGAGGACATGCTGGGGCCGAAGAGGTGAGGCGGCGCACGTTTCTCGGGCTCGCGGTGCTCGGCGCGGTCGGCGGCTGTTCGACGCCCGGCGTGCCGCTCGACGCGCCCTACGTCTCGACGCCCGAGGAGGTGGTGCACCGCATGCTCGCGCTCGCGCAGGTGGGACCTGCGGACGTGGTGTACGACCTCGGCTGCGGCGACGGTCGCATCGTGATCGCGGCCGCACGCGACTTCGGCGCTCGCGGCGTCGGCGTGGATCTCGACCCGCGGCGCGTCGCCGAAGCGCGCGCCAACGCGCGCCGCGCCGGGGTGGAGCACCGGGTGCGTTTCGAGGTGGCGGATCTTTTCCGCACCGACGTGTCGGAGGCGACCGTGGTCGCGCTCTATCTCTATCCGGAGCTGAACGCGCGGCTGCGGCCGAAGCTCCTCGCCGAACTGCGCGCGGGTGCGCGCATCGTGTCGCACCAGTACGGCATCGGCGACTGGAAGCCGGTGAAGAGCGAGCTCGTCTGGGCTGGTGGGCCGGAGCGGGAGATGAGCCACTGGGTGCATCTCTGGGTGGTGCCGCCGCGCTGAGCGGCTCCCGAAGCGCGGCGCCGGCGCGCGCGATGCGTGCTGCTACACTGTGCCGCGATGTCGGTGGTGGTGCTCCTCTCGGGCCGCGGCAGCAATCTGAAGGCGCTGATCGAGGCGGGAATTCCCGTGTGCGCGGCGATCAGCAACGTCCCGGGCGCCGCGGGGCTCGCGCACGCAGCCGCGGCGGGCATTCCGACGCACACGATCGCGCACCGCGGCTTTTCATCGCGCGATGCGTTCGAGGCGGCGCTCGCTGACGCGATCGATCGCCACGCGCCGCGCCTCGTCGCGCTCGCCGGCTTCCTGCGCATCCTCACTCCGGCGTTCGTCGCGCGCTACGACGGAAGGCTGATGAACATCCACCCCTCGCTGCTGCCTGCCTTTCCGGGCCTCGATACCCACCGGCGCGCGCTCGAAGCGGGGGTGAAGGTGCACGGCTGCACGGTGCACTTCGTGACCGCGGACCTCGACCGCGGTCCGATCGTCGTCCAGGCGGCGGTCGCGGTGCGCGCCGAAGACACCGAGGCCACGCTCGCGGCGCGCGTGCTGCGCGAGGAGCACCGCATCTATCCGCTGGCGGTGCGCTGGTTTCTCGAGGACCGCCTCGAGCGCGAGGGCGCAATCGTGCGGGTGCGGGGGGGCGATGCGCAGGCTTACTTCGGCACTTCTGTGTAGCGCGGTGCTCGGCGCGCAGGCCGCGCCGCCTGCCCGCGTCGAGATCGCCTACGCGCTGCTGCGCGACGGCAGCGCGATCGCCGAAATCACCGAGCGGATGGAACACGACGGGCGCCACTACCTTCTGGTCGAGACGTGGAGAGGCAAGGGCGTCTACGCGCTGCGCGGCGAGGCACGGCGCTCGAGCCGGGGAGCGATCGCTGCCGACGGTCTGCGCCCGGAGGAATTCGAGGAGCAGCGCCCGGGCCGGGAAGCGAGGCGCCTGCGGCTGCCGGCGTACAGCCAGGACCGCCTGAGCGTGTTCTGGCACCTGGCGTTCAATCCGCCGGCTGCACCGGTGAGCATCGAGGTTGCCGACGACAAGGGCGCGAGCACGCACCGCTACGCGCCCGCCGGCCGCGAGCGCGTGAGGACGCCGGCGGGCGAGTTCGAGGCGCTCAGGATCGTGCGCGAGGGCGGCGAGCGGCGCGTCGAGGCGTGGCTCGCCACCGCGCGCGACCACTTTCCGGTGCGCCTGCGCATCACCGAAAAGGACGGGACGACGCTCGAACAGGTCGCGGTGCGGATCGTGAAGTGAAGGTACACCGCCCGCTCCTCGTGCAGGCGGCGCAACTCGTTGCCGAGCTGCTGCGCTTCGAAGAGCCTGCGGACCGCACGGTGTCGCGTTACTTCCGAGCCCGTCGGCGCCTCGGCCGCGCCGACCGTGCGTTCCTCGCCGAGACTGGGTACGCGGTTCTGCGGCGGCTGCGTTCGCTCGAGCGCGCGGCGGGCTCGCGCGATCCGCGCGCGCTCGTGCTCGCGGCGCTTGCGCGCGTGCGCGGCTTCTCGGCGCGGGCGCTCGAGGACGCGCTCGCGCCGGCGGAGGCCGAGTTCGTCGCCCGCGTGCGTGCGTTCGACGCACGCAACCTTTCGCCCGCCGAGCGACTCGATCTCCCCGACTGGCTGTGGGCGCGCCTGGTGGCGCAGGAAGGCGAGGCGGAAGCGCACGCGCTTGCGCGGGCGCTGCTAGAGCCCGCCCCTCTCGACCTGCGCGTCAATCTAGCGAAGCTCGGTCGGGACGAGGCGCTCGAACGCCTCGGGCTACCGGCGCGGCCGACGCCGTACTCGCCGGCGGGACTGCGGCTGGAAGGCAAACCGGCGATCGAAGAGCATCCGCTCTTCCGTGCGGGCGCGGTCGAGGTGCAAGACGAGGGCAGCCAGCTCCTCGCCTACCTGCTGGCGCCGCGCCGCGGCGAACGCGTCGCCGATTACTGCGCCGGCGCCGGAGGCAAGACGCTCGCGCTCGCGATGCTGATGCGCGGCACCGGGCGCGTGTACGCGATGGACGTCTCGGCGCGGCGCCTCGCTCAACTCGCCCCGCGCGCCGCGCGCGCCGGAGTCTCGAACATCCAGCCGATCGTCCTCGAGGGCGAAAACGACCCGCGCGCGAAGCGGCTCGCCGGGAAGCTCGACCGCGTGCTGGTGGACGCACCGTGCAGCGGTTTCGGCACGCTGCGCCGCAACCCCGACCTCAAGTGGCGCCACACCGCCGCCGCGCTGGCAGAGATGAGTGCGCGGCAGCGGCGCATCCTCGCCGCCGCTGCGCGCTTGGTGAAGCCGGGCGGCCGGCTGGTGTACGCCACCTGCAGCCTGCTCGAAGAGGAGAACGAGGCGGTGGCCGATGCGTTCGCGCACGAAGCGGCCGCAGAATTCGCACCGCTTCATTGCGGCGAGCTGCTCGCGCGCCAACGCATCGTCCTCGACACCGGCATCTACCTGCGCCTGCGCCCGCACCGGCATCACACCGACGGTTTCTTCGCCGCCGCGTTCGGGCGCAAGCCGCAGGCATCCGAGGAATTCCCTTGCGAATCACCGCGTTAAAGCCCGACCTTCGGCGTGCGGACGGCGGGGACGCCGCGCAGAGCCGCTTCTTTGCTTGCGGGGCCGGCCGGCTTCGCGTACAGTGCCTGCGCCCGCGCTGTCCCAAGGCGGGCGTCCCCTCGTCGCAAGAAGAAGGAACGAATGGTCTTTTCCGGTTATTTCGATCTTCCCTGGTGGGGCTACGCGCTGGTCGCGCTCGGTCTCACGCACCTCACGATCGCTGCGGTCACCATCTATCTGCACCGCCACCAGGCGCACCGCGCGCTCGACCTCCATCCGATCGCCTCGCACTTTTTCCGTTTCTGGCTCTGGCTTACCACCGGACAGGTGACGAAGGAATGGGCGGCGGTCCACCGCAAGCATCACGCGCGCTGCGAGACCGCCGAGGATCCGCACAGTCCGCAGGTGGTCGGCATCCACCGGGTGCTGTGGGGCGGGGTGTTCCTGTATCGTGCCGAGGCGCGCAAGCGCGAGACACTCGAGCGCTATGGACACGGTACGCCCGACGACTGGCTGGAGCGGCATCTCTACGCGCCGCATTCCTACCTCGGTCTGATGCTGATGGGCGCGGCCGATCTCGCGCTCTTCGGCCTGGTGCCGGGGCTCGCGATCTTCGCGACGCAGATCGTCTGGATCCCGTTCTGGGCGGCGGGGGTGATCAACGGCATCGGCCACTACTGGGGCTACCGCAGCTGGGACGTACCGGCACCGGATGCGAGCCGCAACATCGTACCCTGGGGCATCGTGATCGGTGGCGAGGAACTGCACAACAATCATCACGCCTACCCGGCGTCGGCCCGCTTCTCGATGAAGTGGTACGAGTTCGACATCGGCTGGATCTACATCCGCGCCCTGGAGTTTCTCGGCCTCGCGACGGTGAAGAAGGTCGCGCCGACGCCGCGCATCGCGCCGGCTCCCCGACCGGTCTGCGAGCGCACGCTGCAGGCGGTGATCGCCAACCGCTACGACGTCCTCGCGCACTACGCACGATCCCTGAAGAAAACCTACCGCGAGGAGCTGGCACGGCTGCGGCGCTGGTCTCCGAGCGATGCGGAAGCGCTGAAGCCGCTCAAGCGGTCGATCGCGCGCATGCAGCATGCTTCGGAGGTCGAACGCGCGCGCATCGCCGCGGCGCTCCGGGGCTCTCGTGCGCTCGCCACCGCGCTCGCGATGCGCGAGGAACTGACCGCGATCTGGGCGCGTTCGAGCGCGAGCCGCGCCGACCTGGTGCGCCAGCTCCAGGACTGGTGCCATCGCGCCGAATCGAGCGGCGTGGGACCGCTGGTCGCCTTTTCGATGCGCCTGCGCTGCTACGCCTGAGGCGCGCACAAACGAAAAGCCCGGCGACCGTGCCGGGCTTTTGTTTTTCGGCCTGCCTCGCGGGCCGTGTGCTACTTCAGCTTGGTTTCCTTGTAAAGGACGTGCTTGCGCGCCTTCGGATCGTACTTTTTCAGCTCCAGCTTGTCCGGCGTGGTCCGCTTGTTCTTGGTGGTGGTATAGAAGTGGCCGGTGCCGGCGGTGGATTCGAGCTTGATCTTCTCACGCATCGCTCAGCTCCCTGCCGTCTTGCGCCTCGCCTCGATCTCCGCCAGCACCGCCTCCAGTCCGAGCTTGTCGATGCGGCGCAGGCCGGCGGTGGACACCCGCAGGCGGACCCACCGCTTCTCGCTTTCGAGCCAGAACCGGCGCGTGTGCAGGTTGGGCTGGAAGATCCGCCGCGTCTTGTTGTTCGCGTGCGAGACGAAGTGGCCTCGCATCGGCTTCTTGCCGGTGACGTCGCAGATCCGGGACATAGCGAGGGATATTTCCTGGAAATCGCGATTATACGGGAAACCGGGCCGTTCACAACAGCCCGCGCTCGGCGAACGAGAGCGAGTTCCCGCCGGCGACGATGAAATGGTCGAGCACTTTCACCTCGACCAGCGCGAGCGCTTCCTTCAGCGAGCGCGTGAGCAATTCGTCGGCCTGCGAAGGCTGGGCGACGCCGGAGGGGTGATTGTGCGCGAAGATCACCGCTGCGGCGTTCGCGGCGAGCGCCGCTTTTACGACCTCCCGCGGGTAGACGCGGGTGTGCGTGAGCGTGCCGCGGAAAAGCTCCTCGCACTTCAGCACGCGGTGCTGGGCGTCGAGCCACAGACAGACGAACACCTCGTGCGTGCGGTCCGCGAGCAGCATGCGCAGGTATTCGCGCACCGCGCCCGGGGAGCCGAGCGCCGCGCCGCAGCGCAGTTCCTGCGCGAGGCAGCGGCGCACGAGCTCCAGCACCGCGACGAGCTGCGCGCGCTTCGCCGGACCGAGGCCGGGGGCGCGCAGTTCCGCCGCGCGTGCGCCGAGCAGGCCGGCGAGACCGCCGCGGGCGCAGAGCAGCTCGCGCGCGAGCGCGACCGCGCTCTTGCCCCGCACCCCGGTGCGCAGAAAGAGAGCGAGCAGCTCGGCGTCGCTCAACGCGCACGCGCCGAGGGCGTACAACCGCTCGCGCGGCCGCTCTTCCGGCGGCCACTCGGAAATCGCCATCGCGAGGCCCTTGCCGTAGAATCGCGCTGCCTCGCATAACGCCGCCGGCGCCATCGCGATGACATTGAAGGGCAGAAAGCTCCTGCTCGGCCTCACCGGCGGCATCGCCGCGTACAAGGCGGCGGAACTCGCCCGGTTGCTCGTGCGGGAAGGCGCTGACGTGCGCGCGGCACTGACCGAATCGGCAGCGCGCTTTCTCGCACCGCTGACCCTGCAGGCGCTCACCGGGCAGCCGGCATGGACGGACCTGTGGGATCCGCGCGTGCCCGACGCGATGGGTCACATCGGACTCTCGCGCGACCGCGAGCTGATCGTGGTCGCACCGGCGAGCGCCGACTTCCTCGCCAAGGTGGCGCACGGCCTTGCCGACGATCTCCTTTCGACGCTGGTGCTCGCGCGCCGCTGCCCGCTGCTGGTCGCACCGGCGATGAACGTCGAGATGTGGGAAGCGCCGGCGACGCAGCGCAACCTGGAGCGCCTGCGGGCCGACGGAATCCTCGTCGCCGGGCCGACGGCAGGAGAACAGGCGTGCGGCGAGTCCGGGATGGGGCGAATGCTCGAACCCGCGGATCTTCTCGCCGAGGTCGAAGCGGCGTTCCAGCCCAAGGTCCTCGCGGGCAGGCGCGTCCTGGTGACCGCGGGGCCGACCGAGGAGCCGATCGACCCGGTGCGGATGGTGACGAACGCGAGCTCCGGCAAGATGGGCTACGCGGTCGCTCGCGCGGCGCGCGAAGCGGGAGCGGACGTGCTCCTGGTGAGCGGGCCGGTGGCGCTCGCCACCCCCTGGGGGGTGCGCCGGGTGGACGTGCGCACCGCATCCGAGATGTTCGACGCCGTGAAGCGGCACCTCGTGGGATGCGACCTCTTCTTCGCGGTCGCCGCGGTCGCCGATTTCCGTCCGAAGCAGGCCTGCCGGGCAAAGATCAAGAAGCAAGGCCGGCGCGGCCTCGCGGTCGAGATGGAACCGAACCCCGACATCCTCGCTTGGGTGGCGGCGCAGGAGCCGCGGCCGTTCTGCGTCGGCTTCGCCGCCGAGAGCGAAGATCTCGCGGCCAACGCCGAAGCGAAGCGGCGCGCAAAAAGCTTGCCGCTCGTCGCCGCCAACCTGGTGCAGGAGGCGCTCGGTGCCGACGAGAGTGCGATCACGCTGTTCGACGCCCAAGGGGCGCACCCGCTCGGTCGCGGGCCGAAACTCGAGCTCGCCCGCCGGCTGGTGGCGCATGTCGCGGCGATGCTCGACAAGACGCGCTGATGCGCCGCCTCGACGTCCGCATCCTCGACCCCAGGATGCGCGAGCGGCTGCCGCAGTATGCGACGCGCGGCGCGGCCGGACTCGACCTGCGTGCATGCCTGGATGCCCCGCTGACACTCGAGCCCGGCGACAGCCGCCTGGTACCGACCGGGCTCGCGATCCATGTCGCCGACCCCGCGTACTGCGCGCTGGTGCTGCCGCGCTCCGGGCTCGGTGCGAAGCACGGGATCGTGCTCGGCAATCTCGTCGGGTTGATCGATTCCGACTACCAGGGCGAGGTGATGGTGTCGCTCTGGAACCGCGGACGCGCGAGCTTCACCATCCAGCCGTTCGACCGGATCGCGCAGCTCGTGCTGATGCCGGTGGTGCAGGTCGAGCTGAACATGGTCGAGACGTTCGACGCGTCGGCGCGCGGGGCGGCGGGCTTCGGCAGCACCGGGCGTTGAAAGGCGGGGTCGCGCGGGCGCGCTTATCCGCCGAAAGCGAGGTTCTATCGTTTCTCGAAGCGGGCTTTGCTACACTGCGTGCGGGTGGAGGGAATTCGCTCGTTCTTTACCGCGCTGGCCTTAGCGTCGGTTCTCGGGGTGCCGAGGGCGCATGCCGATGAGGCGGACCTCGAGCGCGCGCGCAAAATCGTCTCCGGAAGCTGCTTTCTGTGCCACGGCCAGCAGGGCGAGGCGGGGACCGATCTTTTTCCGAGGCTCGCTGCGCAGAACGCGGGATACATCGCGCGTCAACTCGCCGATTTCCAGACCGGCCGGCGGCCGAGCAGCGCGATGCGGCCCTTCGTCGCCAGCCTCACGGCGGAGGACTTTCGTGCCCTGGGCCTATACTTCAGCCGGCAGAAGAGCGCGCGGCAGCAGCCGACCGACCCGAGACTCGCCGCGCGCGGCATGCTCGTCTACACGCGCGGCGGCGCGGCGACCGAGGTGGCGGCGTGCATCGGCTGTCACGGCGAGCGGGGCGAAGGGACCGAAAACCTGCCCCGCCTCGCGGGACAGGTCGCCGGCTACCTCGCCGCGCAGATGCGAGCGTTCGCCTCGCGGGCACGGCCGAGCCAGGGCGACGTCATGCACACGATCGCGGCGAAAATGACCGACGAGGAAATCGCCGCGGTCGCCGAATACCTGAGCGGATTGGAGTAGGCGCACCGAAAGCGAAACGCCGGCACGAGCCGGCGTTTCGCGCGTCGCGAGGGATTTTCCGAGGGAGCTCAGCCGCGCAGCCCCATGTCCTCCCAGATCGCGTTCGCCCACGCCCAGGCGTAGCGGTTCTCGAGCTCGTTCCTCGCCGCGGAGAGCCCGCCCGCGCCCTTCACCGGCACGAGCGTGTTTTGCGTCGCGTCCCACTGGTGGACGGAGCTCACGCGGATCACCTCGGTGTCGGACACGAAGCTGTAGCAGGTGTTGACGATCTTCGGATCCGGATCCGGCGACTGGCCGTTGACGAGGGCGACGATCGCCGCCGCACAAATCTTGGCGTGTTGGTTCGCCATGCTGCCCGATTTCGGCATGCCGGGAGCGGAGAGCGTCGCGTCGCCGAGGACGTGGATGCCCTTGACCGCGCGCGACTCCATCGTGCGCCAGTCGACGTTGCACCAGCGGCCTCCGGCGTCGGCGACGCCGGCGCGGATCGCGATCTCGCCCGCGCGCTGCGGGGGGACGACATTCAACACATCGGCCTTCACGTCCTCGACCTCGAGGCTCACGATCCCCGGTTTCTCCACCGACACCGCGCGCGCGCTGCCGCGGTATTCGAGGATGCCCTTGTAGAGGTCTTCCCAGGCCCGCTTGAAGAGCCCCGTCTTGGACGTCACGTCCGGGTTGGCGTCAAGCACCAGTACCTTCGAACGCGGCTTCGCTTTCTTGAAGTAGCTCGCGATCTGGCAGGCGCGCTCGTAAGGTCCGGGCGGGCAACGGTAGGGCACCAGAGGAATCGAGATCACGCACACGCCGCCATCCCGCATCTGTTCGAGCTGGCGGCGCAGCTCGATTGTCTGCGCACCCGCGGTCCAGGCGTGCAGCACGCGGCCTGCCCGCATCGCCTCCTCGTAGCCGCGGATCTCGCCGAACTGGAAATCGATTCCGGGCGAGAGGATCAGCCGGTCGTACGCGAGATCGCCGCCGCGCGCAAGCCGCACGATCTTCTTCGCCGGGTCCACCGCGGTTGCCTCGTCGAACACCGTCTGCACCCCGAACGCGCGCAGTCCGTCGTAACGACGCCGCACCTCCTCGATCCTGCGCGTGCCGCCGAGCACCAGGTTCGACATCGGGCAGGAGGTGAAGACGTCGGAGCGCTCGACCATCACGACCTCGATCGCCGGGTCCCACATCCGGAGGTACTTCGCGGCGGTCGCGCCTCCGTAGCCGCCTCCGACCACCACCACCCGCGCCTTGGACGGCGTCGCGCAGCCGGCGGCAGCGAGCGCCGCCGACGCCGCCGAGAACTTCAGAAAGTCGCGCCTGCTGAATCGCGATCTCATCGCATCCTCCTATCGCTTCTGCGCCGCAAAATAGGCAGCGATCAGCTCCATCTGCCGCTCGGTGTAGCCCTTCGCGATCTGGTGCATGACGGTCGCCGGCCGCTTGTCGTCGCGGAATTCCTTCAGCTTGCGCACCATGTCGTCGGCGCGCATGCCCGCGAGCGGCTCGAACGCCCCGGTCGCCCGTCCGTCGGTGCCGTGGCACATCGCGCAGGAGGCCGCGAGATTGCGACCGGCGTTCGGATCCTGCGCGTGGCCGAGGAGTGGCGCGAGCACGAGCGCCGCGCAGAAGACAATGGTTCTCATCCTGCTCCCTCCCGAAGATGCGATGAACGCCGCGAGTTTCGTCTCGCCTCGCCTCCTCTGTCAAGCGCGCGCACGCCGGCGCACGCGCGATCCGCGCCTAGCGCGGCAGTTCTTCGAACACGTTCGTCCATACGTTGAGCACTTGGGATGCCCCCGCCGCCTTGCCGGTCGGGATCTCCTTCACCACCTCCAGGCGCTGCATGTCCACCTTGTGCAAGTTTCCGTCGCCCGCGTTCGACACGTAGGCGAACCGCCCGTCGCGGGTGAACGCGACATGACCCATGCGCCCCTTGCCGATCTGGAGGTCCCTCGCCGGGCGCAGCGTCTTCGCGTCGAGGATCGAGACCACGTTGTTGCCGTAGTTGGTGACGAAGACGTACCGGCCGTCGGGCGTGTTGTAGGCATGGCCGATTCCGGTGCTCGCGGTGCTCGCGCGCGCGACGAGCGCGCCCGTCGCCGCGTCGAAGGCGACGATCTCGGTGCCGGTCATCTTCGCCCCCGGACCGCGGTTGAGCATGTAGAAGAGCCTGCCGTCCTGGGAAAAGCTTCCGTGGTGTCCTTCGAGCACGTCCTGGTTTTCCAGCGGCATGTCCACCCGCCCCTTGATCGCGAGGCTCGGAAGCTCGAGGACGATCGCGCCGGGACGCTCGGTCTGCCGGTCCCTGCCTTCCACCACGAGCCACAGTTCGCGCCCGTCCGGGCTCGGCACCGGGTAATGCGGGGCCGAGGCGGTTTTCACGAAGCGCACCGACCAGTCGCGGGTGTCGATCACGACGAGACGGTTGTCCACACGGTCCACGGTGAACGCGTAGCGCGAATCCCAGCTCCAGCTGTTGTGCATCGAGGTCACCGCCGTGCCCGGATCGCGGGAGACCTCGAGCTCGATGTTCTTGGCCACCTGATTGGTCGCGGTGTCGATGAAGCTCACGCGCAGCTTGCCGCCGTCGAGCCCCCAGTGGTTGACGATCACCCACTTGCCATCGGGACTCACCAGCGGGTGCTTGGGGCGGTTGCCGGTCCGGATGCGGGCGACGACCGCGCGCCGCTCGAGATCGATCACGGTGACGGTTTCGCCTTTCGGAAACTCCGAGCCGATGTAGACGCGCCGGCCATCCGGCGTGGTGCTGCCGAGCACCGTGCCGGGGGTTTCGAGCGCGAGCTCGGCGACCACCGCGTCGGTGCGGCTGTCCACGAGATAGGCCTTGCTCTGCACGCCGTGCAGGTGAACGACGAGGTCCGGCCAAACGGCGCTCGCTGAAGCCGCACCCTGCGGCATCTCGGCGCAAGCGCCGACGAACACGGCGGCGACGAGGCTGCTGGCGGCGGAAGCCACCGCCTTGCGTTTCACGCTCATCGGATCCTCCCTTCTGCGAACTGGCGCCCGACCTTTATCCGGCACATCGGGGGGGCGCAGCGATGCCTCCGAGTGCCATTCTAGGGAGCGACCCCGCTCGCGGTAATCGTTTTTTTTTATGCAGCGATCGAACCGGCGCAAGCGAGCGAGCTCGCGCGGTGCGAGCGGCTATCATCTCTCGGGCGTGATGGTCTATTTTCGGCGACTATTCCCCTTCCTCGCCTGGTTTCCGCCCCGAGGCGCCGCGCTGCGCGCCGATCTCGTCGCCGGGATCACGGTCGCGTTCGTGCTGGTGCCGCAGTCGATGGCCTACGCCCAGCTTGCGGGACTGCCGGCACATTACGGGTTGTATACCGCTTTCCTGCCGGTGCTGGTCGCGGCGCTGTGGGGCTCCTCGGCGCAGCTCGCCACCGGCCCGGTGGCGATCGTGGCGCTGCTGACCGGCGCCGCGCTCGCGCCGCTCGCCGCGCAGGGCTCGGAGCAGTATGTCGCGCTCGCGATCGCGCTCGCGTTTCTCGTCGGCGCGATCCAGCTCGCTTTGGGCGCGCTGCGGCTCGGCTTCGTCGTCAATTTCCTCTCGCACCCGGTGATCGCGGGTTTCACGAGCGCCGCCGCGATCATCATCGCGCTCTCGCAGCTCGACAAAATGCTCGGCGTGCACATGCCGCGCAGCGACGTGTTTCTCGCCGACGTGTGGGGCGTGCTGCAACAGCTTCCGGAGACGCACCTGCCGACGCTCGCGTTCGGCGCCGGAGCGCTCGCCGTGATGGCGATGTTCCGGCGCTATCTGCCGCGTTGGCCGGGTGTGCTGATCACGGTCGCGATCGCCACCGCGCTCGCCGCCGCCACCGGGTTCGAGCGCGAAGCGACGGGCTCGCTGGGGCAGCTCGCCGATGTCGAGGTGCGCGCGCTCGCGGCCGAGTATCTCGAGACGCAGGCGCGCCTCCGCGCCCTCGAGGCCGAACGAAGCGCGAAGCGCGCAGAGCGCTCGCGCGCCGACCGCAGCACGCCGCGCGGCCGCCAACACGCCGCGGCGCTCGCCCACGAACTCGAGCTGCTCGAGTTGCGCATCGCGGATGCGGGCGCCGAGAACCGCCACCGTCTGCGGCTGCTGCGCAGGTTCGTTTTCGAGCAGGCGCACGACGAGGCGGGGGCGGTGCGTTTCGAGCGACCGGGATCATCGGGCAGCGCCGGGGACGGCATGCGCTGGCGCATTCGGTCGCTCGACGCCGAAGGGATCCGCTTTCGGGGCGGCGGAGAGGTGGTCGGGACGATTCCCGCCGGCCTACCCGGGCTGCGGCTCCCGGCGCTCGAGTTCGGCACGCTGGCGAGTCTCTTCGGCGCGGCGCTGGTGATCTCGCTCTTCGGCTTCCTGGAGGCGATCTCGATCGCGAAGGCGATCGCGGCGCGCACCCGCCAGCGCCTCGATCCGGACCAGGAGCTGATCGGGCAGGGACTGGCGAACCTCGCTGGAAGCCTGTCGCAGTGCTTTCCGGCGAGCGGCTCGTTCTCGCGCTCGGCGGTCAACTTCCAGGCCGGGGCGCGCACCGGCTTCGCCTCGGCGGTGAGCGCCGGCATCGTGATGCTGGTGCTGCTCTTTCTCACGCCGCTCCTCTACCATCTGCCGCAGGCGGTCCTCGCCGCGGTGATCATGCTCGCGGTCGCGTCGCTCGTGAACTTCGACGCCATCCGCCGCGCCTGGCGGATCCAGCGCCACGACGGCATCGCAGGCGTGCTCACCTTCGCCGCGGCGCTCGCGCTCGCCCCGCACCTCGACCTCGCCATCCTGGTGGGCGCCGGGGTCTCGGTGCTGCTCTTCCTCTACCGCTCGATGCGTCCGCGCGTCGCGATCCTCGGCCGCCATCCGGACGGCACGCTGCGCGACGCGGCTTTGCACGGGCTCGCGCTGAGCGAGCACGTGGTCGCGGTGCGTTTCGACGGGCAGCTCTATTTCGCGAACGTACCGTATTTCGAGGATTCCTTGCTCGAGATCGCGGCACGCTTTCCGCGCGCGAAGCACGTCCTGGTGGTCGGCGACGGCATCAACGAGCTGGACGCCTCGGGCGACGAGGTCGTGCGCCATCTCGTCGAGCGGCTGCGCGAGAACGGCGTCACCGTCGCGTTCTCCGGGCTGAAGAAGCAGGTGGTCGACGTCCTGCGCGCAAGCGGAACGCTGGCGATCGTCGGCACCGACAACGTCTTCGCGCAGGAGGACGCGGCGCTCGCGGCGCTCGCCACGCGCATCACCGATCCGGCGTTCGACCGGAGCACGTTTCCCCTGCTCGTGCAGCCGAAGGCCGCGGCGGCGGACCCTTTCGCGCGAACCTCCGGGTGACGGTCGGCCGGACCCGGCGCGGGATCAGGGCGCGACCGGTTCGGCTGCAGCCGCGGGAGGCGCGGGCGACTCCTCCGGGAAGCGCAGGACGACCCGTTCGGAGTCGTCCACGTCGATCGTCACCTTGCCTCCGCTTTGTAGCCTGCCGAAGAGCAGCTCGTCGGCGAGCGCGCGACGTATCGTGTCCTGGATGAGCCGCGCCATCGGGCGCGCGCCCATCAACGGGTCGAAGCCCTTCTTCGCGAGATGCTCCTTGAGCCTCTGCGTGAACTGCGCCTCGACCTTCTTCTCCGCGAGCTGCTCTTCGAGCTGCATCAGGAACTTGTCCACCACGCGCAGGATGATCGCGTGGTCGAGGGCGCGGAAGGAGACGATCGCGTCGAGACGGTTGCGGAACTCCGGCGTGAACAGCCGCTTGATCGCTTCCATCTCGTCCCCTGCCTTCCCCGAGGGGGTGAAACCCATCGGGTTCTTCGCGAGCGATTCCGCCCCCGCGTTGGTGGTCATGATGATCACCACGTTGCGGAAATCCGCCTTGCGGCCGTTGTTGTCGGTGAGGGTGCCGTGGTCCATCACCTGCAGCAGCACGTTGAAGATGTCCGGATGCGCTTTCTCGATCTCGTCGAGCAGCAGCACCGAATAGGGTTTCTTCGTGATCGCCTCGGTGAGGAGTCCGCCCTGCTCGAAGCCGACGTAGCCCGGCGGCGCACCGATCAGGCGGCTCACCGCATGCCGCTCCATGTACTCCGACATGTCGAAGCGGATGAGCTCGATGCCCATGCAGTAGGCGAGCTGGCGGGCGACCTCGGTCTTGCCGACGCCGGTCGGCCCGCTGAAAAGGAAGCAGCCGATCGGTTTCTGCGGGTTGCCGAGCCCGGAGCGTGCCATCTTGATCGCGGCGGCGAGCGCTTCGATCGCCGCGTCCTGCCCGAACACCACGGCCTTCAGGTCGCGCTCCAGGTTGGCTAGCGCGCTGCGGTCGTCGGAGGAGACGCTGCGCGGGGGGATGCGCGCGATCTTGGCCACGATCTCCTCGATTTCCGGCTTGCCGATCACCTTCTTCTGCTTCGCGCGCGGCTGGATGCGCTGCGCC
>Ga0308420_1000936_pt1 | contig 15031 bp, 11 predicted proteins | sample HotsprSampleMS55_FD_203802 | JGI IMG/M metagenome (GOLD analysis project Ga0308420, IMG submission 203802) | Hot spring phototrophic mat microbial communities from Mushroom Spring, Yellowstone National Park, Wyoming, United States - 20090730_MS55 ... | reverse complement strand
TGCCGCCCTTCCTGTCGAGCTACCTTCATTTTGTCGAATATTCTCCAGAGCCGGGAAAATCCTTACGGGTGCGCGAGAATGCTGGCGCTCTGAGGTAGCGGGCCGAAGGAGCACGCGCTCTCCCGCACGCGCGACCAAGACGTAAGCACCCGGGACAAGGTACGCCTCGTCACCTGGTTTGACGGCGTCCGAGACCAAAATGGCCGTGTTTGCGCGCCATTCTCGCTCGAATGCTGCCCGCGGGGTAAACAGCCGGTCGGTCCGGCTGGCAAGAAACGTCGGCGGCACCCAGCCCGGTGGAGCGAGTAGATCAATGCGCCGCTCTAGGTAATAGATCAGACCCCCACAGAGCTGATATTCGTCCTGGGCACGGAAGAACACGCGAGTCTCGCGCGGAGCCTCCTCGCGAATCAGGCGCGCGAACGGACGCCAGGAAAAGAGTGGTTCCACACGCTCATGGGCAATCTGTATGAGGGGGAAGAGTACGACAGCAGTCGCGATGCCAACCCCAAGGGCCGCCCGGTTATGCTGACCGATGAGCAGCGCGACTCCGAGCAACCCTCCGGCTAGAATCAGTCCTGCCGGTCGCACTAACGTCTCCAAACCATACCCCCTGAGCGTCGGGTCGAGAGTGACGAGCAATAGAGAAGGATCATATGACATGATCATCACTGCGAGGAAGGCTGCCACGGCAGCAGGCAGGCTAGCTAGCGCGCCACGGCGGACCCAGGTGTGCCTGGCCGGCGTATCCGCCAGCAACGCTCCGACGAGCAGAGCCATCGCCGGCATGGCCGGCAGGGAATAGTGCTCAAGCCGTGACACCGCCAACGAGAAGAAACCCAGGACAGCAGCAAGCCACGCGATGGGCAGGAGAGATGCTGTTTCCTCGCCCCGGGCCGCACGCGCCCTGACCACAGCATGGACGACTGCTCCGGGCAGAAGGACGCTCCAAGGTAGCCCACGCGCGAAGAAGCTTGCCCAGAAAAAGCTGAGGGAGTCGGGGATCGAATCCCGGGGGAGTTTTTTGTCAAAGAAAAACAAAAGGTGCTGGTTGACCACATAATCCCACAGGAACCCCGGGTTCTGAGCGCCGGCAAGTACATGCCACGGCATCACAATCCCCACTAAGAGCGGAATCCCCCAAGATGCAGACAGCATCTGGAGCCGCGTCGTCAACGTGCCGGGACGGAGTTTGCCGACCGCCATCTCAAACACAGCGATGGTCGCGCCGACCAGGATTAGCGCCACAAAACCTTTGTCAAGGATTCCTGCCCCGAGCGTCACCCAGAAAGCGGCAGCAGTTGTGGTGCCTGCACCGTGGCGCAGCCGCACGTAGCAGTAGAGCATGAGCGTTACGGTCAGGACGAGCACCATGTCGGCGCGCAGCATGCGCGCTTCCACGAAGAACCCGGCCATCGTTGCCAAAACAGCCGCCGCGGCAATTCCTGCGACCTTACCGAAAAGCTCCTGGCCGAGCGCACCGGTAACAACTATGGTCGCGAGCGCAGCCAGCACGGGCCATAACCGCGCGTACTCCGTCGGTCCAACAAGCGTAAAGACGGATGCCGCAAGCCAGTACATCAGCGGCGGCTTGGTGAGAAAGGGTTCACCGTTTATGCGTGGTGTGACCCAATCGCCAGACACGACCATCTCCCGCGCCGGTTCGGCGCGCATCCCCTCAGTGTCAGAGAATCCCGGTCGGTCAAGTCGCCACACATAGAGAGGGGCAACGAGAACCACCAGGAGAAGCAACCGACGTCTCATAGCCCGAGGTGAACCTCCGCTCAGAGCTGGAGCATGAACAGAGTCCACGGCTCCCTGGCGTGACTGGCGACGCCATCGAGGTGACGGGGCAAGCGGAGCGAAACATAGGCAGGGGTAAAAATCCCCTACCGCTAGAGCGGCAAAACTAATGAGCGCTCAGTAATTCAGTCCCTCTTTTTTGGCAATCGAGCTCGGAGCCGATCCGCATGTCGCACACTCTTCCCACGCCCCCTGTCGAGCCAGGGAATGGGCGCCGGCTTCTAGCACTGCCAGGGTGTGTAGTGAGTATTCACCGCTGCTAGGGGCAGGCGTGCCCCCCACGATGCTGTCCCGGAAGGCAGCACATGCGAGCCGTAAGGGTTCAGTACGGCCGCCGTGAATGACCTCCACCACCTCGCTGTTTTCTATAGGAATCAGGTTAGCGCAGGCAACTTCCTCCAGAGATGTCTTGCTGATCTGGCCCAGGCGATACTTGTAGCGAATGAGCTTACGCTCGCCGAACCGCCCCTCATACTGTATCATACCCTGCTCCCCCACGACCACGAGGGATGCCCTCTTCTCGGGGAACAACCAGTTCAAATAGACATGAGCCGAGATGTCTCCGGCGAGTCGGAGCGAGGCCCATACTACGTCCTCGATCGCTGATTGCAGAAAGGCATGGCCGGTAGCGGAGACGCGGATGACCGGCACCTTGAGCAAGTAATGCAGGATTGACACGTCGTGGGGAGCCGAGTTCCACCAGACGTTAGAGTCGCGCCGAATGCGGCCCATGCCTGTACGCTCTGAGGAGACATGATAAATTTTGCCGAGCCCGCCGCCCGCAATGATGGTACGTGCCTGCAGCACTAGGGGGTCGTACAAGAATGTCTCATCGACGAACAGTATGCGTCGCCGCTGGCGCGCGAGGGCCACCAATTCTCGGCCGTCGTTGTAGGCTAAGGCGAGCGGCTTTTCGACCCACACGTGTTTCCCCGCGGCCAGTGCCGCCCGGGCGAGCTGAGAGTGCGTGGTCGGAGGTGTCGCCAAAAAAACTGCCTCAATGCTCGGGTCCTGCAGAATGCGGTCGTAGGACGACGTCAGGGTGATCTGCGGATGGTGTGCTCTAATCTCCTGCAAGATTTCCGGCCGCGCATCGCAGATGGCCTTGAGCCACATCCCCTCCGTATCATGGAGGACGCGGATGAGATTAGTGCCCCAGTATCCCGCACCAACGACTGCCGCATGAATCTCTGCTCGCATTGACTAGCCTCTACCCTGTATCGCAGAGTTACTCGCTCTGCTGATTCTGCTCCCTAACGAACTCCTGCAGTCGGCGGTACGCGAGAAAAAGATACGCAACTATACCTGCATCGGCGACTAACCCGGCAAGTTTGCTCGGGCTATGCACTACTAATGCGGCATGTATTAAGTAGAGCAAGCCTACTATTGCTACCAAAGCCGCGCTGAGCAGGCCTGGCACCATCGCCTGGGGTCCGCGCCGGATGCAGTACACAGGCAACAAATCGCGCAACACAGAAAACATTCGGCTGAGCCCGTAGTGGGAGGAGCCTGCCTGTCGTGCGCGGTCTTTGACGGGGACTTCCGCCACCGCCTCGGCTGGGATACGCAAGATCGCTGGCAGGAACCTGTGCATCCCCCTGGGCAAAGAGAGGCCCGTGAGGATCTCCCGCCGGTAGACTTTAAGCCCACAGCCGCAATCATGCACGGGCATCCCCGTCACCCAGGCGATCAGGCGGTTAGCCAAGCGAGACGGCAGAACCCGCAGCCAGTAATTCTCCTGTCGGTCGCGGCGCCAGCCACTCACAACTTGGTAGCCCTCATCCAACTTGGCGAGAAGGGCAGGGATGTCGCGGGGGTCGTTCTGTCCGTCTCCGTCCAAGGTCACGACCACCCGGCCCCGGGCGCGGCGAAACCCTGCTGACAGTGCGGCTGCCTCGCCGCGATTTTCCGGCAAATGGACGACGCACACGCGCCGGTCGGCACGCGCAATCTCATCGAGGATCGCGCCGGTGCGATCGGTGCTCCCGTCGTCGACGAACACGTACTCGTACGTATACCCGAGTCCCTCGACGACCGTCCGCAGCTCGCGATAGACCGCCTCGACATTTCCTTCTTCGTTACAAAACGGCACGACCAGCGAGAGCCGCGGTCGGTGCACGTCCGGGCGGCCTTGGACAAAGAACGACCGCACGCCTTCGATGACGGTGTCGATTTCTTCGCGGGAGAGGTCGGGAAAAACTGGAAGTGACAGGATCTCTCGGGCGGCCCGTTCGGCCTGCGGGAAGGTCAGAGTCCGACGGTAGCACGCCTGCCAAGCCGGCTGCCGATGCAGCGGAGTGGGGTAGTGAATGCCTGTCTCGATCCCGCGCTCGTGCAGGTGTGCCCGCAGGGCGTCTCGCTGAGGGGTGCGAATCACGTACTGATGGTACACGCCGACCCGCTGTTGATCCTCCCACGGCAGGGTTAGATCGAGGGACGAAAATGCTTCTGTATAGAGCCGGGCAATCTCTCGCCGGCGGGCATTGCGTTCGTCAAGGGAGCGCAGCTTGATGCGCAACACCGCAGCTTGCAGTTCGTCCAAGCGGCCGTTGGTGCCATAGCGGAGGTGTACGTTCTTTTCTTTCTGCCCGTGCTCGCGCAACAACCTGAGTCGGTGTGCAATGGCCGCGTCTGAGGTGGCGACAAATCCAGCCTCGCCATACGCGCCCAAGTTTTTGACCACACCAGCACTGAAACAACCGACCGTGCCGAAGCCACCGACTCGTTTCCCTCGATAGGTGGCCCCATGCGCGTGCGCGCAGTCTTCAATCAGATGGATCCCTGCCGCGCGGCAGATTTCCAGAAGCGGAGCAAGGTTCACTGGCATGCCATAGAGGTGGACGACAAGCAAGGCTTTGGTGTTGCGCGTGAGGCAGCGGCGAATCTGCCTCAGGTCTGGCCCGAGGTCCCAGTCTTGGATGTCAACCAGCACCGGGCGCGCCTTGAGCCACCATACAGCTTCCACTGCAGCAATAAAGGCATTCGCTGGCACAATGACTTCATCATTTTCACCGATGTCGCAGGCAGCTAGTCCCAGGATCAACGCTTCAGTGCCGGATGCAGTGCCAATGACGTGCGGCACGTTCAAGAAGCTCGCCATCTCGGTTTCAAAACAGCGAACCTGCTCGCCATTGAGGAACTGCGAGCGCTCCAGCACTTGGTCCCAGTGCTGTTGTACTTCCGCACGAATATGTCGCAGTTCGCGAGTCAAATCTATGAGCGGTATGGGCATTACTACGGTTCTTCTGTTCTGTGTGCAGATGATGATTTTTGTGAATATGGTGATTCTGTGGTAAAGTCAAGGACAAGGTGCTATTCTCTGTGTTCTGTCCACTTTCTGTGAGGTGTGATCGGAAGGTGTGGAAATAGAGAAAAGGCAGTGTAGACCTTAGCCCGCACTTGCGAAGCATGTTAGGTCTGACATGGAATTTGTCGAGTGGCCACCTCGCCCGATAAACCGCTGATCTGGCTGCACGGAGCAATTAAGACGCCACCCTTCGTCTAAGTAAGCGCGTTTGGCAGCAGGGGTCCTCAGCAGAGAAAGCGACTGGCCGGGGAACGCGCACGGCCGTGACAGAATGCTTGCACTGGTGCGATGCTCAGATTGGAGCCTCTTCGAGGAGTCCTACGACACTTGGAGAAAGTCGTCGCCTATCAGTACGCCCCCTCATATATTGACACTCGCAAGACGGATCGCGCACAGAAATTGGCTAGGACACGTCTGTTGTAGCTCGAACAAAAGTATAAGTGGAGACGCGACACACTTCTGCAACAGCTCGTTCATCTGCGACACGAAAGCTTCTTGCGAAGGGAACGGATGGAGATGCTTCCTGCTCCACCTCGCCGCCATGCTACCCGATATCGAACGGCTAACTGCTGGCGCTGCAGCCGCGACCTAGACAACACAGTCGATTTCGAGTGCTGTCAGTGTGGGTGGATCGTGTATTGGAATTGCGGAGCGTGCGGGGGCGGACAAAACTCACTGAGGAATGCGAGCGGCTGCAGGCGAGCGGGAGCCATTAGGCGGAATTATGTACCCTGCCGGCTAAGGGCGCTATCTTATCGCCATGCCCGAACCACGGGTCTACGTTGAGACCACGATCCCCAGCTTCTACCACGAAGCGCGCACCGCTCCGGATATCGTGGCGCGCTGGGGGTGGACGCGGCGGTGGTGGGACAGCGCGCCCGAGCGCTACGAATTGGTCACCAGCCCGGCCGTGCTGGAGGTAGACGCCGAACCTGTCGCTGCGGCAGACGCAGGCCGCGGTCCTGGCTTTTGAAAGTGCTTGCTCTTGCCCTCGTAGACCCCTGCCCAGCGCGGCGGTGCGTGGAGCCGACGACACTGCTTCAGCCTGGGCCACTGTCTTGTAGCCCCTGGCTGCCTGGGTGCGCCGCCTGGCCGAGGCAAACGGGGATGCCCCCACGCTGGTGGGGCGAAGGCGACACCCGTGCTCCTGAAGCATAGGGAATCTTGCGAACGAGCCCCTTACCCCCTGCCTGCCGTCTCTTCCCTCCCCCCGGCACTGCCCAACCTGCCAGGCTTTTCCTCATGATGAGTGCTGTCCGACCTCTGCTCCTGACGCGGGCCTGGCGTCGCCGTACAAATGACACCACACCATGTGTGCATCCTGCCCTTGATCGATGCGGCCAAGCGGCGGCTCGGTGGTTTTACAGCGATCCATCACACGTGGGCAGCGGGGGTGAAAGGGACAGCCCGTGGGTGGCTGTACGGGAGAGGGGACGTCCCCGGCCAGCACGATGCGCTCGCTGCGAATGGTGGGGTCAGGGATTGGATTGGCTGATATGAGGGCTTGCGTGTAGGGGTGCAGGGGGTTGCGAAAGAGTTCGTCCACCGGCGCGGTTTCGACGAGTCGCCCCAGATACATTACTGCCACCCGATCGGCGATGTGCTCGACGACGTTGAGGTCATGGGAGATGAAGAGGTAGGACAACCCTAGTTCTTTCTGCAGATCTTGGAGCAGGTTGAGGATTTGCGCTTGAATCGACACGTCGAGCGCGGAGACCGGCTCGTCACAGACGATGAAGCGTGGATTCAACGCCAAAGCACGGGCAATGCCGATCCGCTGACGCTGGCCTCCGGAAAACTCGTGGGGATAGTGCGACCGGTAGGACGGGGACAAGCCGACGTGTACCAGCAGTTCCTGGACGCGCCGTTCCAGCTCCTTCCCGCGCGCGAGGCCATGCACATAGAGGGCTTCGCCGATAATTGCCCCCACTGTCATGCGCGGGTTGAGAGAACTATACGGGTCCTGGAAGATGATCTGCATGTGCCGCCGCAACCAGCGGAGTTGCTTCCTGTCCAGCTGTCGAACGTCTACACCCGCGAAACGCACCTCACCATCGGTCGGTTCGATCAGGCGGAGGATGGAGCGGCCGACCGTCGTCTTGCCGCAGCCGGATTCCCCAACTAACCCGAGGGTCTCCCCCGGGTAGACGTCAAATGAGACGTCATCGACCGCCCTGACCCAGGCGGTGGCACGGGAAAAGAGACCTTTCCTGATCGGGAAATATTTTTTGAGGCTCCGCACCTCTAGGAGGGGACGGGCCCTCGGCTGGGCACTCATGGCGGCACGCTCCTTTCGTGGAGCCAGCAGGCCACCTTGTGGCTGGGATCGGTCGCCGTCAGGGGCGGCTCTGCCGTGGGACAATGACCACGCACGTCAGGGCAGCGTGAGGCGAAGGCACATCCCGGGGGATACTGGAAGGGGGTGGGGACGGTCCCAGCGATGGCGGCTAAACGCTCGGCCCGGTGGCCGGGGCGCGGGAGGGCCTTGAGAAGCGCGCGCGTGTATGGGTGGAGTGGATGTTGGAACAAGGAGTGTACATCCGCCTGCTCCACGATTTTGCCTGCGTACATGACATGCACAGCCTGCGCAAACTGTGCGACCACGCCGAGATTGTGCGTGATGAGCAGAATCGCCATGTGCAGTTCTTGTTGGAGCGCGTACAGTAATTCCAAAATTTGTGCCTGCACGGTGACATCGAGAGCGGTCGTCGGCTCGTCGGCAATAAGGAGGTCGGGTTGGCATGCGAGCGCCATGGCGATCATCACCCGTTGTTTCATGCCACCGGACAGTTCATGGGGGTATTGATCGATCCGCCGCGCCGCCGGGACGATGCCGACTTTCTCGAGGAGGCGGAGGACCTCGAGGCGTGCCGCACGCTTGGAGAGACCTGCATGGACATACAGAACTTCGGCGATTTGCTCCCCGATGGTAAAGACCGGGTTGAGGGAGGTCATCGGCTCTTGGAAAATCATGCCGATCTCTTTGCCGCGGATGGCGCGTAAGGCAGGCTCGGGCAGGGAAATCAAATCCCGCCCCTTGAACACCACCTGCCCCCCAAGGATCCGCCCAGGATCGCTGAGGAGCCGCGTAATCGCTAGGGCCACTGTCGACTTGCCGCAGCCCGATTCGCCGACGAGCGCAACCGTCTGGCCAGCAGGGATCGTCAGGCTGACGCCTCTGACGGCGGGGGCTTCGCCTCTGTCTGTGAAGAACGACACGCGCAGGTCGCTGATCGTCAGCAGGGGGCCACTCAGTGTCGGCACTCAGCGCCTCCGCAACTTGGGGTTCAGGGCTTCACGCAGCGCCTCTCCCACGAGATTGAAGGCAAGCACCACCGTGAAGATAGCGAATCCGGGAATAAAGAACAGCCACGGCGCATCGAAAATAAAATCCTTGCCATCAGCGAGAATATTGCCCCACGTGGCATACGGTGGTTGCACGCCGAAGCCGAGGAAGCTCAGGGCTGACTCGGTGAGAATGGCCGAAGCAACTCCAATGGTGGCGGAGACAAGGACCGGGGCGATCGCATTCGGAACCATGTGGTAGAAGATAATCCGCCAGGCCGGAAGGCCTAAGGCCTGGGCAGCGACGACAAAATCCTGTTCGCGGAGGGCAAGGAACTCAGCCCGCACGAAACGCGCAGTGCCCATCCAGCTCGTCAGACCAATAACAATCATGATGTTGTAGATGCTCGGCGGCAGCAGGGCGACGACCGTCAGAATCAAGAAAAAAGTCGGGAAGCATAGCATGATGTCAGTGAAGCGCATGATCAGGGTGTCGATCGAGATGAACCCGAGAGTGACGCTGCCGTAAAATCCAGCGAGCCCTCCGAGTATGACACCGATGAGAACGGATATCCCCACGGCGATGAAGCCGATCGACAGCGAGACGAACGCCCCCTGGAGCATGCGGGCGAACACATCGCGTCCCAGCTCGTCGGTACCCAGAAGGTACACTCCGAAGGGCGGCAGATCTGCCTCCAGGAGCAGGTCCGCAGAGGCGGAAGACAGAGGCGGTTTGAATTTCTCCGGCAGTCGGACTGTCTCGGGGTTCATTACGATGATCCATTCGGTCACTACTTTCCCGGCCACGGCGACCACTAGCAGGAGGAGCAGAACTCCCAGGCTTGCTAGGGCGAGCTTGTCCTTGCGAAAGACGCGCCACACTTCCTGGAGGGGCGTTTCCGGTGTGGGGAGATCGAGCGGCTCTGCGAGCACTCCCGTGCGGGTGAAGTCAGCCATACCTACTGGAGACGGATGCGCGGATCGACGACAGCGTACAAAATGTCCGAGAGAAACGTTCCCACCAGGGTGAGCGCCGCGGCAATGAAATTGAGGGTCAGGATGACGGGGAAGTCTCGCGCCAGGATCGCCTCATAGCCGAGCCGTCCCAAGCCAGGCCACGCAAAGATCTGTTCGAAAATCACCGAGCCGCCGATGAGAGCGGGAAGCAAGAAGCCAAACATGGTGACGAAGGGTAACAGAGCGTTGCGTAAAGCGTGACGATACATGACCGTCTCTGCGGGGAGCCCTTTCGCACGTGCCGTTCGGATATAGTCCTGCCCGATCACTTCAAGCATTTGTGAGCGGACATAGCGGGAGAGCACCGCAATGCCGGCGGCCGCTGACATGAACGAGGGAATCACGAGATGCCAGAGCCGGTCCATCCAACGGTACACAGCCTGGGCGTCTTCCATCCCAAAGGTCTGCATGCCGATGACCGGAACATTGAGGGTATTCACGACCCACAAGATGACCAGGTACGAGAGAAAAAAACCGGGGATCGAGATAAAGGTGTACGCCAAGAAGGTCGTGGTCCGGTCGTACAGTGAACCACGTCGGATCGCGGCGTGGATGCCGGTGGGGAAGGACAGACTCCAGACGATCAGGGTGGCACAGACGAACAGCGGCAGGGAGTTCAGAAAGCGTCGCCAGATTTTCGGCAACACTGGTTGGCTGTCCTTGAATGATTTCAATTCACCGGTGAACAGGTCGCGCATCCAATAGAGGTATTGGAGATGTAAGGGGTCGTCGAGGTGAAACGCAGCGCGGATGCGCGCCACATCCTCCGCTTTCATACGCGGGTTGGATGGGTCTACTTCGCTCGGTTCGCCAGGGGCAAGGTGGACGACCGTGTGGGCGAGAAATGAAATGATCACGAGCACCACGAGGCGTTGGAGGATGTTGCGAAGCAAATAAGACCACATAGCCGCGCCGTCGTCAGAATGCGGGTTCGAACGCTAGCTTACGCCATTTGTTGAAGTAGTACGTAATAGTGCCACTTTTTGTCGGAAAGATCTTCACATAGCGCTCACTCCCGTCTGGTTGGCGTTCCACGAGCACAATCTTCTTATCGAGTACGCGCGTGGTGGTCGGTGTGTACAAAAACGTGTAGGGCTGATCCTCGGCAATGAGCCGATGGAGGCGGTGGGCCAGTTCCCGCTGGCGATCACGATCGTATTCTTGGCGGATCCGGACAATCAGATCGTCTACCTCAGGATTACGGTAGCCGACAAAGTTCAGCTGTTGCGGCCCGGTCTGGCTGGAGTGAAAGAGCTGATACAGGTCGGGGTCGAGCGGGGACGTTGTCCACCCCAAGACTGTAGCGTCGAATGAGCCGGTGTTGATAAAGTCCTGGAGAAATACCGCCCACTCGAAATACTGCGTGTGACACCTTACCCCGATCCGCTTCCAGGCATTCTGGGCGATGGTCATGATGTTTTTGCGGATAGGGTTGCCACTGTTGGTGATCAGCGTGAACTCGAAAACTTTCCCGTCTTTTTCGAGCCACCCGTCCGCGTTCGGTTTCCAGCCGACCTCTGCAAGCAGACGCCGCGCCTGCGCGGGATCGTATGGGAGCAGCGCGACTTCCTCATTGTACCAGTCGCTATTGCGGGGGTAGGGACCGGTCACGCGTTCGCCCTCGCCGTAAAGGAGGTATTGAATAATCTCGTCCACGTTGATGGCCATGCCCAAGGCTCGCCGCACGCGGGGGTCAGCAAATAAGGGGTTGCGCATATTGTAGCCGATGTAGGTGTAGGCAAAAGTCGGGTTAGAGAAGGACTGGTACGTTGTATCCGCTCTGTAGCGAGCAACCTGATGGGGTTGAGGGGTGTAGGAATCGATGGCGCCGGTGCGAAACTCTACCTCTTGTGTGAGGGGGTCTGGGATGATACGGACATACACCTGTTCGTACTCTGGCGGACCTTCCCAATAGTCGTCGTTCCGCTGTAAATGGATAAATTCATCGCTCTGCCAGGCGACGAAGCGAAATGGTCCGGTGCCGACAGGACGGCGGTTAAACCAACTCTCCCGCATCCCGAATGCGGCACGTGCCTCTACGGACAAGCCGCGCGCCTCCGCTTCGTGCTGTAGCGCCTGTTCGTTGAGCAAGTGTTCCGGCAGGATACCTATCGTCCAGGCCGAAATCGCCGGTGAGTAGAGGCGCTTGTACACCACCTTGACCGTATGTGGATCAGGGATCTCGATCGTTTTGATCGGCTCAAAGTCAGAGGTGCGCGGGGAGAGATTCTTGGGGTTCATGATCGCTTCGTAGGTAAACTTCACATCCCCCGCGTCGAATTCATGGCCGTCGTGAAATCGCACGCCACGCCGCAGATGAAAGAGAATCTCCGGGTTGTGCTCTGCCACCGGGAGCAGCTCGTGCAACTTGGGGCGCAGGTATTCCCACAACGCAGGATCAGAGAGGTGGATGTATTGTTCGTAGGGGAAGTCGTGGAGGTAACGCTCTCCAATGATCGGGCTTAAGCGGGTGAAGAAGTCTTGGTCAACCTGGCGCAGTGAGAAAGCAAGGCGCTGCGGCACATCGATGGTGACCTGGATCTCGATCGGTATCGATCGCCCTGGCTCATCCGCCTTGGTCACACGGACGCTCTCCACCCGACGTTCCGGGGCCAACAGCCGAACGGAGGTGAGGATCGCTTGCAACTCTGGCAACTCCCCGCTTGTGAGCGCTTGCGTTATCCGTTGGAGCAGGACTGGACCGGTGACCGGGGTGCCGTCCGGCAACTGCTTGGCCGGATTGACTAACAAATACGCGGTTTCACTGATCACCCAGTCGGTGGCTAACCGTCCGCGCAGACGCAAGTTCTCGTCGAGGTCGAGCAGCCCTTCGAAGATGAGGGTGACGATATTACCGCTCGCCGCGTCAGCGTGCAGGATAGGGTTCAGAATCTTTGCATCTGCAATGGATGCGTCGATGTACGTCCGTAAGCGCTGTGGGTTTCCTACCGCTTGTTTTTCATAGGTTGGCACCCAGAGATACGACTGCAACAAGAGAGCGATTAGCAGGAGAGGAACAGCGAGGAGAAACCGTTTCAGCGTCATTGATGGCTATTTCTGTATCGCAAATTCTCCTCCGTGGGACAATCCCACGGAGGGGCGTGTGTCGTCACCAGTGGACGTTGTCTCGTGTCTGCATGAAGATTGTTACGCTCTAGAAGGGCGAGACAGGCAACCTTGATAAATAAAGCGATGTGATAAGGATTAAGGTTGCCCGCGCATAGACAGGGAGTCCGACAGGTGCGGTGCGCGCTCACGCAGCTTGCGAGGTGGAGACCGGCTGATTGCGCGCGTTCACCATAACCACTTTGGGGTGGTATAGCCGCGCTTTCTGTTCTTCCACCCAGCCAAAGGTGGCAATAATGATGAGATCCCCAGGCTGCGCTTTACGGGCTGCTGCGCCGTTGAGGCAAATCTCCCCTGAGCCACGTTTCCCGGCCAGGGTGTACGTCTCAAAACGCTCTCCATTGTGAATATTCCACACCCACACAGATTCATAGGGCAAGATATCTGCCGCTTCTAGGAGGTCTGCATCGATCGTGATGCTGCCTTCATAGTGCAAATCGGTTCGCGTCACCGTCGCCCGATGAATCTTGCTTCGCAACATCTGCCGAAACATCGTCTCTTCCCTCCCGGATGGAGATAGTATTCCCCGCCTATTTCGGGGTAGCAGTCCTCATGCTATCACGAGGCACACGGAGGTGCCAAATTATATGTCTCTTACGTGATTTTTCCCCGCCCTCTATACCGACAATTGGTCGTTCACGGCAAACCGATGCTCTGTACGATAGCGCTACTATGGCTGACTAGAGGGGGAAGTATGGTACACACGTACGATATCGTCATCATTGGCGGAGGAGTGGCAGGGTTCACCGCTGGCATGTATGTTGCTCGGGATCGTTGTCGAGCGCTATTGATCGAGCGTTTCTCGGCCGGGGGGCAGGTGTTGAACTGTGAACATATCGAGAACTATCCGGGCTTTCCAGATGGAATCGCCGGCTACACCCTGGGTCCTCTGCTGCAACAGCACGCAACGAACCTGGGGCTGGCAGTGCAGCTGGCAGAGGTACAGGCGGTCCGGCTTGAGGGGGACTTAAAGGTAGTGCAAACGGACGAGGGAGAGATTCGTGCGCCAGTGGTGATTATTGCTGTTGGCTCCAGTTTCACTAAACTTGGCATCCCCGGGGAGGAAGAGTTTGCAGGGAAAGGCGTGTCCCACTGTGCCGCCTGTGACGGGGCGTTCTTTATGAACCAGGCGGTTGCGGTGGTCGGTGGGGGGGACGCTGCGCTCGACGAAGGACTACACCTCACGCGGTATGCCTCCCACGTTACCATCATCCATCGCCGCGACACACTCCGTGCCTGTCGGTTGTTACAGGAACGAGCCCGGGCGGCGGACAAGCTGACGTTCCGCTGGAATACCGTAGTGCGAGCGATCCAGGGTAACGACACTGTCCAGCGGATCCAGCTGGAGGACGTCAAGAGTGGCGAGCAAAGCGAGATGGAGGTGGCCGGCGTGTTTCTCTACATTGGTCTCACCCCCAACACTCAGTTCTTAGGGAATCTCGTCCCGCTCAACGAACGGGGACAAATCGTAACCGATCTTTGGATGCGTACGGCGGTCCCCGGCATCCTCGCGGCCGGCGACGTGCGCCATCAGTCGGCGCGGCAACTCGTGACCGCGGCTGGAGATGGTGCCACCGCCGCGCTCGCCGCGATCCACTACCTGCGCACAGGGGAGTGGTATACGGCAACGTAAGATCAGTTAGGGTTGCTCTCGCTTCCAATAGGGTTCGTTGTTCAACGCAGGCGAGGTCTCGGCGAGCTGCAGCAGCACCCCACAGGCGCTCTTCGGTGAGATAAACGCCTCTACCAGGCGCGCGTCTTCGTAGCGCTTGTCTACGATCCGTATGCCTTGTCCTTCTAAGAAGGCAACCTTTTCCGGCATGCCCAGCACTTGCAAGGTGATATGGTGCACCCCTTCTCCCCGTTTTGCGAGAAAGGTTCCCACAAAGCCTTGGGGATCGAGAGGTTCTAGCAGTTCAATCGTGAGATCGGCGAGATCGAAGACCGCGTAACGGAAACTGCCGCCCCGACCGACGGCGATATAGCGCAGTTGCGCACCGAGCGCGTTCTCGAAGAAGGACCGTGCCTGGTCGATACTATGGACGGCGATGGCGACGTGATCGAGGCGCCCAATCGGTTCGGTGGCCATGAGATCCTCCTTGCCGAGTTGGGGAGAGGTTTAGCGTGTGCCTTGCTACTCCGCAATGACTCATGACCGCCCCCTTTGACTCTGCTGTTTGCGGGCCCGCATAATGGCGGCGAAAGGAGATGTGTTATGGTTGCCGAGCGTACCCTGACGGCGAGTCTGGGGCCGAGCAAACTGAAGATTTGGCTCGAGGCTACCCGGCCGTTTTCTTTTACAGCGTCGGTCACGCCCGTGTTGGTCGGTTCGGTGTTGGGAGCTGTCGATGGTCCGTTTTCGCTGGGACGATTCCTGCTGGCACTGTTCGGCTCTCTCTTTATCCACATCGGTACGAACTTGATCAACGACTACTATGATTACGTTAATGGAGTCGACACCCCAGAGACCCTGGGACCAAGTCAGGTGATTCA